>Ga0214921_10001562_pt1 | contig 38678 bp, 25 predicted proteins | sample LL1505_MetaG_FD_177992 | JGI IMG/M metagenome (GOLD analysis project Ga0214921, IMG submission 177992) | Freshwater microbial communities from Lake Lanier, Atlanta, Georgia, United States - LL-1505 | ecosystem: Environmental > Aquatic > Freshwater > Lake | place: USA: Georgia | collected...
TGAATGCTGTTGTATTTATGGGAACCTCGGCAATGACGGCTGGGCTGAACGTCGGCGATAATGCCGTTGTTCAGTTCTTGGGCGAGTTTTGTTTCCACCCTGATACCCAAATCCAACTTGCCAATAAGAAGATCAAACCGATTAAAGAATTAGTGATTGGTGACAAACTTCTTGGAGCCAACAAAGAACCTGTTGAAATCCTTTCTACCTTTGTGCTGGACGGAAGTCGAACTCCCATGGTGCGTATTGACGACGTTATTCTGAGCATGGAGCATTATGTAGAACACAAAGGCGCGTGGATATGTGCCAAAGATCATCCAAGTGCAAAGCATACCGAAAGCCTACCACAGCTGATTTGTCTGAATGTTCAGAATCACAAATTCCGCGTTGGATTCACACAATTGATAGTTGCCGATTACGATGAACATGAAACGCCCGAGGTGATTGCTGCAACACAAAAACTTGCTGAATTTACACTCAACAATGGGCCTAGCGAAGCCTCTGTCTCGGATTACAGCCTGGGATTAGATCCATCTGCTAAAGTCGTCCTTGTGGATGGAGTCACAAAGCAACTTCAACATGTTCAAATCGGTGATACGCTGAAAGATGCTGGAAAAGTGCTGGGTATCGTACAGGAGACATGTGATCTTGTGTATACTGAACCTCAAACAGGTTTGCTGCTGTCGGGTGCACAACTCGTGTTTGACGATGCCTGTTACAAGTGGCGTCGCGTTGCCAACATGTTGGCCTCCACAGCAGCAACATCGCTTGGCGAAAAGCAGGTTCTTCTTCAGTTGATCACGGAGCGCTGCTCTGCATTCAGCGTCCAGGGATCCACAGATGCCGTTTTGCTTGTTCGCGATTATCGTGAAGTCCCTCTTCCCGAAATGGAAGATGCCTATGCGAAGGAATTTCTTTGCGAAGAGGCGGCCCTTGTTGATTAAGTGTGGGAAAAGCCAGTAGCGACTGAAAAAGAACCTACTAAATTGCCTTCGCAATTTAGTAGGTTCTTTTTCGGTTCGTACTGGTTATCCGGTTCTTGTTGATTAAGTATAGAGTAAAACCGCAAAGCGGTTTTACCTACACTTAATCAACAAGGACTGGTCGCTTTGCGGTTTTACTCTATACTTAATCAACAAGGGCTGGTCACATTTACAATGTTTGTGAAGGACAATTATTATCGAAAGAAATGAATACATACTTGTTTTTTCTTGTCTTTTGTTTGAATTTATTAGACATTTTACGTGTTTTTCGTCCGCGCCGTTGCCGTTGCCCTCCGCCACCAATCATATGATATCGAGACGGATCTGTAACAATATGCAGAAATGTACGACTCATTACACGAGTCCCTTCTTCTTGGGATGATAAACGAATTACCCATGGTTCTTTACGTATTTCCAATCGGCGATCACGTTCTTTTAATTTTGTTTTATCATATAATATATAATTATCTATAAAAAAAGGCAACCAATTTAATTCACAATGCTTTGACTTTGGAATTGAATTGAAAAACTCAATCCACGTTTTTTGAGGTATATACAAGGATGAAAGATAGGATTGATGTTCTGTGGTAAGTTGCGCATGCCGCGAAAACTCTTCAAATGATATATCAATTTGTTTTGTAAGAATTATTCTACGCGTTTTGTATTCATCATATTGTTCGGGATCAAGCATGGAAGCAGCAAACTGATGCTCATACCATGTTTCCCCTTTTGTGGCTAGGTAAAGATGAGAAAGGGAAAATGGTTTTGATAATTTTCTTGGTGGGTTTTGCATCATATTTGTAACACCACATTCTATATTGCTATTATCGTCCAATTCAAAAGTGTGCACATTAAACACACAATTGACGAATTGTAAAGCACTTTTTATCATTTCAATCGTGTTTCCTTTTACTAGATCTTCCCAACATTCAGGTTCAGAATATATTTGTGCCAGTTTTTGATGTTGTGAATCTGTTTTATAAACTATAATATCAACGCAATCTTGAAAATATTCTGATCCAACCTTTATTGAGTAATGATAATGATTCGTTTTTATTTGTACCTTAAATGGTGTGCTGAGTGTTTGGAATAATACATATGGTGTAGATATTTTTTGAATTACAGGAGTGGGTGAATCTAAAAAATTATTTAGGTGTGTTATAAAAGATTGTGGATCTGATACATTGTAAGAAGATAATATAATTTTATTTATGCCTGGTGGTTTAAAACATTGTAAATATACAGAACTTTCTGTGTTAATAACATCGTAAAAAATACATCCTATTATATGCGATCGATGTATTACTATGTTTGGTTTTATTTGGAAAACATATATATCCATTTCCTACGAATGTTATAGATTTTAATTTGGCGCTGCCAGTTCTTGTTGATTAAGTATCACGTAAAACCACTTTGCGGGTTTACTTTATACTTAATCAACAAGAACCCGTATAACCAGTACGAACCGAAAAAGAATCGACTAATTAGTCGGTTCTTTTTTTTGTCGCTACTGGCATGCGCGCCCCTCTCTTCCCGAAATGGATATGTCAAGGAATTTATTTCTGCTCACTAAGAAAACAAAGATGTACAATGTTGATCGCAGTTCCTCTGCTTTGACACGTCGTTTGAAAGCACGGACTTTGGCAGTCTATCACAAAAATAATCCGACACAAAACGACTTTGGTGGTCAAAAACCATCCGATGCGTTAACAATCCTTCTTCGCACGACCATTGGGCAAAAAGAAGTCTGTGAAACATGTATTGAATGCACGAATGTTTGTGATTTTTCAGGAGCGTTAGTTTTCCCATTTTTACCAGCTGATATTACTACACTTGAAGAAGACTTATCTGATCTTACAGGCGAAACAATAGTATTACCGAATCTTCCTCCTGGATATCCAAGTGATCGCTATTTCTTCCTTTTCTATTTCCCAGAAATTTGTAATGCTACAACATATAGTACTTTTATTACTATTGATGATATTGCTTTGTCACAGCAACAATATTTCTTAGGAATTTACAATACACCTGAATTTATTGCTCCAATATCTGGTTTTGTGATATCATACCCCCTTGAGGATTTTCCTGAAGGCGAGTTTGTTGGAATTGTGACTGCTTCAAATGAATGCAGCGAGTCGTCTGTAACGGCGTCGTTCGGTTGTTTCCTTGAAGGTTCCCAAATTGCGATGGCCGACGGCACATTCAAGGCAATAGAGAACGTGGAGATTGGCGATGTCGTTTTAGGCGCTTTTGGCGAACACAACGTTGTTGATGCCTTACATCGCCCCTTATTAGGAGCAGGGTGTGTAGCCAATATCAACGGCGAACACAAGACAACGACACACCATCCGCATGTTTCTGCCGACAAGCATTTCTATTGTGTTGAACCGACCATCCTTAAATCGTTCACGTATGGAAAAGAACACGTCGTCATAGTCGATAAGCGTGGAAGGAAGGAAAGGCGAACGATGGAAGGACTCAACCCAAGCCGCATCTCGAAGTTAGAAGTGGGTGTTGAGCTCCAGACATTAACTGGCGCACGACGTGTGAATACGATTGAAACGATCAAAATGTCACCCTTTACACAAGTCTATCACTTATCTGTAACTGGAAGCCATACATTTGTTGTTGATGGATATGCGGTGACGGGTTGGCCGAAGGAAAGCGATTTTAATTATGATTCGTGGACTCCGTTGGCCTAAATAAAAATAGCAAGAAAAAGTACAGAAGAACATGTTCCGTGCTTTTATTGTAGCCGCTTTTGGTGCACTTAGTGCTTCACAAGCAGTTGTGAAAGATTGTGGCGCGGGAAGCAGCCTGTTTACCATTAAGAATCTGGATTTTTCGCCGTCGCTACCGGTTCCCGGCCAGAACGGCACTCTTCATTCCATCTACGAAGTTCCCACAGAAATCACGTCTGGAACGAGTCGTTATTCGTGTACTCTGAACGGCATCCCTGTATACGATGAAAAGGTTGATCTCTGTACTCAAACCGCCTGTCCGATTGTGATGGGTACGCACGATGATTACAGCATTTCTCAGGTTCCTGATACGACCGGCAAGGTGTCGTGTAAGATTGACTGGCGTTCCCCTGCCGGCAATCAACTCATGTGTATCCAGATGGTGCTGACGCTTTCAAAGAGCAGCAGTAGTAGCAGTAGCAGCGCGCTGCGCGGCACATTAAATCGCACTACCACCCAAAGTTTCTATGGCTACCAACTGATTCCTTACAACACCCAGATTGGTGCCTTGAATACGACTTTTCGGAACGATTATGAAACCTATGAATCCTCTATTCCCACATGCGCGGCATATCCTTTTTCTTCTGATTATGACGATGTTCCTACTTCCGAGTCTCGTGCATTGGTCGTATTCTAGGTAAAAAAACTGAAACAACTCTTTTCTTCAAAAGAGACTGACATCTTTTCACACCATGTCAGTCTCTTTTCAGGCATCTTTTCAAAAGCCTCTTGCACTACTTAATGAAGGCGAGCGTCCTCTTCTAGCAGTAAAGGTTACGCCTTCTACTGCGAGTTCTGCTGTAGAAGAACGTCGCTCCTTTCATCTTGCTCTTCTTATTGATGTAAGCGGAAGCATGGAAGGCGATCGAATTAGCGCGGTAAAGCGCACTCTTCATCTTCTGATTGATGAAATGGTCTCGCACGATTATGTCACTCTGATTTCTTATGAATCCATTACGCAAACGCTCGCACGGAACCAGTCAACCAACGACGAAGGTCGAACCCTGCTTCATTCTGCTATCGATCGACTTGAGGCCGACGGCGGTACGAATCTAGAAGCAGCCCTTCTAGCACTTCATTCTGTACAGCGCGCAAGTGATGCAGTGCCTCTTTCTGCAGTTCTTCTGCTAACAGACGGCCACATTAATCAAGGACTTGTGGGTGCAGTCGGCCTTTCACGTCTGCTATCCTCTGTCGTCAGCACCGGCACACCCGTGTTCACACTCGGCTTCGGCGCGGATCACGATGCACGTCTTCTGCGTGATATTGCCATGCGATCCCGCGGCAGTTATACGTACGCTGATGCTGCAGAAGTCATTCCCGCAACAGTCGGCGATATTCTAGGGGGTCTTACCAATCTTGTAGCAAAGGAAGCGACACTTGCCATTCCTACAGGCTGGACATGTAAAGAAATGGGTTGTAATGAAGGCGATACAACCTATTCTATTGGCAATCTAATCGTCGACAAACCGCAATGGGTTGTGCTAGAAGGGCCTTCTGCTTCTGCCGAAGGAGCAGTAGAAGAACCGCAACTGGTACTTTCCTACAAACTTGCCGATTCCAATGTTGTCACACAGAGGTGTGAATTGTTTAGTGGGATTGCACCCGAGGAAGTCGTGGAACAGCGTGATCGCGCCCATGTCGCAAACGTATTTGGTCGCGTCACAGAGGCGTTGGAGCGGCAGGAAATTCCAGGAGCCATTACACTTCTAACAGAACTTGGCGAGGTGTTGGATGCATCTAGCGCAAAAGATCGTCCGCTTGTCATTTGTCTGCATGCACAAGTGGACGAAATGAAGGATGCTCTTCAGCGTTCTTTGAACATTATGCCACCCCACACACCCGGTAGGCTTCGGCGAGGTCTTGGGGGTCTTGGAGGCACGGCTCCCCTGCCTAGCATCGCGCCCATTCTTTCGCGCATGGCAAGCAACCAATGTGCCCTTGGTGTCCAGCGTGGATTCCTTTCGGCGCTGTCCTCTGTATCACCGGCTGTGTCACAGGATCCTACATCTCCTGCGCCCACCACACGTCTGCATGGCACTAACAGCATGAACCATACCTTCTGTAGTCCCGTTCAGCAGATGACGAGCGCCACGCTTCAAGCAAGGTTTTCCCAAATGTCTACGACAGAGACGGAGGATGTCAATGCCAGTCCTTGATACTTAATCAACAAGAACCCGTATAACCAGTACGAACCGAAAATGAACAGACTAAATTGCGAAGGCAATTTAGTTGGTTCTTTTTCAGTCGCTACTGGCCGCCGAAGAATCTCATGCCTAGAATAATGGACGCATCCGATATCACAAAACAACGCAAAGCCAAGGCGGTCTACATTGACCAACTCAACAAATTCATTGCTGCTAACCCCGGTGGCGATTGTGGGAATTTCAGCACCTGTCTAAGCACAACGACGAATTGTGTCCATTATTTCCCAACGTATGAAAACAAGTACACTTTTTTTGAAGGAAAAAATCTATGTACGGGTTGCGATTGTCCTCTTACAGGCAATGCGCAAGAATCGCACTAAAAGATTCTGCTTCTTTGTAAAATGACGGAATACAAAACAAAGGAAGAACGACTGACCGAAAGTATGAATGTTTTGAAAGAGTTACGAGAACTTGGTATTCCCTTATCATCCCCCGAAGTAACAAAATTCAGAGAACGTCTTTCCGCCTATGTCAATGATGAAATTCCTTGGGAAGGCACCATTGATTTTGGAGAATATGGCCGAAAAATGGAGGTGAAGTTGCCATTGCGTGCAGATCGTGCCATTGAAGTTTTATTGCGATCCACGAAAAAACGTCGCTCCTAACAAGATTAAAAAACGTTATGAATACTTATTATAAAATAAAAAGTAATCATCTTCAATTTCAAATTCTACAAACACAAATTCTGAGCAATAAGACAAGTTATCTTTTATTAAGTGCCGAAGGAAAAGAATGTGTGTCTTTAAAAGTTTTGAATAAAAATCATGAATTAGGATTCATGTCAATTCGTTTTAATCGGAAATGTGCTATGAACCGGTATTTAATAGAAAATGGATCCCAAACAATTCAAATGGTAAAAGCATTTTTAACATTTATTATATCAAAAGAATCATTTCAAAAAATAAGTTTTGTGGATACAAGTCATTTTAATTGTAATATTCCAAATAATGATCTTGAGTTGCTGGAAGAAAAACCTAATTCTGAAAATGAATTATTTAATAACTTTGGTGCGTTAGGAGGTGTTTTAGATCATGAAATTGGCCTACCCCAAACATATCCTGTTCCTCTTATGTGTCACAATATAACGATTTATGGCAAAACATGGTATGAACGACATTTTGGTGCAACATTTACACATATACATGATCGCGAATTAGTAGATAATGTTGTGAAAAAACTACATACGATCATAACAAAGGATTCGCCTATTTATGAAACTTTACATAAATTAATTCATCGGAAAATGGATTCAACCTATGTTATGTATTATCCAATTTTTGCTACTATGCTTGAATTAATGGAATCTGGTGTTGATGACAAATCATGGATGAATCTTTTTAATAGTTGGTTTGGTTCCAATGGTCACATGGCATTAAAGTATAAACCGCATGTTCCGTGTGCACTTTATTACATATTTCATACTCATCTTCATAGTCTGTTTGAATTACCTTACTATTGTGGAGACTCTTGGTCAAATGATCATAACATGACTCTTGAAATGGAACTTTCCTACAGCACGATTCTAGAGTATCCAGCAATAGAAAATCTGGGAGAAAATTATGCGCCTGTTCATAAAAGAATGTGGGGTGGTAGAACAAAAGAAGATGGTACACGAAATAAGAGGAAACGAAAAAACATGACAAAAAAACTTCGTTCTTGGTTACAACCAACTTATTTTTCCTTTCAAATAGGTGGTCCCTCGTATCGTATTGGATACGGAGACTTTTCATTATATCGGCGAAAGCACTGAGTATATTATGAATCGCCTGTTCTTGTTGATTAAGCTCGGGTAAACCAGCAAAGCGGTTTTACTCGATACTTAATCAACAAGAACCGGATAACCAGTACGAACCGAAAAAGAACCTACTAAACTAATCGGCGTTTTTTTGCTTTACCCCAACTACCATACACACTGGATTCCATATTTTTATATAATGGAAATTGCTGGTGGAATCCAGTTTGTATGTTTTTTTAGAAAGAGTAAGCAGTCAGGATTCATTAAAAAAAGCGTTTTTTGGGAAAAGGAAGTTGCTGCAGGAATCCTGACTGCCTACAGATCATTCTGAAGGTCTTGAAATTTTAAGGGGGGGAGGAAGCGGCAACACCACGCCGCCCTCCTACTTTGTTCATCGCGGAGTGTCTTTAGACCTACACGCCTCAATTTACCCGTTTCCCGATTTCCACGACATGGGTCTAAGCTGTTGCTGCAGCCCATACCGCCCGCACCGCGTCGTACCGCGCATCGTCTAGCAGCTCTCGCATGCCTTCATACGGCGTCCTAATTTCCACACCCGCCTTCTGGATCGCTTTCAGAATCGCTGGACTCCAGCCGCTCAGCAGCACAACGCCGTCCTCGTTTGCCTTCGCATGGAAATCCTTGTACTCGGCGCGCAGGTTCCAGAGAACGATGCGCGGCGCGACGTAACCTGCATGCATGAAGGAGTTGCGAATCATCTCAATATGCGTCTCCCATGCTGCTGTCTTCCCGCCACATGCCTGGTCAAAACCCATATCCGTAAATACGATCATATCCTTGGGCGCCTCCTCGATAGGCACCTTGTAATCGACAAGACGGGTCAGAATGAGTTGGCAAGCCGCCTGGAAATTCGTACTAAGGCCTTTGGCAAATCGGCGCGCATGATGAACCTTTTCCTTCAGGCTCATCTCGGGCTTGAAAGAAATCCACGACGGCGTTGAGTCAAACCCAATCATGCCGTCCTTGAAAGCAGGGTGATTAATTTCGCTCAGAAGAATGCCGAGCGCCATACTGACTTCCATTGGAATACCGCTCATGCTGCCGCTGAAATCACAGAGTGGAACAGCGCCTTTCAGGCCGCCCGCGGCAGCCGTCGCGTCGCGAATCGCATTCCATTGCGCCTGGAGCAGCGCTTCTTCATCTTCACTTCCCACAAGACCCCGAAAATGCTTAGCCACTATCTCGTGAGGGTATACAACATCGGCTCCCTTCACACTTGTTTCACCACGAAGTGCAGCAGCCATATGCTCCTTGAAATGCTCGCGGCATGCCATACGATCCTGGCTATAAGGGAACCGCAACGCAATACCACGCCGAGCACGACCTTTGTGTGCAAGAATCTCGTTTAGAAACGCTGTACGGCACTTGTTCAGAAGCCGCCCCGGCACCTTGCCAGGCTCAATCGTCGCCCATGTACCGCTGCACATGGAGACTTCTGTTGTCTTTAGCCGAGCATTCAGTTCAGCACATGACTTGCGATATGCACGCAATTTATCATTCTCATCCTCAATCTCAGGAAACATTATATTTGCGAATTCAACAGCGAGCATATGATACTTGGACTTCTCACGGGGCAACCACTTGCCCAGAAGGCTGACAGGTTTGCCCTCTGCCGTCGCTACGTCCTTGAACCACGTACGTACAACAAGGTCTTTGATCGCCGTCTGGATAGAGACTTTGTGTTCTACATCGGTATCTACGCCAAACCAGAGTTTCCAGACATCTTGCCAGCAGCCATATTCAGGAATCAGTTCCACGAGTGGCTTGATCAAGGAAGGACGTGCCTGGAATAGCGCCAGTAGAAGCACATAAAACAGATCGCGCTCCCCCTTGCCACCACGAATATCGCGAGTCTGGAACGTCATCACAGCATAATCACGCAGAACTTCATCCGTCACACCTGTTGTGGAAAAAGCCGCTTGAATTGCCTTGTTGATGTACGTACGCTCGCACCCGCGCACAAGTTGCTGAAAAAGTGCAACACGACCATCACCGACACCCTCTTCTGTGTAGACATCGCTTCCCTTCACACCCGTCTTCCGAAGACCTGGTGCATTCATCGCCTGAACAAAAGAACCGGCTTCTGCTACTGCGGACATCTGAATAGATTCAGGTGTTGTAAGCTTTAGATCTCTCGTGCTAAGACGCGTCTTTAAGATAGAAAAGAAACCGATCTAGAACATAGAACGGCGATAGATGTCCAAATACATTGATGGAACCCGAATCGTCTATTGGGACAATTCAAACGGGACACTCACAATCCCTGGCAATCTTTATATTGGTGGATCTGCAAATGTCAGCACCTTGTCAGCCGATACAGTCGTTTTGACAAGTACCGCGATCGCCATCGGATCCAATGCTGGCATAGGACAACAGGCTTTTGCTGTCGCGATCGGTTTTGGCGCCGGTTGTAACACACAAGGCGGATGCAACGTTGCTATTGGATTGAACGCGGCTGCACAGGCCCAGGGAAGCAATAGCGTCGCCATTGGTCGCAGTGCTGGTTCCAATACGCAAGGATCGGCTTCCGTGGCCGTTGGACGCGGAGCGGGATCCAGTGCCCAAGGCGCAAATAGCGTCGCGATTGGACAATTTGCCGGCGCAACATCGCAGGGCTCCAATGCGATCGCTGTTGGATTTGGCGCGGGTTCCAACACTCAGCCAGCAAACAGCATAGTTCTGAATGCATCAAATGTTGTCCTGAATACCACACAGGCTGGATTCTATGTCAACCCTGTGCGTAGTAATGCAGCTATTACGAGTGCCTTTGTTCATTATGATACGACGACAAAGGAACTTGTATACAACAATTACATTGCAGACGATGTTCCTCTTCGCAGCACTTCTGTCGGAATCGGATGCAATGCAGGCGTCGTCGGACAAAAAGCCTATGCAGTTGCGATCGGATTTCAGGCTGGACTATCAAATCAATCAAATGGAGCGGTTGCGATTGGCGATTCTGCTGCATCCGATACACAAGGACTGCGTGCTATCGCAATTGGAAATGAAGCGGGTCTTTATACTCAAGGAATTTATGGTATAGCACTTGGATACAACGCGGCTGGATCCATTCAAGGAGCAGGTGGGATTGCTCTTGGAACGTATTCTGGATCAAATCTTCAAGGAGCGACTGCGATTGCTATTGGAAGCAATGCGGCATTTAACACACAAGGAACAAATGCGGTTGCCATTGGAACTGCAGCCGGTTCCAACAATCAAGGTTCCAATTCCATCGCGATTGGAAACCTAGCCGGTCAGAACAACCAGAATGCCAATAGTATCGTGCTAAATGCATCCAACACGGCTCTGAATACTACACAGGCTGGATTCTATGTCAACCCTGTACGCAGTAATGCAGCAATTACGACCGCCTTTGTTCATTACGACACTGCGACAAAGGAACTTGTATACAACAATTTCATTGCTGACGATGTTCCTCTTCTCAGTACATCTGTTCGAATTGGATGTAATGCAGCGGCTATTGGACAAAGAGCCGATGCAGTTGCGATTGGAAATGCGGCTGGTTCTAATACACAAGGATCTAACTCTATCGCAATTGGAATTAGTGCTGGTTCAAGTAATCAAGGATCTAGCTCTGTTGCGATTGGAGATACTAGTGGATTTAATAACCAAGGATCTTACTCTGTTGCGATTGGAAGGAGTGCTGGTGCAGCATTGCAAGGTTCCAATTCGGTCGCAATAGGCGATGTAGCAGGCAATTCTGCACAAGGTACAAATGCTATTGCATTAGGTTCATCAGCAGGAAATGATTCACAAGGAAATTATGGTATTGGAATTGGATTTGGTGCTGCGGCAACATCTCAATTAGAAGCAGGTATAGCAATTGGGTATAATGCCGCAAGTGATACACAAGGAAAAAACGCAGTTGCCATTGGAACTGCAGCCGGTTCCAACAACCAAGGTTCCAATTCCATCGCGATTGGCAACCTAGCCGGTCAGAACAACCAGAATGCCAATAGTATCGTGCTAAATGCATCAAACACGGCTCTGAATACCACACAGGCTGGATTCTATGTCAATCCTGTAAGAAGCAATGCTGCAATTACAACCGCCTTTGTTCATTACGATACGGCGACAAATGAACTCATATACAACAATTACACGGCTGATGAAGTTCCTCTACGCAGCACCACCATCGTAATTGGATGTAATGCAGGCGCAATTGATCAACAAACAGAATCTATTGCGATTGGACATAATGCTGGTTATTCGAATCAAGGGTATAATAGTGTCGCAATCGGATACAATGCTGGAGCAAGCAATCAATCTTATCAGGCAGTTGCAATTGGTGATGGCGCAGGTATGTCGAATCAAGGTATTGGGAGTCTAGCATTTGGAGGACAATGCGGTACATACAATCAAGGCAATAATAGCATTGCTTTTGGAAATGCAGCAGGATACACTGATCAAGGCAGTAGTGCGATTGCAATAGGTGATTCGGCAGGATATGATACTCAAGGAGCAACATCTATCGCAATAGGTGTTAATGCTGGATACCAAAATCAAAGTTCAAGTGCGATAGCAATTGGTGATTTGGCGGCTTATGAATTTCAGGATTTTGGTGCAATTGCGATTGGTACTAGTGCGGGATATACATATCAAAGTTCTTTTGGCATATCCATTGGTTATTATGCTGGATGTTCTAACCAAAACTATGCCGCGATTGCGATTGGTCCGTTTGCCGGTTATTCAAACCAAGGAGACAATACGATCGCAATTGGATTCGGCGCTGGATCCAATTCACAAAATTCAAACAGCATAGTCCTGAACGCCGACAGCGTTGGACTGAATACATCGCAGTCCGGATTTTATGTGAATCCTATTCGCTACGAATCATCTATAAACGCAGGTGGTTATGCGTTTTACAACACGACCAACAAAGAACTTGTTTACAATGATAACTTAATAACATCTTCTATTACAACTATTCAAGCAGTAAATTCAGTGAATCTATTTGGTAGTCAAACAGCACGAGCCGTCGATTACAATTTTGCTATGTTTGGATCCAATACAACCCTTGTTTCCACCTTTGGAGGAGTCGTATTTTTTGCCCCTTATGTTGCTATTTCGGATGATGGAAAATACATGACAACCTCAATAGGATTGGACAACCAAGTAGGCAAAGAAGGATATATTTATAGAAGTACTGACTACGGGAGTTCATGGACAGCCGTCATTGGTGCTGGAACAAGCAACTACACCGGCGGATGTATGTCGCGATCTGGTCAGTATCAGTATGTCACAAATGGCGGTACAAATCCTACACCACAACGAGTGCGTCTTTCGACAGATTATGGTCTCACCTGGACAGATGCTACAAATATACCTCTAAAAGTTTGGACATCTGTATGTTGTTCAGGTGATGGACGAATCGTCCTTGCGACATGTCCTATTTCTACATCAGGTGTCAATACAACAAATAATCTGTTTATTAGTTACAATTATGGAGAAACATGGAATTCCTTAAATTCAGTACGTACTTATCCAAAAGTTGCTATGAGTCTAACGGGACAATACATGGTAGCCACGTTAGGAGGATCTTATACAGGAATATCTGTATCAACCGATTATGGTTCCACTTGGAATGATTATGGACCAGCGGTTGCCTTTAGTTCATGTGCAATTTCAGCTGATGGAAAATATATGGTATGTGGTGCAAACGCCTCTGGAAATTTATATTATTCTTCTAATTATGGCACAACATGGACACTTACATCACCTGCTGGTACAGGAATAAATGGTTGGTTCTCCATGAGTTTATCAGATTCAGGTCAATATGGTGTAGCAGCAAGTTTTGGAACAGGAACAGGTGGATTCTTCATAACTACCAATTATGGTGTAACATGGACACGTATTCTTGCCACAACATATTCAATCGCTGCAGGTATTTCACGAAACGGACAATATTTTACATTTGTTCGTCAGAACGGGGATCTCTACACTGGATCTGTAGAAACGCTATTTCCTGCAGGTATTAATATACTTACAAGCACTATTACGAGCACGATGACAATTCATAACAGCACGATTCGTATTGGTGGAAATGAATTTGTCGTTAATTTGCCTTCTAAGACATTCGTGATTGATCACCCGCAAGATGCCAGCAAACATCTTGTTCACGCTTGCTTGGAAGGTCCTGAAGCCGGTGTTTATTACCGCGGAAAAGCCTGTCTTTCCAACAGCGGATCGGTTGAAATTGACTTGCCGCCATATGCCATGGCACTTGCCGATGATTTCACAATTCAAGTCACACCCATTTGGAATGGTACTGGAAGCGCACTTCGCACACTGAATGTGTCTGAAGTCCACGATGGAAAATTTAGTGTTTATGGCGAAGCGGGTTCCTTTTACTGGATCGTTCACGGCCGTCGTGCGACAATTGATGTCGAGCCGCGCAAGGACGCGGTATGTGTCCGTGGTGACGGCCCGTATCGCTGGATTAGTTCGTGAACAGCATGCCACCACGACCGCCATAAACCTTGAACACATTCCATTGCGTCACATAAATATACAAATTCAAATTCGGTGGTGTTAAAGAGTTGCGAGCAGAGTTGATCGTCAAAAACAATTCCTTGCGGGGGATCTTATCCCAATTAGCAGCGCCCGTGGGGCCGTACGTATACGGCTTCCGTTTTTGCCCAAACGTATAAGCATAAATATATCGATTTATGAGCGGCGATTTCGTATAGTACTGAGAAGGAATCACGCCTCTGAAAAAACTCGCACCTTCATGAACAAAACGCTCATACGAATTGTAAAGCAATGTAGCACCTTCCAACGACTCTGAAAAGCGCCGCTGGAATCCAGGAATACTAGACCATTCAGCAGCGGCGGTGGGAACGATCGTCGCATTCGGCCACCATGGAAGGCGGCAGGGGCTTTTTTCTACTGCCGGTGCTTGTGGCGGCACAACTGGGCCCAAATCACGCGAAAACAAGAACCAGGCATTGTAAGTCCCCACATCGGGACGCTGAAGTACCCACATGACTTCCTTGGTCGGATTGCTGTAGGGAATGACAGCGCGCACTTCTTTTGCATTCAGCGTCGCTTGAACCGGCACGGCTACATGCTGCTCCACCTGATACGTGAGTTCGGCCGTTCGGAATGACAGAGCCTCGTATTCTTCCAAACTAATGTATTCAATCAATGCATAGGCATCTATTGGCGAAAAACGGGGAGGAAATTGAATACCCTCAATCAATTGGCCATTCACGCCTGCTACGGGTGTGGTTGCCTGCATAGTATACACTTTCGTAGTAGCTGTCGGATTGGCTTGCCAAAACCGGCCGCTTGTTAAAGACCACATGCCTCCTGGCGCAGGATCAATGCCCGGACGATATCCTGTCGTCAGCGCGTTGACGCGTGCCTCCGTGTAGAAAAGTTCGTTAATCGGACGAAACGTCACGTGAATCCGTACCATATCATTGTTGAGTGCATCCAGCGGAAGTGCATGTGAATAGACGCCTGGACGACTGAACCAGAAGGGAATCGGAACATAGACAACCAGCGGATCTTTTGTGAGCCATGTGCGCGCATTAAAATCGCGCGGTGCTCTTTTGATCATAGCATTTTTGGAGACGACCGATTCAATCGTTTCGTTCAATTCATCCAAAATTTCCAACAGGCGCGAGTCAATGCTCTCGACTATCGTGCCGCCGATTTCCAACTCAATCTGTTGAATGAGGGCGTGTCCAAGACTATTTGTCCAGCCGTAAATTGGTCCCAAAAAGTTTCCGCTCAAATCCAGGGATGTGCCACCGGCCGCCTTAATTGCCGCGAGTTGAGTCGTATAAATGTCGGGCATAGTCACGGCGATTGTGAGTCCGCTCACTAATTCACCGAGTCGCGGAAGTGTGAGGCTGACGCGTGTTCCAAATTCCACAGCGCCGTCAAAATTCACGCGGTTGTATTGCGCGGCATAGCGTGTTGTTTTGCGCAAGACTTTGATGAACTGCGCGGGATCGGGGTTGCCACGAGTGGCTTGCTGTCGTGCGTCAGCGAGTCCTGAACTCACTAACGTAAGACTTGTTGCGGGTGTTGCTGCCATAGGGCTCCTTGCTTTATTACTTCAATTTCGGCGACTTCTAAGCCGCAGCGCGACGGCTGCCACGGCGTGTCTTGCGTTCGCGACGGCTGCCATGGCGTGTCTTGCGGTCGCGACGGCTGCCACGGCGTGTCTTGCGTTCGCGACGGCTGCCATGGCTACGACGGCTACGACGAGGCTTTATTAAAGCAGCGTATCGTTCTTCCAATGTGCCAATCTTTCCTGTAGGAACGGCAGGCATTGCGCCCAAAATGCGTCGCGTTTCTTTCGCTTCCTTCGCAATCTCAATTCCACGCTCTTTCATTTTAGCCCGATACAGATCGTAAATATAATACACAAATCGGCGTAATTCCTGTAATTCAGAACGATACGTTGATGTAGGCGGCTCTAACATTTCAACCTTTGTGATAAATTGTGTCAAATCCTTGATTGAAATTGGCAAATCCGATGGACGTGCAACTCCTGACAGAACCGCCTTGTAATTTGTAAAGACACGTCGCTTCAATTCGTCAATCTGTTCATAGATTGTATAAATCTGAGGCGGCACATCCCCCCCATGGCGTTCTAACAGACTTTTCTGCAAATAGACATACCGACCAAAAATAACGTCGGGTTTCAAAAGTTTAGGTGAAAGCAAAAGTGTTTTCTCATTGGAATTCAAGCGGTCGTTTGTCACCGCGCCAAATGCACGTCCAATAGTGGAAAACGTAGACAACTTTTCGCGCGGCTTGATGAATTCTAGCATTAAAAACGGATCCATGGTCATCGGGGATGTACCAGAACCAGTCGCAGCAGACATTCTACATCTAGTAAAGATCTTTTAGTGTTCGTGCACTTGGATCACTGGCACCGGCGATCCATTTTGGCATCCACATGTGCGGAATGACCTCTGCAGCATGTAAGCCAAACTGCGCTTCAAACAGGGTTCTGTACCAATAGGCTTCCTCTGTTGTCGGCGGATTATGACGTCCCTCCATTTCCTTGCCAATCTGTTCCATAGTCTTTCCAAGCGACTTGGCATAGTCTGCACATCGAAGGTACCAGCTGTCAGAAGTGCTGGATACGCCGTCGCTAAAGGCCTCCTTTTTCCGCCACAAGACTTCCGATGGCAAAAGTCCAGTGTGTTCAAAGGCTTCGCGCAGCACTGCTTTTTCAGGCTGTGTTTTGCGAGAAGGCCTTCTGAAAGCAGTTGGAAGAGAGCACCATGTTGCCACGACCGACTTGTCCAAAAACGGCGTGCGCGCTTCCAATCCGTGCGATGCCATAGACCGATCGCTGCGCAGTACATCAAACATAGAAATTTCGTCCAGAAGTCTTTCGGTTTCAGTCTCAAAGGCTTCATCCGATGGCGCAGCATAAAAATACAAATATCCACCACCAATTTCATCACTTCCATCGCCATTGAACACCACTTTGATATCAGTATTTTCCTTAATATACTTGCCCACCAAGTAATTTCCGACTGAAGCACGCACGCTTGTAATATCATAGGTCTCTGCGGCTCTTACAACGTGTGGGATAGCGGCTAAGAAATCCTCTGGCTTGACAAGAATAGTATGATGAATACTCCCAATGTGATCTGCAACCTTTTGGGCATATTCTAAATCCGTGGAGCCAGGCATACCAATGCTGAATGTCGTCAGCTTCTTGCCTTCGTTCCCCAGTTCTCTTGCAGCTATGGCTGCTATCAGACTTGAATCTAAACCGCCGCTCAGCAATGAACCAATCGGACGATCGCTCAGCAACCGCTTTTTCACGGCAGAAACAAGAGCTGTTTGAAGCGCCTGTTTCGCAATATTGCGATCGTTAAAATACGGAAGTTTGACATGCGAAACATGGTGGTAGCGATCATAATCAAAGGAGCCTGTGTCAGGTTTGTAAACGGCGTAGGAACCTGGGGGGAATTGTGCGACGCTAGAAAAGCCGGTTGGAAGGCCTTTTATCTCAGACGCGAAGAACCATGCATCATCTTTGATGGCAACAAACAAAGGACGGACGCCATAGGGATCACGGCCAATCATTACTTCACCCGTTTCATGATTCACAATAACAAAAGCAAATACGCCATCTAATGCACGACATAGTTCAGCAGGCGTCAGCACATCTGCCAAATACGGCAAGATGGCGCAATCACTTGTTCCTTCGGGTAGCGGAATATTCCAACGCTGCGCCAACTCTTTGTAATTGTAGATTTCGCCATTACAAACAACACTAATGTTTTTTGCCGTAATGGGTTGATGTCCAGCAGGCGTCAGACCATTGATCGCAAGACGCGTGAATCCAAGAGTGACGGATGTGTTGGGGACATCCAGGAAAGCCGAATATTCGGGGCCACGCGCTTCTAATTCTTTCAAAAGTGCATTGCGCTCTTCCGGTGTTATTTTTGTCCTATTCAAAACTGCCCAAATGCCACACATTCTTTTGAGTCAATCGAAGTGTTTCTAAGGGTTTATACGCAATCATTCCGTTTAGTAATAACCCGGTGCCAGTAGCGACTGAAAAAGAACCGACTAAATTGCGAAGGCAATTTAGTAAAACCGCAAAGCGGTTTTACCTTCATTAACAAGGACTGGCATATTATTCAAATATAAAAAAGAATATATAAATAGAATTATGAGTGCGGCTATTGTCGCTTCTGCCGCTCCATTAGAATATCATGAACTTAGTCTTACAAAAACATCTTATGATACTTCTGAAGAAGACGTGATTGTGAAATGTTATGATTTAATGCGTTCTACGTTTGCATTTGAACAAATCTTAAATGGACTATTAGATCCGACAAGTTTACCACTGAGAGACATCCCATCCATTCTTTCTTCATTAAAATCGCACACTGGATTTGTTGATAACCCATATACAACTATCGATTATTCTTTATTATATGTAACTTCTCCAGGCATAAATATTGGTTCGGGTCCAGATATCATATCTACGGCATGCGTTGTCCATAAGAACTATTCGTCGCCTACAAATGCCGATATATTCAGTGCCGAACTTTGGTCAGTTTCTTCAAATATGCTCTATATGCGTACTGGCGCTGCAAGATTTATGATAAATAACTTTTTACTAAATTCACTTCGTACATTTCATACGACTGGAACCAAGGTAGACGTATATTTAGAAGTAGATAAAGAAAGTTTTCCGTTTATTACATTTTATGATCGTTTGTTATTTTACTACAAAATGGGATTTGATGTTGTTTCGAAATCAGATGTTTCTTATATTACGCCAGATGGAAGCAAAGGTACGATTGATCTTCAATCAATCTCTATCGGTTATAATTCAACTACTGGAAACGTCATATTTACTCCCGATGGCACCGCATATTATAGTATAAATGAATTTAAAGACTTTATTCCTCTAATGTACCCACAAGATACAAAAGCCAGTGCAGCCGCTGCATCTGATGCTACAGCCACGGCTTCTGCCGCGGCAACATTTGGTTTGGGAGCAGCAGGAGCAGCAGGAGCAACACCAATCATAATGAAGTACATTTATCCAGATGAGTCTATTCGTAGTTTATTAACGTTTCGTCTTCGAGCCGAAACTTACAGACATTCGCCTTCTTCGAGATCCAGAACATTGATGCCTATTTCAACAAACAAATTTGATGGAAATTCGTATTGTGCTCTTTTTCACTCAAACTATAAATTAAGTACAGATCTTCCAAATACATTTGAAACAAAAAAAGTTCCTCCTGGTGTTGAGGTTATAATTATTAATTCACCTGGATTCTCTACTGCTAGCCCAATGATTCGTGAAAACTGGGATTTTTGTCAGCGTTTTCTTCAGCACGTTTCAATTGATGTATTAAAAACAATTTTTAGAGGAATTCAACCGATTTCAGTAACAACTCCCACAGGAGGAATAGAACAACGAATTCCTGCGCCATCTGCTTCAGGAGATGCGAAGGACAAAATTGCATACATGAAAGCAATTCAGCAAAACTTACTTTTTCACTTTCCAAGTATGATCCTAAGTGGCGGAACACTTATAGATAGCATTATTCAATTTCAATGCTACGGAACGGGTGATTTGTATCCTGAACTGGAACTTGGCACTACGTTAGGCGTCGATGGATTGGGAAATCCAACAAGCAGTGATTTTGTTGCGAGTATTCATGGACTTTTTGATATTACATCAAAGTACAAAGCAGATCCGTCGCATCAACTCAGATTACTTGGTTCTTCTGAACCCATTCCTCCAGAACCACTTCGATTTGCGACTCCAGCAGCTGCAAGGGCTGCGGCTACAGAACTTGGATTTCCAAACAGAACACCTGTTGCCGCCGGCGGGAAACTTTTATTTCCTTTATTGAGTGTATGGGGGAACTACAGAATAAGTAGTAATTATAGCACGGGCGCTCTTGAACGTACATGGGGGGAATACTACAAAATTAATTTATCCGATTTAATCAATATTATGTTTGCCAGAGATGAAGCACGTAAACCTGGCAAACCAAAACGAATTTTTATTGTTAGTTGCGGTAATGTTCAATCGTCACCTGTAAATGATCTTTTACAAAGAATAGCACATGAATATATTGGACGAAAGATTAATATATCATTGGGACGCGATCTTGGAGCAACTGATTATCGGAACCATTTAAATATGATAGGAAATGCGTTGCGGATTACAACAAGAGCAGAGTTTACGCGTCGATTATCGATCAATAACGATCCCAGAATAGTACCGAATAATAGATATACCGCCCCTGTAGCAGCAGGTGCTTCATCAGGAGGTGCATCTGCAGGAGGGGGGATCACACGAAAGCGCCGTAAACAAAAGAAACGCTTCTCCAGGAAAAATAGGTTCTAGTTGATCTGTTAGCGCATTGATTCTTTTTCAATAGGATATTTCAATAAATATCCTATTGAAAAATTTTTATGTTTGTGTTTCGTTTTGTGTTTTTTATAAGGTTTTTTGTATTTCTTACAGAGTCGCGAAAGTGTTTATGCTTCCTCTGAAACTACACCCGCCCAAGTGCGCTTGCTGCCCGTAACTGCAGTACCCGCCTCCACATCCGCCTCCACATCCGCATGCATGTCTACAACCGCCGTCGGTACCTGCGGCTCAATGGGAATAGACGGCACACCCGCCGCCTTTGCTGCCTCACGTACCTCCCAGTTCACCACAAACAGCATCTGTGCCGTATCACGAGCATTCATGTACTCCAGGCACGTCTTCCAGTCCACCTTCTTGCCCGCCGGCTTGAGCTCCTCTAGGAACTTGGAGTGAAGCCCGTAAACCAGAGGACGGAACTTCTGCGGGATCTTGTTGCGCTCCAGCGTCCGCGCCTTGAAAGCATCTGTGTACAGATGGAAGACGCTGTTGGTCGTCTCCTTCCAGCGCGCCACAATCGCATTGGCCAGTGCACGCTCCTCAGGGAACGTATTCAGGTAGGCAGGCAGAGTGCCAGTGCGCCACAGACCCAGCCAATGGAAATCGCGACGGGACGTGTTGCCGCGCAGTGCACGCACGCTATTGTAGTCTGTACCGCGCACCTTCCAGCGCCGTCCCTCCAGATCCTTGATCACGATGCCCTGGATGTTGTGGCGGAAGCGCGTGTTCCACTCGCCCAACTTCGCAGTCACATCCTCCCACTTACCAATGCCATCAACGACCGCCATCGCACCCTTGTAGGGATACGTCGCCGAATGACAGAACGTGATCTTGCCGTCCGTACCATGGATCACAATGTTCTCCACCAGAGTAGCCCGCGGCGTTGCGACAGCGCACACAATCCGGTTCTCAGGATGCTGGAGAACGAACGTGTACGAGTCGGTCTTGCTCAACTTCCCGTAGTCGAGATCGGCACGCGTCGCCTCCTCAAACATCGTGCGGAAGGTCTTGGTCTGGCTGTAGTAGCGGCACTCGGCATCCAGCGTCGTGCGCGTATGAACGCGCCACCGATTGCTGTAGGAATCCCAGAACATGCCGATCATTACACCATCCACAAACTGCTCTACAACATGATCAGCAGCGTTGTAGGGAGCAATCGGCATTGACTCGCCCGCCTCGGACTTGAAGCTGGTGACGCTGACAGGACGATTGGTCGTCGTGTCCCACACGACGGAGCGGAAAGCGCCGACGTGGGCCTTGGAGAAATCCGACTTGCCCTTGACATAGTGAATCAGAGCATACGGACTCTCAGGCGTCAGAAGCGTCGTCTTGACGCGAAGAGACCCGCCCATCTCCGAAGTCAGGAAGGCAGAAAGGGCGTCCCACGTGGGGTATGCAACAATAAGGTCAGCAAAGACAGAAGTGGTAGAAGAAGACATAATTGAAGGAAAAGGTTGTGAAAGAAGAAAGGATGTGTGTGTTTAAGTGAAAATCCAATGGGATGCCTTCTTCCTAGGTGTCCAAAAGACGCTTCAATTTTTTTCAATGAACAGCGCACTGCACCAGCAACCCAAAAAACAAAAGCGGGAAGAATTGGAAAAAGGAAACGAACCAGAAGATAGAGGAATGAATTCGCCGATGAATGCGAACGGACCCTATTGGGACACCCCTGAACTGGGTGATTTGTGGACGTTTGTTTCTCATGTCTACAAGTCTACAACAGGGCGCATCGTCTACCGCGACGGCGGTCTGATCCGTCTTCAACCCTTGAATGGTAGCCTTGTTGCCGTAAATTTTGAACTGGATCCTGCCACAGGACATTTTCTTGATCGCCTGGGTGTGACCGAAATGATTCTGCATCGCAAACGGAAAGATCCGCATTTTGTGGTTCAACTTGGCGTTCTACCTGGCGAGGAACTCCAGTTTTACAGCGTGGAAGGATATCCTGTGGAAGCAGATGAAACACATATCGTTGCAGAAGTGATCGCAACGGAAGATCGTGATGCCGTCGTCTTTACAGATGGTACGCATCTTGATTTCGATTTCATCGGTCCCAGCGGCGACGTGGCAATTATTCAAGTTCATACGCCCCAGGACGTAGAAAACGTGGAGGCCGAGAACGCCGAAGGTCTCACAACCGGCGAACCTGCCGAGGTACTTGTCCCTTTTCCCGGCTTGGATGCCATTGGACTTCCCAAAGCGCTCGTGGAAGAAATTCCTACCGCTGAGCGCATCTATAGCGACAGCATTCAGCGCACCGATATGTTTACATCGCTCTTTCTTGATGTGGATATTAAGCGCCAGAAAGACCCTCGCGTCATGTCGCAACTTTATCGCATTTCTGACTTATTGCTCGCGATGAAGAATTCCATGGTTTTGCGCGATGAGAACGGAGGTATTCAAACGGATACCTACCGATCCTATGCCGCCGCGACGCTCCAAGAATCGCTGGAAAAACAGCCCACGGGTGCACCAATCGGATCCCTAGTTCCCGTCGCTGCTATTAAAAAGGTCGTATACACCGATGACAAGGATCCTATTCCTGCAGATCGCACAGATGTGGAAGTCCGTTCCGACGTGATCAGTCTGGGAAAAGCCTCGCGCACTACAAAGGAATACACAACCTCCACATCCGCCGGCGGAAATCCGTTTATCTCCTATTTGGATAGCCTGTTGGGTACGCTGGACGCTTACGTCCCCGCGGCGGCTAGCACAGAACGGATCGCCGTTGATCAAGATGTACTGCGGTCGCAGATGCCGCCTGAAGATGTGGAAGGATTTCCCAAGGACTCTGTTCCATCCGCCGTTACGAAACGTGGCGGTGAAGCCGACCCACTGGAATCTTCCTTCTTAGGAACCATTCAAGATCGCAGCGTTCGTCTGCTCGGTCCTTCGCGTATTCGGAATCACAAGACGGGCGCCGTCTACGTAGTCGCCCAAGCAGACAGCGCTGCGACGATCGGTCACGTCGTCCTTGACAAGAATCTATCCAAGTACCGCACTCCTACACGTTCCGGCGTTCTTCTGTGGGACATTCAGGCAAGCCAGCAAAGTCGCAGCGTCGCTCAAACCTTCTATTCGGCGCTCATAGATTCGCTTGACATGCAGTTGCTAGTAAAACCAGAGGATACACCAATCCCTATTACGACATTGTTGGAGAATCGCTTGAATCCAATGCTGAGCCTCATTAATCCCGATTCATCCTCCGTCCTGGATTCGTTCGGTCTCCGAAACCTTGAATACACAGAAAGCATTTTTTCATTCCTGAAGACGGCGGCGATCGCAGGACAGATGCGTTGGACATCGGCGTACCAGGCATTGAAACAGGCGGCTCTTGATTCCATCAACAAAGGATCTGTTATCCCTGTTCCAGGCATCGTGAACGATGAGTCTCCGTTGATGGAAGAATCCACCTTTGCCGACAACGATTTGGCGCCGCTCATCAAGACGATCAAGGACAAGGAGACGCTGTTGGCCACTTACGATTTGGCCTATGCCAATGATCTGCTGAAATATGCAGAGGCGACTGCTGGACCTTATTGGTACGCCCTTGCCACCGGCGATGCAGATTGGTCGGCCTATGCTCGCAGGATTTTCAAGAGCGAAGAAGCGCGCGAACTGCGCAATATGTCCGTCAAGCGAGGAAAACAGGCAGCGTTCGTCGCGGAACCCGAAATCAATTCGTGTAAGCACGTTCACGAACTTGAAAAAGTGCGAAGCATTCGTGATGACGGCAAGCGCATGCTCATGTTTCAGAAATTCCTGCGCGACTACCAGGGCGGCCAGAAGAACAATTATTTGCTGTGCGGCACATGTGGTGAAAACCTTGTCTGTAAACACGAATTTTTGTTGTTGAACGAGTTCCTGAATCCTGGACGCAGCGTAGCCCTTCACAAAGCCCTTTTGCTGGAATACGGCAACGGCGTCTTTGAAGGATCCTATATTTGTAAGAATTGCGGGCAAAAGATCAGCGATTTGGAATATTCTACAAGCCTGGAATACGATGACGAAGGCCGTCCTCTTGTCGGCCGCAGCGTTGTAGAAGAGCCCGCGGATGAAAACGATATGGCGGTCACAATTCAGCAAGAAGCCGACGAAGACATTCCGTTCAAATCAACCGAGGATAAGTCGCTCTACAAGATCGTGCGCACCTTGTTTGAACGCATTGGACTGAATGCGAATGAGGAAATGTACAAGCGCGTTGTTCCCTCTCTACGCGCCTACTTGAAAACCCTGCCTTCCGAACAGATCTGGAATGAAGAGCGTCGCAAAGAGTTGGCGGCCGTAGACGCCGGCAAGAAGGGCATAGTACCTCGTGTCCCCTATGTGAATTATTTCGCAAACCAGCAAATCGGTGCTTTTGCAGCTCTAGTGTTGCTTGAACTTCAAACAACGGATCTGCCGATTCCTGTTGCCATGTCAGATGTCGAACTTTCTAAAGACGGATTTCCCATTGACGGCTACGATCCCAAGACGGCGGGAACGGGTGCCCTCAAATATCTGACATATGGTGTCGCTGGTCTGGCGCTGGATCTGGAGCCGTGGAACAAGACGACATGGTCTCCTATTTCCAATCGCGCCAAACGTCTTATGGAAGCGCAGAATGCACTACTGGCACCCCTCTTTGCGATTCTTGCCATTGAGCGCGAAGGACGTGCGAAACCGCTTCCCATTTCCAACGTCACCGATGTTTACAAACAACGCCTGGCAGCCTACAAGGAGAAGAAGGACATGTTGTTAACAGGAACGAGTGCTGCTGCACTCAGTAGCAGCGGTGATCGCTTACCTCCGATTTACAGACCGCTGCCTCGCATGGGCGTCCTCCCTCCGCTGAGTGAAACGGCGATTGGAAATGCCAACACATTCGTACATAATGCACAAACACGCGATGTTGTGGATGTTGCATCCGTCGTAATGACCCGCGTGTACCAATTGGGTCAGCAGACGCTGAGCCAATATCACGCTGCAGTTCAAGATGCAGGCATCGGCGCTGCGAGTATGCTGCGTTCGGACAACTGGACGGCTTTCACACCCTTGCGCGAAATTGCTGCCAAAGGTCTTGGCGTCGCGTCGCTGCGCCTGGACGCGGCCAAGTTGGAGGAACTCAAGATGGTGGAAAATGCATCCCGCATAGTGAAGGAGCGCGATCCTGCAGCGTCCTTCGCTGGAACACATTTGTATGTCCCGTGGTCTGCACCTCTTCAGCAAGCTGTGCTTCCAACACCCTCGCCCGATGACTACTGGCGTCTATTTATGAAAAACTGCTTTGAAGGCAACAATTACGGCGTGCCCCACGAATTCGGAAGCGATTTCATGTGTCGCCATTGTAAATTCCAACTTCCTGAATTGCTGGTGTTTTCGCCCAATACACTTGTATCGACTAGCCTGAGCGCCAAGGCACGTGAGGCGGAAATTGATCGCCTGACTTCCGAACAGGTTGCTGTCGCGCGCGAGGCGCTGGCCGCCGTTGTCACAATCAACGAAGATTCGTTCCGCGCGCTGGAAGATGCGATCAAACTTCGCAAACAGATTTCGGCCACATCGCCTGCGACCGATCTTCCGCTAGCCTCCGTCTTGACTGAGTTGGGCACGACGATCGCAGTTGTTTCTCCACCTTCTGTGAGTACTGCAGAAGCCGATTGGCCTTTGTTTAGCGCCGCCCTTCAAACGATTGGTGCCGAGTCTCTTGTGGAGGAGGAGCGCGTGCGTGAATTGGGCGCCTTTGCTACAAAATACGACGCGCTGCTGCGATCGGTGAACGATCGTATGACTGAATTGGCAGCAAAAGGCGTCAAGCAATACGTGAAGCAGGCCTTGGAAGCACTTTCCTCCCTCACTGCGAAAGCCGACGGCGGATTGGGTGCCCGCACAATTCTTCACACGCTCGTCGTGGATGCAGAACAGGTCGCGGACAAGTTTACGAATGTGGATCCTCCCGTTTCCAAATGGTTTCCAGCGATCAGTCTGACGCACAAGCGCGACTTGATGAAGCTGTGGGAAACCACTGCAGGTGTCGCATATCGTGGCATAGTGGAATTAGAGAAATTGGACGAAGAAGGCGTCGTGGCGATTGATGCGCTGCGCCGATGGACGCAATGGATGAGTTTCTGGCTTCAGACCTGGATTACGAATGTGCGCCCTAGCAAGGATGCATCAGCGACAGAGTTGACGATGGCGTTGCGTTGGGCCGTCTTGGTCGGTATCCATTCCCTGCTTGCCGATGGCTCGCCGCTGCTTGCGACGGCCGAAGGACCTGAAGCGCGTCTGAAGGTCGTAAAGTTCCTGAACAATCTGCTGATTGACAGCCTGATGACAGCCGGTGAGGCAATGAAGACCTATGATCTCACGACGGAACAAATCCAAGAAATGCTCAACGTCCGTGCCGAGAAAGAAAAGGCCTATTTCATCCAAAAGTTCGAGAAGGAAGACGCCGATCTGCGCAAGATTGAATTGATCAAGAAGAAACTCAAGATCGGTGACTGGGCGATTGGTAACACCAAAAACCTGTTCAACTACAATGCCGATTTCTACGATATAACCCGCGATCAATTAGCAGCCATGGGAGTCCCCGATTTTGATTCCACCCTTACGGGGCTGGGTGGTGCAGCAACAGAAACGGGTGCCGCGCGTTATGGACTTTCGGCCGGTGCTGCTTCCGAGGCGACGGATGTAGAACGCGACAATCTTCACTACGCCGCGACAGGCGAGGAAGAGTAAATTCTTTGCGCACGAAAACGATGGCTGCGATAACAACTATCCCGCCGCCAAAATTGGACGCGCCTATGGTTTGGGTCTATACAGACCCGAACGTGAACTATTTGATAATGAAAAGGCATCCTTTTTCACATCAAATCACGAATTTAGATTTTAATGGACAATACAGCCTGCGTCTCCAACAGGGTCATGGTATCGATACACCGCGTGTCTGGGATTGGGTTGCACGCGACGATGCATCGCGGCTTGTCTTTGCACAGACCAGCGGCCACTTGTACGAAATTACGGATTTATTCAGAGTCCAAATTGTGTATCCCAGATAGGAATGTCCGTGCTTATGATTGCTTTCGGAATCTATATTTTGGGCGTTTCGGTCATCTTGTTTGTCCGACCGGCCTTCATGTTTCGCGCGAGTTCAGGCACATGGAAGGAGTTTGGATTGGGGGGTGGTGTTGACAGCCCCAATTATACGATCTTTCCCTTTTGGATGTTTGCGATCTTATGGGCACTTGTGAGCTATGCCATGGCGTCCATGGCGACCCTTTTCTTTGGTGCCGCGACGCTGCGCAGCCTTCTACCCACAGAGAATGTGAATGCATTGTCTCAGTCACAGATCAACGATGCATTGAAAAACATAGCAACACCCATCAGCAAAGTTTCGCCCCCGACTATTCGAGCCGAAGATGTGCTGAACTCGGTCGTCAATAATGCGACAACTGCTACTACATCGCCCGGTTACTATGTCTTGGAGACACCCAAAGTCGGTCTGCCGAAATATGTTTATTTCGGCACCAACCCGCCAACACTTGAAAACGTAACACGAATTGGTGCGAGCATTTAGACCAACGAAGAAGGGTCTAGATCCGCTAGTGATCTAGGCCGCCGGACAAATCGCGCTCAAAGATCCTCCCAGACTGGTTCCAAACAAGGCGCCCCAGAAACAATAATAGGCATAGGCGAATGCCTGTGCGACGTCCTCGGGAATTGCCAGCGGCGAAAAGAGTCCGCTCACGGCGTTCCGAAGGAATGGGACAAAGGACGCCACGAAGACTAAGGCCATCTGAATCCCTGTGCTCAGCCCTGCATTTGCAGCCGATTGCGAGTACGAACCCACTTTACCACAATTCAGGCGCTGAATCAGCACAAAAGCGCCAAAAGAAGCCAAGTACATGACGACTGCTGTAAGAAGCAAAAAGGTCACAAACAGCCGTGGATCTGATGAACCAGTCCCTAAAAGACTGCCTAATCCCAAAAAGACGGCAAGTGGAACCAACGCCGATGAAACTGCCACGGCAATCATAAGAGCATACAATACCGAATTATCCATGTCTTCTTTCTTCTGATTAAGTCATGGATAATCCTACCATACTTTTTGCCTGCGGATGAGCCTGCGGATGAGCGTGCTCATAAAGCCATTTCTTGATCCATAGTAAAGAATGGAAGTGGCTGCAAAGAAAAAGGGCACCGGTGGTGCTAAACGGGGGCGGACGATTGATCCCAAAGACGTCAAAGATCTGGCGTCGTGGACAAAGTATTACAAACTCAAGTACAAGAACATCGTTGTTGGTGAGGATGGATCGTTTTTTGTATTGGATCCTGCGCTTACAAACACAGATTTTAAAAGTGCATTGGAGTCGCCTGTTGCCACGATTCCACACATGATGGGTGATGATTATTTGGCGGTTCTTAACTATGCGGCTGCACCAACAGAACTCCGGGCAGCGGCGGAATCCACGTATACCAATCTACGAGCATCTATCAAAGGTCATGTAGACGCCGTTCAAGTGACATACGGCGCTGCAGAAGAAGAGATGTTGGAAGCCGTTCTCAATTGGAAAACGGCGTCCGACGAAGCCTCGCGAGCCCAGCGTGCGATTGAAGTCGGTCAGTACATGAAGGCGATGGCCGAAGCCGGCGAAGAGTTGCGGGTAGCACGCTACCCGCGCTCCTACATTCGCGATGAACCGCATCATAATTATTCGCTCTTTTGCTATGTCCCCGCGATCGCAGATGCACGTGATCGCGTCGTACGCACTACGCCTTGATCACAACACACAACACACAACACACAACACATTTATTGTAATGGATATGGCTTAATGCGATCTTCTGACTTGTCGCAGTCCACATTCTTTGTTTCATACATGAAACAAGTTCCATTCCGATCTTTGTAAACGATCGTGTGGGCGTTTTCTAAATTCGGATATTTCTGAATAACCATTGGCGCGGGTTTCAACACATACACGCAAAAAATACCAATGGTGATTCCCATCAAAAAGGGAAAGAACTCCAAATGATTCAGGAACTTCATTCTCTCTATTTAGCAGGGATGATTCTTTTCTGGCTCCTTTTTGGATTCTGCTTTTCGAACAAGCCTGTTGAGGCTGATACTGGTAGTGGCACCCTTGTCGCCTCCATGTCCGCCGACTTTTCTGGGACACAAGGTTCCAAAGGCTGGTTTTACAAATATGCTGATCAAACGAACGTAGTTAGACCAATGCCGAGCTATGATATATCGTGGCAACTTCCAAATACGTATTGCGAAATTACAAACCAAGGATTTCATCCAAACACACCTGAAGATTGTGCATCACTAGGCACCTATTGTTCGCCCATCGTTGTCTGGGAAAATAGATCACCCAATCCCGATGCGAATTATTCAGTCACCCTTTCATCCTCGCATATGTCATGGATGAGTGACGGGGTCTCTGTTAAAACACGTGCCAATTCCGCTTTAGTCGATACCTATACAACTCCCTTTGATGTGACAAAAACCTACACATTTACGAATTTAACCTTGTTAGAAATCCAGCTTGATCCCAAATTGAGTTGTAATTTTGACATGACATCTTTGTCCATAGATATTTATCAGTTCTTGGCACCTTCGTCCTCACCTTCAACATCGCCATCGTTATCGCCTTCGGTATCGCCTTCAGTATCGCCATCGTTATCGCCTTCGGTATCCCCTTCACATACACCATCACCTTCCTCTGTTTCGCTTTCCTCTTCATTAACACCTTCAATATCACCATCGCCTTCGGCATCCTCATCCCTATCTTCATCATCATCCCCGTCACAAAGCCTGACACCATCACCATCACCATCGCCTTCAGCATCCTCATCCCCTTCACCATCACCATCGCCTTCCTCTGTTTCCCCGTCTTCTTCCAGTAGTTCAACGCCTTCTCCGTCCCCAACAAAAAGTCAGACACCTACGTCTTCTGGAAGTCCTTCATCATCACCGAGTCCTTCTCCCTCCCGCACAATTTCCTTGACACCAACGACAAGTCATACGCCTTCGCCCTCTCAAACAGGAATTTGTAATGATATTCGCAATTGGTTATATGGGCAAACTGAAAGTGTGGTAAGTGGTACAACCTATACTATTAACCATGGGTACAACGTAACTCATACCGGCGGATATTTGTGCGGTCAATCGCCTACATGCCGAGACACAGGATCATCCTGTATTTGTACGTATACAAATGGTATGAGTCAATTGTGTTCGACTTCCGTAGGCCGCATATCAACGATTACGTATGTGTATGGAGGCAATCAATTGACATTTACAGGCCAAAATCCAGGATGTCACTATAATTTTTTGCGCCAATTTACGATTCCGTCTCCCACACCTTCACCCTCTGTAACGGCTTCTTTCACGACAACAATAACACCAACTGCTTCCCCATCTCAAGCCGGTCTATGTAACGACTTGAAAAATTATGGATTTGGTAAAACGCATTCGGTTTCCAACAATGGTACTGGTATTACTATTGTTCACGGCTCCTATATAACACAAGAGTTTTTGCCCAATTTTCCCATGTTGCTTGGTATTTTTAAAAGTTGCGCTGATTTTGGATCCTATTGCCTTTGTTCCTATGGGGACGGATATACACAAGGATGTGAAGGAGGTGTAGCACGTTCTGCAGTTGTCAATATTTCTTCCGCGGCCATTACGTTTCAAACAAACTTTAGTTCCACATCCAATTGCACTTATAAATTTCAAGGAGTGTTTCAAATACCATCGGCGACTTCGACAGGCACACCATCCTTTACAGCAACTGCTTCCTGGACTCCAACGGCCACTTGGACTGCGACTGCTACGCTGAGTAGCACGCCAACGGCCACTTGGACTGCTACACCCACTTTCACGCGCACGTCGACAGCAACTGCGACGGCGTCCGAAACGTCTACAGCAACTGCGACGGCGTCCGAAACGTCTACAGCAACTGCGACAATAACTGCGTCTTCAACGGCAACTGCGACGACAACCGCCTCTTGGACTGCCACACAGACTATGACTGCAACGCCTTCCTTCACAAGGACAATAACGCCTTCACGTACCCCCAAAGGTATTTGTAATGACGTAAAAAATTATTTGTTTGGTCGGATTTCGCATCAAGTTGGAACTCTTTACAAAGTCCATCACGGAATGAATATGACACAATGGTACTATCCTGGATACGATATGATTATTGGTCGTACACCATCCTGTATTGAATCAGAAACTAATTGTACATGTACGTACGACAATGGCGACGCGACTTTTTGTGCCGCTGAACGAAAAGGCATAGTTGTATACAAATACAGCTTATCATCGGAAGCGCAAACAACCCTTGTGAGCGACGAAGACCCCGTTTGCTTCTATCGATTTCAAACAACCTTCCATCCGCCTTATTTTTCACACACACCAAGTGTCACAGGAACAGCATCATCAACTCCTTCCGTAACTGCTTCTGCAATGCGGTCACCTCCACCTCCCTTTATTGCCGGCGCAGTAAGACGATTAGAAAAGCCGCCTGGTTTTCCGCATTTACCACCAAATGCATCAATGGCTGCTCTGAAAAACATTGCCACTTCGTATATCAACACACTCAGCATCAATACGAATTCTACAACAACAGAAGCAGTCGAAACACTCCTCGATACACTCAATGTTCTTGCAAGTTCTCTCATCGCCGCTGGTATTCAAACACCGATTCGTGTCAACAACAATTTATTTTCATGGGTGGCACTTCCTGCACCTGTGAATGGCAATAATGCATCTGTTGAGCACGATAATTTTAAAAGTGTTTTACCGCCTCTTGCGCCTGGAATGGTCTATTCTATGATGACCAAAAACGACCCCTCTTTGCGACGAAACGGCACGGATTCTAGCATGCCCCAATTCAGTATTAATGCACTCAGCACTTCCAACAGCGAAGTGGGTGTCACTGGTTTAGCGACCCCTCTTTCGTTCAGCCTCAACAACGTTGTCTTGAACTCCACTATGACAATTGAATGTGTGTATTGGAATGGAACCGATTGGGATGGCGCTGGGTGTGTCTTTGCGAATGGAACGTGTTTTTGTACTCACTTTACTGAATTCAGTGCCCGCGTTGTCTCCATTATTGAAACAAATCAACTCATCTTTGAAAATGCCGGCGCCGTGTACAGCGCCGAGGGTTTTGCCAAATACGTCGTCATTTATGGCGTTTTGCTCGGCATAACAGGTGGATTGATAGTAATGTTTTGTGCCTTCGTGCAACTCGATATGAAGGCTGAACAAAAATACCGCACTATTGTGGAAGATATTGATGAAGTGTGTGCTGTTCTTGGGTATCCAAAACCTCTTCGCAATGTTGTACAACCACAACCGGCGCTTCCGCGTGCTATACGTGCCCCTTTTTATCATCGTCTTTGTGTTGCTTGGTTCGTGCGTTTAGTGTACCAGCATTCCTATATCTCTCTTTTTTTTAAATACGATCCGCGATTGCCACGTACATTCCGTCTTTTGCTTGTCGTCATCATGGTCTTTCACACCCTTTTCATCACTACCTTCTTTTATGGACACACCAAAGTTAGTGCCGATATGTCAATCTCCGAATCCATGATATTGTCGGTCATAACAGCCCTTTTGAATGTACCTTTTATAAAACTTATTTTTCTCCTGATTCGCAAAGCAGGCAAAGCCGAATATGTTTCGCGCTTCCCGAGTTATGCCCACGAATATTTGCGTCGCCGTCGTTTTGAAGACGCCCTTGCTTCCGTACACACAGATGAGATTGAATGGGTGGCGCGGCGTGTAGCACTTGGTATCAAGGCAAGCGTTGCGATCAGGGCGAGCCCACGCAGAGGACTGAAGCATACAAGTCAAGAACAATCTGGACTCAATCTGTTGGAAACGCAGCAAATCGCTGATGACTCTGCCGATAATTTGGCGGTTCTTCTTTGTATGAGATGCCTGCCTTGTTTCAAAAAACATCGCAACAAAGTCGGTGGTTTAGAATTGGCACTGGACATCACACAGGGGGGTGATCAGCATTGGACGCAACCCATGTGTAATTGCTTGCCAACTAAATCATGGATTGGATTTTTTGTGTCATGTGTTTGTTTTGGATGGATTGGTTGGTGTATCAATTACTTGCTATTGTTTACGGCATCGAATAGTACCCGCACGATGAATACAATCGCAGAGAGTTTTGGTGCTTCTCAGGCAATGAGTATTTTTATGACACAACCGCTGACGCTATTTTTGACGCTAGCAGGAACATGGGTGATTGATCTCTGGAAACGCCGACGGATTGCTGCAGCAGCAGCAAAGTCCAAAGACAAAGCCAATGCGCCTGGTATATCAGAGCAGCATTCAATTGGCTATTTCGCAGATCCCATGTATGTAAAACATTCAACCCTTTTGAGTGGTACGTGGGCGTATTGGATTTTCATGTATGCAGGATCCAAAGTCTCCATTGGATCCAATGTGGAACAGACCATGTTGGGTGCTTCCAATCAACGCGTAGCACTCGCATGGTTGGAATATGAAAATACATCTACAAATAACAATGTTTCGTCCCGCGATGCCGCCATAACAACCCTCTACCTTTATTTGCGCGGACTGCGCAAGCCGGTGCGCAATACACGAATTCGTGAAAATGCATTGGAATTGACGCAACGCGTATTGGAAGATTTGAGTGGCGCAAAGATCGGTATTGTCGTCTGCGAAAAGGAAGAGGAGGTTGAAGAAGCATCCCAAATAGTAGGGAAAATTCTCACGCAATGACAGGAGCCATGTTTGAGTTGGAAGCGATTGTGAAAGTCCCTCATTTAATGACGTTGATTAGTTTTATCCTTGGATTTGGTATTATTGCCATCTTTCGTCCTGTTTGTAAAGGACCTGATTGTGTTGTGCTTCGCGGTCCTCCCGTTTCCGACATTCGTGGATCCGTATACCAATTTGGCAGCAAATGTGTAGAATTTCTACCCAAGGCCGTTGAATGCCCCAAAAATCCCAAGGAAATTGTGGATACGTTGAGTTTTGCGAACGTGGAATAATTGGGTTTGGGGGGCGCGGAAGGCATTGTGATTCGGAACCGCAGGAAGATTCAGAACAACCATGTCCGAAGGAACTCCACTGGATGCACTTGAAACGGGGGATGTATCAAACGAGGCGGATTCGGCGCGTATGGCACAGATTTTACAGGACATGAACGCTTCCGGCGGCGCGGGTGGTGATGTTCAGCCCCCTACGATGCCTCCCCAGCCAATGCCACCTATGATGTCTATGCAACCGATGATGCAGCAACGGCAGCACCAACAACAACAGCAACAACAGCTGCACCAACAGCAACATAAAGGCTATATTCCCGTGGCAGAAGAGGAGTATCGCCCGCGCAAGAAGAATGTCTGGTCCAACATAGTCGAGCGGCTGCGCGATCCCATTATAGTCGGCATCCTTTTCTTTGTCTTGTCTCTGCCTATGCTACATACACAGGTAGCAAAAATCGCTGGTTGGGCGTTTGCTGTTGGCGGACAACTCAGTTGGCTCGGTCTAGCCGCCTTCTCTGCGCTTGCCGGATTATTGTTTGCGGTCTTTCAAGGCGGCGCCGATTTAATCGGACTCTAAGAATAGAAGATGGATTCTGTCCAAAAACTTACGAAGACAATCAAAAATGGTCTTGGCAAGCTGAATTCCGAACAGGGTGTGTTGAGTTTTGCATATATCGTGTTTGCACTATCGGCCGTGTGGATTTTCTACAACGGACAACTTTTGACGATTGGACTGGCGATTGGTGTTGCCATGCTTCTGAAGGTCGCCACACGCAACTTAGCCGCGGCGTTGATCGCAGGTGCACTTGCAGGTTTAGTCGCAGTTCATTGTTCCCGGCGCAGTGAGGCGTTTGAAAATCCGATTCCGATGCCTGGTGTCACCAGCACGGACGAGGAGCCGTTTGAGGACGCCGCTGCCAAGGTGAAGGGAGAAGATGAAAGCAATGAACAGGATGGTGAGTCGCAGGGCGAGGCACCTACTGCTGCAGAAGCCAAGAAGCCGAAAAAGGTGGACGGATTCAAGGGCGGACGGAACAAAGTTCCGAACAATGGAACCCGCGGCGAATTCTTTGAACTCGGCAAGAAATACAAGGGTCCTTCCGAAGACGATGATTCCGAGTTTCACCTGGATGCCGGCACAACCTTTATGAATGCCTACAAGTCCTTGAAACCCGATCAGATCGCTGCGATGACAAAGGATACACAGGAACTGATGCAGACACAAAAGGAACTGATGGGCACATTGGCGACACTGAAGCCCCTGATTCAGGATGGAAAGCAGATGATGGACATGTTCCAGGGCTATTTTGGATCGGGTCCTAATGCGATGAATTGATGTGGTAATAATTTTTGTTGAAATTTTTAGACGTTTTTGAATTTCAAACACGGCTAACAACGAAAAGAATCTGCGTTTAAACTAAATGAAGACGTACATATTGTTTTTAATAGGACTCTTTCTTGTTGTTCTATGGTTTTTCCAACGAAGATGCGGATGTGGTCGCAGTGCAAGCATAGAAGGATTTGCCGCTCCTCCTTCTGCTATTCCTGCCGACGTCGTATCGTCGCAAGTGTTTCGCATTTTAAACAAAACAACCTCTTTGCTGGGCGCGCTAGCAAATCCTCGCACCTGGACAGATCGGATTGCCTTGCGTGGCAAAACGCCTGTTGAAATGGCACGATCGTATCTGAATTCCAATAAAAACGTCTGAGTCCAAAGAAGAGAAAATGCCTCGTTTAAAAATGCGTGGAGGAGGCGGCGGTGCTGGAAATGCCCTAACAAGTGGACGCACGCTGAGCGGAGGCGGAATTTCCATCGATCTTTCTTCTTTTCTGTTTGGAACGCTGGTTGTATTGGCACTTGCCGCAATTGGCATATTTTTTGCGAAACAACAAGGCTGGCTACCGACGTCGTCTGCTCAAAAACCACAAGTTATCGTTGTGAACCGCGGAGGAGGTGTTGCTGCGCCCCCCATTCTGTTAAACGCCGATCCACGCTTTGCGCCCTTGTCCCCCGAGCGATCTTTTGGTGTGCCGCCTGATTTGCGCGGTCGTGTCCTGCCCGCCGGCCTTGGCGCGATGCCCGTCAACGTAGAGACGCGCGGATATCCCGACGCCTACCAACAAATCGGCGTCTTGACGACACCCGGCGGAACTGATAATTCGGGCACGCCATCACGCACGATTCTGCCCCTTTTTGGGCGCGCCGTCGACACAGCGCGCAATCGCTGGAATTACTACACGCGCACAGATGGCATGAACCCAGTCCAAGTCCCGCTTCAATTCAAACGCCGAAACTGCGATGACGATAATGGATGTGATGAAGTGTTAGACGGCGATAGCGTCGGCGTCCCTGTCATGGGGCAGTCCTTCACAGCCAACATCTATCGCTATTCTACGCCGCGGTATCTGCCCGTGTAAAACAAACCGCACGAAAAAGCAAGGATGAGTCTCGATGATCTCACAGATAGTTTTTTTAGTTGTGGGGAGACACCCGTGTGGCTTCCCACAGATATGACGCTTGATCAAATTCCGCCCTATGGTTCCGCTGTGCTTCGATTAACTTCGTTGACGCATGGAACCGGTAAAGTAACACCTCGTGTGGACGGCCTGTTGATTGACGAAAACACAACCATTTCTTTTTCAGTGAATGGTATACAACAATCGCTAGGTGAAACAATCTTGATGTTAAAAGGTGCCCACAAACTGCCTGGACGAAGTGATGTATGCGCTGCAGAACTTGTCTTTTATTTCCGAACAGAGCGCGGATCGTGGATTGCTTTGTGTCTCCCGTGCGATATTGGCGCAGGTCCAACAAATGAATATTTCAAAACGCTAGGCGATGGACTGGCAAGAGCACGACCGCTTGTCACATCGTTATTTAGCAGCGATTCCAAATTTTTGACTTATAACGGCGCAGACACACGAGGACGATCTGTTGGAAATGCAGTACCGCGTGCCCTCTGTCAACCGGTCGTAAGTGTCGTAACCTATTATGTATGCCAAACACCTTCTTTGATCTCGTCGTTGGATTATGCACGTCTCATGAATTTGGCGGGCGCTAAGCGCAAGGGACCGCCTGAACCGCTTATGGTCTCTGCTTCTCCTACACGTGTCCGAAAGTTGTGTAGCGTCATTACTGGCATTCGTCTAGTGTCTAAACATGGCGGTGGAGGTGGCGGTGGCGGATCCAAAGGAAGTTCTGGAATTCCTACAAGTGCCATGAAATGCTATCCGCTTGTTCCCGACCGCGACATCGTTGGCGATCGGATTTATGTTAACGGCAAGGGGCGACCCTTCCCCGATGGCAGCAACGGCGACCAGGAAGGCGAGGGGCTGGAAGGAAGCATTAAACCTGCGACCATTCGCAAGTGGCTTGGTATCATTCTAGGTGTCACGATTGGAATCATCATTTGCTCACTCTTCTTTGTCTGGCTTTATAGACACGTTTTCAAAGATTACTTGGCGAATGCGACGTTGTATTCATCGCCCACACTCAGCATGGCGGCTGTATCATCTTCATTACCTCTCCTTTCTCTTCCACGCATTTGCCCTGAAGTTCCTGCTGCTGCCCCTGCTGCCCCTGCTGCCCCTGCTGCTCCTGCTCCGCCAACTGCCTGAGAAAACCAAAAACCGCATTCTTTCAATAAGAAGATGCGAGGCAAGAAAGAACAACTCCTTATACCTGGAATCGCAGCCCTGCTACTTTTCCTGATCTTGTATTTTATTCTCAAACAAAACGACAATTCGCCTCTTTCCAAAGCCGTTGCTTGGTTCGCTGACAAATTAGAAGGATTTGCAAGTGTTACGCCATCTACCGCTATTAAATGTCCTGCCGGCTACAAGTTCTTCAACGATAAGAGCGGTGCCAGTTTCTGCTGCGCTGGAAAAGTCAATCCTTATACACACACTTGCGAGGCACCTGCACCTGGCGGTCTGTGTGCTTTCCAGCCGAATCTTCAAGATCCTCGCGGCGCAGGACTTCCGATTGTCCCCCTGTGTAGTGCAACGGCCGAGAAGATGGACGAAACGGCGGCAGCAAATTTTTGCCCCAGCGGTTTGCCTAAC
>Ga0214921_10001563_pt1 | contig 38677 bp, 41 predicted proteins | sample LL1505_MetaG_FD_177992 | JGI IMG/M metagenome (GOLD analysis project Ga0214921, IMG submission 177992) | Freshwater microbial communities from Lake Lanier, Atlanta, Georgia, United States - LL-1505 | ecosystem: Environmental > Aquatic > Freshwater > Lake | place: USA: Georgia | collected...
CTGGTACTGGAGGTCCACTAGCAACAGTATCTCAGTTTCAATATATAAATGCTGATAATATTAATAGCACACAGGGATTAACAGTAACCGGCTCTCTTAATATAACTGGTAGCCAAACTATAACAGGTTCAATTATATTTAATGAAGGAGCTCGAATAACATCAACTTATTACGGCAACACATTCCCAGGATATATTGATATCGTAGCAGGAGCAAAGAATGGATTCGTTGAGTTACTATCATATGATGCGTCATCTTCTCTTTTTATTGATGATTTTGGTGTTTATATAAACACAAACTCAAGTTCATTATTTAATTTATGGGAATTTAGAAACGATGGTAGATTACTAGCTCCTAGAGGAATAGAAGCTCCTTCATTTACAGGATCATTGTTTGGAACTTCTAGCTGGTCAACAAATGCATTAACAGCATCATTAGCACCGAATTATCTGCCAATAGCTAGTACATCCTCCATGTTAGAATCATTTGTATTAAATTCTCAAACGTCTAGTTTCATAACTAATTCACAAACTAGTTCATTTACCAGATTAGCTACAGGATTAGTAACAGCTAGTGTTACTCCTACGCAATTCCAGGTAGCAAGTGGAAGCTCGACAGAATTTGTAGTTACAGGAACGGGAGTTACTATAGGAAATATAATAACAGATACACATAGAGTAACCGGATCGTTAAATATATCAGGATCAGTAATAGCCACATCCTTTGCAGGAAGCTTATCCGGAACGGCTACGACAGCATCTTATATCGCACCTACAAACGCTGGATTAGCAGGAGTACCATACACTGTATATAACTTACCGTCGGCAGTTGCATTAAGCCAAATAGTAAGTACTTCAATAGATTTTAACATTGGTACATCTCAACTTAGGAATGGCAGTCTTCTCGTTCTTCAAGGATATATGTCGAGAGCTTCAGGAACAGGTACAGTGACTTTTAGCTGGACTGCTAATTCCAACGCTAACTCAGGGAGTCAGACATATACATCCAATACACAATATGGTATACAGTTTTACTGGACAGCTAAATACCTATCAGGTTCAGATAGTTTAAGATTTTTTAGAACTCCTACAACATCGTTTGTTGTAAACAACACAATCACTCCCACATCATTTGATGTACCATCATCATCTAGCGCTTTTACAATAAACTTTAGAGCGATTGTTACTGCAGGATCTATGACAGGAGCAACTGAAAACGTAACTTGCCAAATTATATATTAATATGAAATACTTATATTGGATACTAGAAGGAGAGGATGTGACACAACATTACTCTGATACAAAGCCTGAAAACTATTATAGATTATTTGAATTAGGAGAGGATGGAAACTATTGGGAAATATTTAACTGACTATAAACAACACATTGATTTTTTTGATATTATCTGCTATTTGATATTTATATGCGATCCAGATGGCCGAAAACAATCAAATAGTAATCTCCCAAGAAACACGAAAAATCGTAGTTGTAGAACGTGAACGTGTTGCTGGACCTATTATACAGGCCGATAGAAAAACTATTGCAGTAGACAATGAGAATCAAGCTAACATAACTGCTCAAGTACCTAATCCAGGTATCATTGTTATTGGCAATACTCCGGATACAAATATATCAATATCACATCCAGTAACACGGATTGTAGATGTTGTTACCGCCGGACCTCAAGGACCTCAAGGACTAAAAGGTGATAAAGGTGATCCGGGAGCTATTACATCTGCTGCAGGTTTAGTAATAGATGATTATCTAATTATTAAAAATGCCTATACTCGTTTAGAATTGGCAAATAGTAGTAGTGTTGCTTTAAATATATCAAGTAGTGCCGCAACTGTAATGCGTGTACAAGATATCAATCAGCGTAATCTATTTGAAATCTCTGGATCAGGTGTAGTGCAATTTGCTACCCAATCCAATGCACCTAATAGCACAGAAAATGCTACGCCGGGCAAGCTATGGTTTACTAGTACAGATTTTTACGTAAGTTTAGATTAACAGAATATTTATAAAAAAAGAAATAAGATATGCCAAGTTGGAAGAAAATAATCGTATCAGGTTCCGATGCTCAATTATCAAATGTAAATATTGGTGGCGCTGATTCACAATATGATTCTGGATTATTCGATTCATTTACTGCTCAGACTACCGTTGCCAGTGCCGTACAAAATATCAACGATGTATTAGCCGGCCTAGCACCTCAACAAGCGCCTGAACTAACTGAGGTATCTCGTATAAGTGGTACAGCTGGTTCAACTGCGTATATAGGATTTGATGATAGCACTACTATTACAGGATATACAGGAGTTCAAGCATCTGCATCGGCTATAGGAGCTACGCAGGTAGCCGCATTTAATCAATTTTCAACGGATGGAAGTCTTAGATTAGGGGTGGTCGGTACTACAATGAATGGGGTTAAGATTCAGTTAAACCCAAATGTATCTGCTAATACTGGTACATATACTAATTACAATCAGTATGCATTTAAATCACCCGCAGATCCGACTACAACTCCGGAAACATATTCAATATGGTTGAATGGTTCGAAACTCAATGATTATGTAGTTTCATCTGCAACCGCGACATTAAGCGCTACAGCATCAGGTAATCCGGCTACTCCGATAGGTACATTTACTTTATCTTCCGCTAAATCAGCTCAATTCACTACTTCCGGTAATACATTAACATTGTTTAAACATCGGTCTGGTTCATTTTCATTTGGTTCATCAGTATCTTTATGGAGAAATGGTTATAACTATTTAACTATATCACAATCATATGGAGGTACGTTATATGATACAAATTATATTGATTGGGTATATGATCCGAATTCGACGGCATGTACGGTGAATTTATTTACTACAAGATCTACTACCGAAGGCGGGGATGATACTACTATTTATACTGGTACTAAATGGATGTCTGGAATAAAATATTACACCGGAATTTCATTTAAACCTACTGCATCGATATCAAATTGGTATGCTAATTCATATACTTTACCCAATGCAACATTCACTTATGCATATACACCTTATGTATATACTGGTACTACGACACCGACAAGTCAGACATCAACAGTAGCCGTTTCTAATACATCGAATACTGCATCTAGAGCAGAATTAGTAGGTACCACAATAACCATGCCATCAAGTGTAAGATTATTAGGACAAGGTGTTACATTGGCCGGCTCATTGACACATTTCAAATCATCAAAGACTCCATCGCTTAGTACTATTACAATGCCTAAACCGATGTATGATCCTATATCTACTGCTAATACCGCTTTAGTTGAAAATTTCTGTCTTGAAAATTATCGATATAATAATATTACATATGTGACCCAAGCAGCTGCAGGAGCGGCTACGGCTCGCGATAGCGGATCATATGATTCGACTCAGTTAATTGTTACTAATGGAGCATTGCGTCGTCCTAGTTATTTAATAACTACATTGAGTCTAGGTAGCGGATTATCGACTGTATCGCCTGTGCAATCTAGTACATTAAGTAATACCAGTACTACAAATCAAGTATATATTCGTAGATTTCAGTTACCTCTTGGTACATATGCCGGTTTATCTGTTACTATTGAAGGTTTCGGTATTAATTTACTTACCGCTGGTCAATCTAATTCGATAAATGTTTATTTACATGTACCAGATATGACTAACGATACCTTAGGATATGATACATCATATGTACAAGCAGTTAATGGTATTACTATTGATTCATCATTTCCATTAACATCTACATCTACGAATCCGGCATTGTTTAAATTTAATTTTAGTGCTGGTCGTATTTCATCCGATGGATCTACGAGTGGATATGTATTTCTTAAATTGGAAAGTACTAATCAAGCTTGGGCAGGATATATTAATAAAATAACAGTAGCGTAAACGAAAAATAATATATGGGATTAACACAAAAAAATCAGTTAGCAATTGCGATAAAAAAATCAGTTGGTAAAGGTCATACTAACACGCAATTCGGTCCTGAAAATGAATCGGTTGGTTCATATGAACAAATTGGGCCTAATAAAATATTCGGCGAAACTGTCGATTCAACCCCATTATATGCTACAAGTACTGCTGATACCCATTTATATAAAACGGGATCGGATAGTGTAACGCAATTTACTCGATTTACGTTGCAACGTCTTCAAGATGGTTTGTATACTCCGGCTGCTGGTGCGTTATCTACCTTAACAATTGAAGATGATTATAATACCGCTGGCGGATATACACCAAGTGTAAATTACCATGCCTATATGGCAAAATTAACAGGTAGTTATGTCGCAGATACCACAGCTATAAATTCGTTTACCGGATTAGGGTCATCACCATTTATTAACAATGCCGCGGCTACTGGATCGGATAGTATTCCATTAGGTCAATTACAAATCATTCCTCCAACCTTTGGATCTGATTATACATTAACTCTTCGGGATGCATCATTTAATGCTATCAAGCCTTTAAGCGGACTTAACTGGTATTTTGATTATTCCAATGGTATATTATTTGTACAAGATGATTATTCAGGCGTAGGAGATAACGAACCAGCATATGTAGATGCGTATATATACATAGGAAAATCGTTAGAAACTAAATTAACAGAACTATCTGCTGGATCCGGCGGAGGTGGTGGATCGGGTGTTGGTTGGAGCAAATCAGGTACAGTATTATTTACATCTGAAAGTTATTCACAAGTACAAATTACCGGTTCATTGTTAGTATCTGGTTCCAATGTGAATTTAAACGTTCTTGGTAACATTACCGGTAGTTATATTTCCGCATCTTTAGGATTTATTGGCAACGGTAAGCAATTAACAAATGTAACAGCCTCATACATATCACCTGGATCAGTTACCATATTAAAAAATGGTTCCACTGCTATAGAAGCATTGACAGATAAATTATTCGCCTCTAGTAGTTTAGTTGTATCTGGTTCTGGTATTGCTTTTGCAGTGTCAGGTACGGTTGATATGCAATATGCTACATTTACTAGTAGTTTGTTACCAAAAGACAATCAGATACAAAATTTAGGTTCTGATACAAAACAATGGAATAAAGCTTGGATCAAATCTGGTTCATTTACAGATCTATCAGTTAGTACTATAAGTGGTAACACTGCAACATTTAGCACCGTTAACGTTACCACATTGAATCAAACAACAACTACTAATCTCAATGTATCACAATCGTTTATTACATTGTCATCTGGTAGTAACGCATTGCAGCTTAGTAATGGGTTGTTAGTACAAAAAAGCACTTCAGGTACCGGAGTAGCTGATGGACTTATCTATGCTCAACCTGAAAATACTGATTTATATGGCACAGCAAATCGTTGGGCATTTTCATCTAGTATTAGTTTAGGAACCGCTCAAACAGCGAAAGCTCGTAACATTGCGCCATTCATGCAAATCCAAACCGCAGCATTTACTGGCAATGAATCGCCGGTACTTGGTAAAGGAGATTTCTTAATGGTATCTGGATCTGGTGCAACAGATGGATTATACATTTATTTTTAAAGTTATATCATGGAAATAGGAAAATTACTTAAACTTCAATCTGAAGAAAAGAAAAAGGTAGAAGTATTTACAGTTACGGAACTAGCATTGTTGCTAACTCTTATTAAAGGAGCATCATTCCGTGGCGAAGATATTGAATCTGTATATAATCTAGTTCTCAAGCTTCAGGACATGTATCTGGCGCAGAACAAATAATTATTATTGTAATTGTCGGCCCGTAAGGGAAGTGGGCACTGCATTCAGTGTAACCAACCACAATAAAGGAACATATGCCAAGTTGGAAAAAACTTATTATCTCGGGCTCCGATGCAGCCTTATCATCGCTTGTATTAACTACCGGGTCATTAGCATTGAATGTTAATGGCAGGACGCGATTATCATCGTCTGTTAATGTAACAGGATCTGTTAATATACGTGACGGCTTTTTATATGTACAAAATAGCTTAGATACCGATGCTCGTGTAGCATATGATAGCACCGGGTATCAATCAATTAATTATCAATCCAGGATGTTAAAAGATGTAGCTGGTAATTCATCTGTAACATATGGAGGCCCATTAATATTATATAAGCATGCTTTAATGTATAATGTCAGTGTCGGTCAAGAAGGGGATATCATAACAATTGCAAATTCAGCCCATGTGACATTGGAAAAACCTACAGGCTTACTTATTGACTTAACTCAATATGAACCGTTCTCTGGAATCAGCACACAACTATATAATACATACTATCAATATACATATACAATGGCATATCCTATAGGTGCACCTAACTCTCTGCAATGGCAGCGTATAGGAACTATTGAAGTATTTAATTATAACAATAGTCTTTCTTTTTCGCAATCTATAAAAATTGAACAGGGAACTGCTCCTGCTAGTATAGCATTTGATACAGGTGGCACGGTAGACCCTACAAAATTATATTTCACTGCGGATGATGATAATATTCAAATCATTCTTAAATATAAAGCGTTGATAATGTGATACCTTATAATATCTCATCTCGATAATTATTACAAAAGAGATTAGGTAATGGCAGTTAATATAAGCGTATGGCCAGGTTCATCATCATTCTTTCCTGGAGATACTGTGTTTGGGTACTATGACTACGACTTCGATTTTCAGACCGATGCCGATGCCACCGCTAAGTGGTGTGCCCAACGGTTAGGATATCCGATACAAGAAGTTGAATTACAGCCAAACCATTTCTATATGGCATTTGAAGAAGCCGTAACAGAATTTGGTAATCAAGTTAACATGTATAGTGCCCGCGATTCTTTCATGAATGTGTTAGGATCATCTACCTCTCTTAACTTAACTAACCGAGTTGTTAGTGCTAATTTTAACGGGGTTCTGCACCTATCAAAAGAATATGGTAGCCTAGTAGATACCGGAGGATCTTTAACGTTGTATACGGGAAGTATCAATGTGCAATCCGGCCGTGCCGTATATGATATAACCGATACTTCTAGAGTATATTTTGAAACTGGATCGGTAGCAAATGATGCTATTACAGTTAAGCGTTTCTTCCATGATAATCCACCTGCAGTTGCTAGATACTTTGATCCTTATTTAGGTTCTGGTACCAATACGCAATTAATGTTGAATTCATTTGGTTGGGGTAACTATTCTCCAGGTGTATCGTTTATGATGTTACCAATGTATGCTGATGTATTACGTTTCCAGGCAATTGAATTGAATGACATGATTCGTAAATCATCATACGGATTTGAATTCAGTAAAAATAGATTACGTATCTGGCCAGTACCTACTATGGACTTTACAATCTTTTTCCATTATCATTTGAATTCGGAAAGAGATAATCCATTACGTACTCCTTCTGGATCTATTTCGGATTTAAGTAACATTCCATATAGTAACATGTCATATGAAAATATCAATGACATTGGAAGGCAGTGGATTAGAAAATATGCATTGGCATTGTCAAAAGAAATGTTAGGACAGGTACGTGGTAAGTATTCTAGTGTACCTATTCCAAATTCAGAAATCACTTTGAATGGCGCAGATCTTTTAAGTCAGGCACAAACAGAAAAAGACGCATTGTTAACTGAATTGAAAGAAATGTTGGATAGTTTTTCTAGACAATCTCAATTAGAACGTAAAGATGCGGAAAGCACTTCGTTACAAAGTCAAATGATAAAGATACCACTTAAAATTTATACAGCGTAATGGCATTATTTGGATCAGGTAGAGATGCTAACTTTGTTAGATTAATTAACAAAGAACTTATCAATAGAGTAGTTGATATTGAAATCGAGTACTATCAATTGGCTACCCCATTGACACCTGAAAACTTATACGGTGAATCGACAGAAAAGATATTTTATCAACCAGTTCGTATTCCATGTTTAATTGATCGAGCCGAAGTAACTGCCACATCAGATGAAGGTGGTATTAACTTTACACGTACTAGTATATTTGCATTTCTATTGGATACATTGAAAGAAAAGAGTATAGTGGCAACGGCAGGTGATTATATAAAATGGGACTCATCATATTACGAGATAGATAACATTCAATTGAATCAGTATTGGGGCGGCAAGAATCCTGATACATATCCTGGTAATGTATTCAATGAAACCAATGAATTTGGTTATAATATATCATTGATAGCAGAAACACATAAAACTCGTATTGATCGTCTTAATATCGAGCAAACACGAATTGGCATTAATAACAATTATTATATGCCTAAAAACTTATAAGGTATGGCAAAGTCTAGATTTAAGAAAACACAAAGTACTTGGAGTCCAGATCCAATTGAATCTAGGGCATTTCAAGTACGTCGCGACAATGATAAAGTGTCATATCGTGGAGTACGTCTATATGATGTGGACTATGCAGTATATGCTCATATCAAAAACTATTTGGCATTACCTATTGCCCAAAACAATACCACAATTGAAATTCCGGTAGGTTTTGCAAACGGAGAACACTGGAGCCAGATTCAAGCTCATGGATACATGCGTGATTCGGGTGGTATGTTAATGGCACCGCTTATCATGATTAATCGTACCGGATTTCAAACTAGAGATGATGTACCTCAATTAGATGTTAGTCGTAGTCCAGATAATGTTCCGGGGGCAGGTGGTGGTTCTAGTATCATATTGAAGAAAGCGTATACTTCAGCTAATCGTTATGATAGATTCAATATCACAAACAATAAAAAGCCGTCTCAAGAGTTCTATGCTTTAGCAACACCGGAATATATTGAAGTATCATATGATATTTTAATTTGGACCGAATACCAAGAGCAAATGAATGGCCTAGTAGAACAATTTCAGTTTCATGATGGATTTGCTTGGGGTGATACCTATAAGTTTCCATGTAATCTAGATGGTGTATCATTTAATATAATCAATGCACCTGGTGAAGATAGATTAGTTCGTGCAACTATTCCGGTTAGAGCCAAAGCTGCTATATCAGTTCCATTCGAAGATTTCCGTAGTGCCATTGATAAACGTATCAGTGTTAAACGAGTTGTGTTTGGAGATGAGCAAATATCATTTGATACTCCAAATAATCCAAATGACCAAATAACAAATACCGGAGATAGTTTCAAAAAGCTACTGTAAGGCTTTTGTGAAACATATTTATATGGGAATAAATATCCCTAAATCACAACAGTTATGGAAAAACAAAAGTTACAAGATACGGACTTACAACGTATTACACAGTTACGAACTGATTTATCTAATCTAGTAATTCGGATTGGTCAAAATCGAATGGAATCAATGAGCGTGACTAGGTCATTAATGAAACTAGAATCTGAGTTCAATGACATGAAAACAGAACATGGTAGATTACTTGATCAAGAGCAAGCATTGAATGACGAGTTATTTCAACGATATGGTAATGTCCAAATCGATTTGGAAACAGGGACAGTTGGATAACATTAAAAAATTTTAAACAAAGGAGTAATAAAACATGGCAGAAAGAATTGTAAGCCCTGGCGTATTCACCCGAGAGATTGATCAATCATTTCTTCCCGCAGGTGTATCGGCAATTGGGGCAGCCATCATTGGACCTACAGTGAAAGGTCCTGCGGGTATTCCGACCCGAGTTTCATCTTATAGTGAGTATGTAAACGTTTTCGGAGATGTAGTTGAATCGGGATCAGGAGCATCTGCAGATCGTTACAAATACATGACATCTTATGCAGTTCAAGAGTATTTGAAATATGCTGATAGTATTTTGGTAACACGTATTTTAGCGGGTACACCATCAGTTGCTAGTTCGCAAGTATCTTCTAGTACTAGCGTTGGATTAACATTTGCATCTGGGTCTGTTACATTGACAGCAGCCGCTGTTGATAATCAAGAATATCGAGTTGTTGACGGGTCTACTACATATCGTTTCATTGCATCCGGAAATCCGATTCCAGGTGACCAATCTAGCGGTAACGTATATTTCTTCTCGACTGGATCTACTGCTACTCTTACTGCTACTAATTTACGTAACGAAATTAACGGCGTTTCTGGTATTCCAGTATCTGCTTCCATTAACTCAGCAACTCTTATCTTATCAGGATCTGCAACCGGTACCCGTTATAACGGAATTACTTTCAGTACTAGTTCCGCTACAGATGCTTCAACATTCGCTACTCAATTTACATTGGCCGGAGGTACAGATACCACGACAACTGCTAATACCTTTAAATTGTATACTCTATCAGAAGGCACAATTTTAAATAGTGCCGGGCCAGAAGGATCGAATAATATACTTGCTTCCGGAAGTGCTAACAATTATCGTTGGGAAGTTTCCAATGTTAACACATCAAAAGGTACATTCTCATTGACCATTCGTCGTGGTGATGATACTATTAATCGTAAATCGATTCTAGAGCAGTATAACAATGTAACATTGGATCCAAATTCAAATAATTACATTGCCAAAGTGATCGGTGATCAAGTATATACAGTAAGAGATTCTAGTACTACATCGCCATTTTTGCAATTATCAGGTTCGTTCCCTAACAAATCTAGTTTAGTAAGAGTTGAAGTTCAAGCAAATACTTTAAATTATTTAGATGCTAATGGTAACGTACGAGTACCATCATTGTCAGGTTCTTTGCCTCAAGCAGCTTCCGGAACATTTGCCGGCGGATCTAATGGTAATGTTCAACATCCGATTGCTTGGTATGATGATATTACTAACACCAATACTCAAGGATTTAATTTAGGAGTAGCAGCGAATGGCCAAACGGCATATGAAGATGCTATTAACTTGCTATCTAACCAAGATGAATATGATTTCAATGTGCTAGTATTACCAGGACTTATTGATAACTATACCAACCATGCCGCGGTACTTACCAAAGCGCTTAACATGGTACAAGATCGCGGTGATGCATTCCTAGTAATGGACCCAGTAGAATATGGAGCAGCTCTTTCCACTGCTAAAACCAAAGCCGATTCTCGTGACTCATCTTATGCTGCAATGTATTGGCCATGGGTACAAATTCCTGATACCGACTTAGGTGAAAATGTTTGGGTACCTGCCTCCACTTTGATTCCTGGCGTATTTGCGTTCAACGACCGTACGGCCGCTGAATGGTTTGCACCTGCAGGATTTAATCGTGGTGGAATTGACATTGCAATTCAAGCAGAACGTAAATTGACTCATTCTAATCGTGATGATCTTTATGATTCCAATGTGAATCCAATTGCAACTTTCCCAAATAGCGGAGTTGTTGTGTTTGGTCAAAAGACATTGCAAAAGAAATCATCTGCTTTGGATCGTATCAATGTTCGTCGTTTGTTGATCGCTGCCAAGAAGTTCATTGCTAGTTCTAGTAAGTTTTTGGTATTCGAACAAAACACATCTGAGACCCGTAATCGTTTCTTGAACATTGCCAATCCATATTTTGAAAATGTACAGCAACGTCAAGGTCTATATGCATTTAAAGTGGTAATGGATGATACCAATAATACCGCTGATGTAATTGATCGTAATGAATTGCGTGGACAAATTTTCTTGCAACCAACCAAGACCGCTGAATTCATTGTAATTGATTTCAATGTATTACCAACCGGTGCTTCGTTCCCAGAATAACCTATTTATCGAACAAGACAAGGGAGATTTCGGTCTCCCTTTTCTTTTGGTTATGTTTTCACAGTTACACGATATTTATTGAAAATTATTATAGGAGAAATTAAATGGCACAATTGCTAGATCCAACCGAGATTTTTTTCACCGCATTTGAACCTAAAGTAGCTAACCGCTTTATCATGTACGTTGAAGGAATTCCATCTTATATTATCAAGGCTGCAGGTCGTCCTGGAATCGATCAGGGTGAATTGGTTCTTGATCATATCAACATCGAGCGTAAATTAAAAGGCAAAAGCCGTTGGCAAGATGTAACTATTACATTGTATGATCCAATCGTTCCTTCCGGTGCTCAAGCAGTGATGGAGTGGGTACGTCTTCACCACGAATCTGTAACAGGTCGTGATGGATATTCTGACTTTTATAAGAAGGATATCACATTCAATGCTTTGGGACCTATCGGTGATAAAGTTGAAGAATGGACATTGAAAGGTGCATTTATTTCATCTGCAACCTTCGGTGATTTTGATTGGGCAACAGAAGATGCTATCAACATCGAACTTACATTGAAATATGATTACGCTATCTTGCAATACTAATACTATATGAAAAAATCAGAACTAATACAAATTATCCGAGAAGAAGTACGCAACGTACTAAGATCTCGGTTGAATGAAGCGTTCAAGTCTTCAATTCTACGCGATATTATCAAAACAATTCAAGGTTCTACTAGATTTGGCGTGGCAAAGGATTTTGCTAATTCATTTGTTAAACAATCTAAAATTCCATTGGATCAAGTAACAGATGATGATATCCAAGAAATGAGTCCGGATGCCGCTTATAAAATGATTCGTAAATCTGGTGACCCAAGATTATATGTAGTGTTCATGAACAAGGCAGGTGGTACGAATCCATATGCCAAAGAGAAATGGAACACAACGATCCCAGCTAATAGTGTCATTGCAATTGCCAATGGTCAAAACATGTTTCTTGATGTAACATATAGCCGTTATGGTTCACGTGAGCCAAGTCTACGAGCATCGAAAGACTATAGTGGTATTGGTATTGAAAAGTCTGGTGGCCGATATGGTACTGGTATTGTGAATGTGAAAAGAGCATCGGAAGTATCTGATGTGGCATATGTTATCGATTCTAGTAAAATACATGCCTCAGGTAAAGATACTAGTGCATTGCAATCATTGCGTACTACCCAGAAAACTGGTGCGGTAGCATTTATGACTCCAGAACAATTCAGAAAAGATAATTTAACTCGTTACAAAGAAATTCTTCGAAATCAAGCCGCAGCTACACCGGTTGATAAAATGGTAATGGAATTTATCAATTTGGCAACAGCTGCTATCACTAAAGCAGTGAGCACGGCAACAGTTAATAGATACAACCAAATCACGGTGGGTACATTGAAAGGAAGAGATGTTACAGCTTCTGACCTATCATATACAATGCGTAATGTATTAGATAATTTCGAAAGATATACTAGTTACATGAAACAAGCTGCTGAAGCTGGAGAATCACCTACAGGTGGACGTAACTCATACTATACTAACGAAGCTAAAGCATATGCATTGCGAATTAAAGAAGAATTGAATTCAATCAAAACTCTTAAATAAACAAAAAAGAAAGTAAAGAATATGAAACTAACAGAGTTTAGAAAACTAATCCGAGAAGAAGTTCGTAAAGTAGTAAAAGAATCTAGACGTCCATTAAAAGAAGCTGAAACACCATTTACAGAAGACCTTGCACAAGCAATGTTTAAATATGCAGCAGAGTTTCTCCCAGCTGATTACGCAAATGTGTATGACAGGAATAAATCTGGATTTAAGTATGATGTGGCAATACGTAGACCGAGTAAAAATAAACTATCGAAGGCAATGATTGATATATTATTACTATATAAAATTGATTCGGTTGAAAAACTTTATAAAGCAGGTAATGTAAAATACACAGGTAAAGAGACAATTGAGGATTATTTAAACGGTCTTGAGGTTGATGAGTTTCGGAACGGAGCCGGAATTGAGCTCATACCGGGAGTTGTAATGTATACTGAAGATAATGAATAATTAATCTAAACAAAAGAGCCTCACCATTACGGTGGGGTTTTTTTATGTCTACATATTTATACTAAAGAAAATTTGCCGTATGAAGGAATCAGAATTACGTAAATTGATTCGTGAAGAAGTAAAAAAAGTGATGATATCGGAAGCTGATATCATTCCAACTGCTCCAGATGGTACAAAGATTGAAGATCCAAAAATTATCAATAACTTAAATATGGCTATCAAAGCTATTAGTTCTAATTTACGATCCAAAGTAATTCAGATAATTGAAGATCCGGAAGCTGTTAAAGAACTTAAAACACCAGCACAAAAAGCTGCATTGTTAGGAGCATTTGCTATAGCATTTGGTATTACAGAAGAAGATTTCAAAACAATTATCACTAAGATTAAAAACGTACTTCCATCTAAAAATGATCAAGCTTAAACATATAGCAGAACAAGTACTTCAAGAAGCTGAAGAAAAAGTAACTTGGGGCGATGTGCAGAAGTTTTTAGATGCACTTGTCTCTGCTCAAAAGCAAGGTGGTAAAAAAGAAGCCGGAGCTGAGATTGCAAAGTCTAGTTTGAAAAAAGTAGGAATGGCCGGAGCCAAATGGGCAGCTAATTTATTAACTGGTGGTACCGCTGGTGTAATTATTGATTTAGTTGCAGACCATGGCGAAGATGTCGGATCATTTTTATTGAATCTAGGCAAGTCAGTGACACAGAAAGAATTGGAAGATCCAAAGGCATCTGAATTCAAAGCAATGACAGGACCATTTTGGGATGCAATAAAATTATCACCAGCCGTATCTCAATTATTGGATGATAAAATAGAAAAGGCTTTTATTGACCAAGTTATATTACCTAAACTAAAAACTCCAGGTGCTGAGTCAGAAGAATTACCAAACATGGATGAATTGTTAGGAACATGGCTAAATGACATGGCTCAATTAAAAGATAAAGCTGATATACACTTTACAGGTGCATCAGGAAATCTCTAAGATTTCACCTCGTTACATATTTATACTAAAGAAAGTTACGTTATGTCAAATGTAGTTAACAACGAATATCCAGGTAAAAATCCTGCAGAAATGAGCAATGCTGAACTAGCCCAATTAGCGGCACAACAGTATCAGACTAACAACAACAATGCTCCTACTAGCAATTATCAATTCCCAACCGAAATTGTAGAGTTACCAAGTAAAGGACTTTTGTATCCTGAAGGTAATCCACTTCGTTCCGGTAAAGTTGAAATGAAGTATATGACTGCTAAAGAAGAAGATATTCTTACTACACAAAGTTATATCAAACAAGGAGTAGTACTCGATAAATTGTTCCAGAGCCTAATCGTGGGTAATGGTAACGGTGAAAAGATTAATTACAATGATCTATTAGTTTGCGATAAAAATGCAATCATGATTGCTGCCCGTGTATTAGGTTATGGTAAAGACTATGAAGTTGAAATTGAAACACCTAGTGGTAACAAACAAAAAGAAACCATTGATTTAACTCAGTTCAAAGAATTGCCATTAGATGAATCATTGTATGTTAATGGTAACCGATTTGAATTTCAATTGCCATATTCAAAACGTAATATCGTGGTAAAGTGTCTAACTCATAAAGATACTCAAGATATTGACGCAGAGATTCGTGGCATGAAAAAAGTTAGTTCTGGTACAGATGCCACTTTAAGTACTCGTATGTTTTATTGCATTATATCAGTGGATGGCAATGAGAAACGCGAATTTATTCGTAACTTTGTTAACAATGATCTTCTTGCAATCGATGCTCGAGCATTGCGTAGCTATATCAAACAAATTACTCCAGACCTAGATTTAAACATAGACCTTATTGATAGGGAGGCTGGAGAACCCTTTCGTATTACGCTTCCCATCGGAGTCGATTTTTTCTGGCCTTCCGTCTAACTATCGATTAATAGTACATCAAAACATTTTTGATCTTATACATTATGGTAAAGGATTTACCTGGCAAGATGCCTACAATCTTCCAATATTTATTCGTACCTTTTATATAAAAAGCATAGAAAAGGTTATCAAGGCTCGTCAAAAATCAGAAGAGAAATCCATGAAGAAGATGCGTAAGCCAAATATACCTAAACGTTGATGCTAAGATATTTATATCAAAAGAGATACTATGAGCATAGAAAATAAGTATCGTGAACGATTGACAGAAGGTATGTTATCGAAAGGGCTGTTAGCGTTAGCTGCATTATTCACTGTTTCAAAAACTAGAAAAGCACTTAAACATACGGCATGGGTCATGAAAAACGATCCACAGGCTATTGCCGCGGTAGCAGATTTCAAAGCATCTAGAAAACGTGTAGAAGCGTTGACTAAATCGTATTGTGAACGAAATCCAAATAGTCCAATATGTAAAAAGTGATTGAGACATGGCAAAGAAAGCAGGCGCACCTGATACTAAGGCACTTAAAGATGAAGTTGCCTTATATAAATTAATAGAAGAAACGGCTAATGAAGTAAATTTAAGTGTTGAGCGAACTGCCCAGCTTCAAGAAAGAGCTTCTGAGGCTATTCAAAAGGGACTAGCCGCCGGAAAAACGTTATCACAGATACATGATGAAATACTTGACACCATGGAAGCTCAGGTTGCCGCGGCAAAGGAAACTGAAAAATCTGAACACCGGCAACAAAAAGCAGCTGAAAAGAAGAAAAAGTTAAAAGATGAGGTATTAAAAGCCGAAGAGACAATAAAAAATCTTACCGAAGATACGTCTAATATAATGAAGGCAGCTCTTAAGTATGATAAATCTTCAGCAGCAGTAGCCCATCAAGAATTAGATTTGGCTAAAGAAAATCTTAAAGCTCGATTAGCATCTGGCCAAATTTCACGAGATGATTATAACACTCAAATAGGAATAGTAGATCAATTACATAGATCGCTTTCTGCTTCCATGAAGTTACGAGAATCTATAGGTGATGAAAAAGCTGAAGCATTGGCAGAAGGTTTCGAATCAGCGGGAGGTGCAGTAGAAAAACTTACATTAGGACTAGTTAAAAGCGAATCAGTTCAAAACGGATTAATGTCGTTGACTAGTAAATTAGGTCCTGGATTCATAGCTGCCCTAGGTCCTATAATGATACTAGTAGATCTTGGTAAAAAATTATATGATGTCATGGGTGAAATCAATGCCGAGACCCAAGCTACGGCAGATGCCACCGGCCTTTCATTTAGCGAATCCGAAAAATTAGTAAAGTCAAGTTATGAGGTAGCCGCAGCTGGTGGAACTATATTAGCAAATCAAAAAGATATATTAGCATCATCTACTGCATTAGTACAAGAATTCGGAAATACGGAAATATTAGCTGGAGATACCGCAGCGAATTTAGCTGATTTATCAAAGGCAATGGGATATTCTGTACAGAGTGGAGCTAAATTACAAAGTATTTTAATGAATTCTGGCGGAGCTAGTGCCGATGCAGCGTTAGGTATTCAACAAGCTGGTGCTAGTTTAGCAGAAGCATATGGTGTACCATTTGACGATGTTATTCAAGACATAGCAGAATCTGGTGAAGAAGTTGCTAAGTACTTTGCTGGCATGCCAGATGACGCTGTGAAAACTACGGTTCAACTCAAAGCCATGGGACTTAGTTTGAAACAAGCTAGTAAAATGGCGGATAGTTTACTTGATATTGAAGCATCATTAAAAGCTGAGACAAAAGCTCAAATCATGTTAAACAAGAATATCAATTTAGATAAAGCCCGCCAATTGGCAGCCGAAGGTAAGATAGCAGAAGCAGCTGCGGAAGCTACTAAACAAATCGGATCCGCTGCTGAGTTCGCAAAAATGGATCAGTTCCAAAAGAAAGCAGCTGCTGAAGCCGCTGGTCTAACATTAGAAGAATTATCTAAGACATATATAATGCAAGAAAAGATGGCAAATATGTCTGACGAGCAAAAAGCGTTAGCTGAAAAATATGGCGATAAGTTAGGAGATATTAGTAAATTAGACAAAGATCAGATATCTGCTAAACTAACTGCATTACAAGGACAAGAGGCAATGAACGCTTCTATGGAAAATTTCCAAACAGCTATTAAATCAGCGTTGCTTCCGGTAATGGAATTAATAGGTCCGATCTTCCAAGGTATAGGTATAGTTATTGATACATTATTAGTAAAACCTATAGGGTTCGTCGTTGGCCTTATTAAATCGATGGGTGATTATTTAAGTAAAAATTTAGATACATTAGCAGTTTTTGGTACTACATTTTTATTGATTCTAGGATATATGAAGGCAGCAGTAATTCAAGAACAATTATTAGCTGGAATTCAATTAGTAAAATTAGGATATCAACAAGCGGCTAATGCAGCGGCGTTAATTTATAATGGAATTCAGACCGCAGCAACTGCAATTGCAACCGAAGGATTATTACCATATATAGCTCGAATGGCAATGGCAGCATTTGGCGCGGTTGCAAGTATTCCAATTGTTGGTCCATTTATAGCTCCAGCAGCAGCTGCCGCCGCCCTTGCGTTAGGTTATAACTATATGAGTAAAGCCGATGATGCTGTTATTCCTCCCGTAGGAGAAGGCGGACCTGGTTATTCACGAGTATTATCTGGACCAGAAGGTAGTATTGCTCTTAATGATAAAGATTCTTTAATAGCTGGCACCGATTTAGGAGGCGGCGAAAATGCTCCAGCCGGCGGTGGCGGCGGATCAGTAGACATGTCACCGTTAGTAGCGGCAGTGCAACAAACCAATGCATTGTTAGCCCAAATGATTAATAGCCCATCACCTGTATTGATAGGAGATGAAGCGTTACGTAAAATTGGCAGAAATGTAAAAGTACAAAATTCTAGAGGAGCATAAACATGGCTTTGATAACAATGAAATCTAATTTAGCATTGCAGCGAGACCCAATTCCGTCTACAGGTAATCGGGCAGTTCGTGCTGGATTAGATGTGGTAAGAATGAGCAAGTTTCTAGCTTCTGGTAAAGGTTTAGAATTTTTAGCAAGACAGCAAGGATTGCAATTAACTAATCCAAATATGGAATCAGTTAACGGAGTTGTTGATGTTAAAGCTAACTTGAAATTATATCAGACTAAAATATTCAATCCAGCCAAGTTTCTTCGAAATGTAGCAGGCGATGGTATATTTCCAAGACATACAGAACGTCATGGACTTACCGCGGATCCGACATTTCTTAAGTATGAGCATTTATTAAAGATTCAACGCGTAGATAAAACCAATCAAAATAGATTAGTAAAATTACATAACGATTTACTTAAAGATCCGAACTTGACAAGCGTCGGAGGAATTATTAATATACTAAGCGGACCCACTGGTCCATCAAGTATATTAGGAGCAGGTGAAACTCGTATTAGACGTTCGGTAAATAGCCGTACGGATTTAAGTTCGTTCAATAATAGAGGCGCTCGAGTTGAACCTGTGATATATGATTCCGAGACTAAACCTAAATCAAAATTAGAAGATAGATATAAAAAGAATTTATCTACTCCTGAGATACCCGATGGAGTATTTGCGACAAAGCCAGTTGATATCAATACTCAACGATACTTTACATTGTCATATGGTCAAATTGCTAAAAAGGCAAACGATCGTACACCATCTACAACTGACTTGAATAATTTTGGAAATGATATAGCAAATGGTGCATTACAACCTAAACAGAAGACAGAATTTAAAAATGTATATCCATTAGGCGGTGTTATAGGCGGTGATGTTACACCAGCGAATGCAACTAATTATCGTACGACAAATTTAGAAAAATTATACGGCTATACATCATATCGTAACTTAGATCGTAGTAATACCACAAAAGGAGCAGCTCCAGATAAATTTATGCGGGGTGAACATGGTCGTGACATTATTAACTTTTCTATTGGAGGTATCAAATTTCGGGCTTATATTGATAGCATATCAGATAACTTTAGTCCAAATTGGAATGAAGCAAATGACCAAGGCCGAGCAGATCCTAAAGTGATGTTAACTTCATTTACTCGTACCATAAGCGTATCATTTAAAGTGGTTGCTACATCTCGAGCAGATTTGGGGTCGGTTTATGATAAATTGAAAAGTTTAGCAAGACTTACCATGCCTAAGTATTTAGGTAACGGTTTTACTGGAGACTTTGTGCAATTAACTATTGGTAACTTGTATCGCAATGAATATGGATACATTACCGGTTTGAGTTATGATTGGGACAGTGAATCTCCATGGGAAATCGATGAAGGTATTGAATTGCCATTATATACAAGTGTAACTTTGGACTTCACATATATTGGTAACACCCGTATGAGTAATGGACATAACGTATTCAATTATAACTACGGTAAGAGTAAATTACCAGTTGTTAGTGGTATCACAGATGAGCCAGGTGTATCGGACCCAACTGATAAGTTTAAAGATAGTACAGGCGAAACAGGAAAAGCATCATGAACAGATATAATGGATTACAGATAGTTAATAAACCAGAGCGAGTATATCGTACCACAAGATATCCTGTGTTTCCTAAACTAGCAACGGATATCTATGTGCTAACAACATCTGGTGATAGATTGGATTTATTAGCAAACAAATATTACAATGATACTCGTTGGTGGTGGATCATTGCCCGTGCAAATAATATTGGCAAAGGAACATTTGCTTTAGAGCCAGGTATGCAATTACGTATACCATTTCCAGTATTTTTAGGAGATATTGAATCTAAGATAGAAATAGTAAACAAAGAACGATGATACCTGATTTTATATCAAGAAAAGCTGGAGCACCTGCTCCACCGGGCATAGCTAAAGGTCCTAATAGATCTCGTAGAGGGTCTGCCTATCTACGTATACCCGGACTGACAGATAAGCAAGGTGGTCATACATTTAGTAGTATTTATCCAGGCGAAGGTCGTCCAGCGTTACAAGTTACTAGTTGCGACTTGACCATTAATGGTAAAGACTATGGTTTGATTGTCGAAGCGGCAATATCATTTGTATGTAATACATTGGATCAGTTTAGGTCGGTTCAAGAATTCTTAAAACCAAAAAAAGAAATTACAATTAGTTTTGGTTATACTGATTACAACCCATGGGGCAGTGGTGGCAGTGCAACATACAAAGTAACATCATATAAATACTCTTTTAGTTTAAATGCTAGCAATCAAATCGAGTGTACGGTGAATGGTATCGGAAGAGCTAGTGGATTTAAAAGCTTTCAAGTTAATAGAACAATTCCTAGTAAGTCTGGCCAATCAATTGCAGTAGCTGGCGGGCAACCAAATGTTTATGATAGTATACTTCAGGCAATTCAATATCCGATATTACAAAAATTCTCAGCTATATTTCCAAATGGTATTGAGCCATTAAATGAAGATACAACTATAATGCCAAGTACTGGTCCAGTATCTGATGGTATTCATTTATATTATAAACCACCAAAAGAACAACAATCAAAAAAGGATCGTGGAGCTAATACATTAGAGCCATTATTAATGGTCGAGTTAGGTACATTGTTAGGTTGGGTACATGAAATATTACAAACACAAGAGTCTACTGCGACAATGGATTATCAAAGTTTAGCAACCGGCCGAAAGATTAGCGGTATCTGTACATGTAATCCATCTAAAATATTTTTCGCTGACAATACTACACATAACTTATGGACCCAGGTAAAAGCTTTAGAAGCTCAAAATACTATTGATAGTGATAATACTAACGGTAAGATTTTTGTATTCAGCGGCGCGCCAGAGTTCACCGGTAATTTATTAACGGAAATGTTAATCGGATATGATTTATTGTTTGAAATACTCACGGAAGTAGATACTAATAAAGCAAAATCTGAAAGTGGAATAGATCGTAGAAAGCCAGGTAATATTACATTGGAAGATTTTTTAGCTAAAATCGGATCTGCTGTAAATGATGCCTCCGGTGGTGTATATGATTTACGTTTAGTTACCAATCCGACAGAAACTAACCAAAATAAATTTTATCTAGTAGATCAGGCAGATGCTGGTAATACAGCACCATCGCCTACAGTATATCGAGCATTGACCGGGGACGGTGTAACAAGATCTGTGGAAATGACAGGCGAACCTGATCAGGATATGATTAATGGAGCATTGTATGCATCTGGTATCAAATCAGGTACATCTGATGCCGCTTCAGGTACTCCAGTTAATCCAGATCTGGCAGCTAAGGCAGCTACTGCAAAAACCAATTTAGTTACATTGATCACAAACTCTATACAACCGGACGGTCAAGGATTTACAGATGATACGGTTAGTAAATTGAAAGCAGAAATTGTATCAATACTACAAGGACAAAAAGCATCTGATCCAGCAGTTCGTATGCAAGTACCTGGTCCATTGAATCTCGGAATTACAGTTGATGGTAATGACGGATTCAAATTTGGACAAATTATTACAGCAGATGTAGTTCAAGGATTAGCAGGATATGATCAAGTATGTTTTCGAGTAATTGAAATCAAGCATTCGATCAAAGAAAATGATTGGGAAACAAAAGTATCAACAGTAATGGATATTATCTAATGAATAGGCCACTTAAATTTGTACCAAAAATAGCACAAGCCACCCAACGTAATGAAATATCTCGAGGCGAATTCACATATAACAATGTGCCATATTATGGTTTAGTACTTCGTGTACAAGGTGAGCCATATGGAATTGTTAATGGACGCCGTGTTGCGTTAAACAATACTACTGATGCAATTGTTACTCGTAATAGCATATACGAATCACTTACCAAATTCAATCCAACCAAATGGATTGTACCTGTACAGGAATATCGTAAGGTAACCGATGAAGAAAGAGCTGCTGGTGTTATAACACGACATCTTTTCCGGAAACGTACCACCGGTGAATTCGTTGAAACTGCTAAGACCCGTAAAATAACGCCAAATGATTCCGCAGCTATCAATGGATCATTATATGAGTCTATCGAAGTGCCATGGAAGATATCCGGTGAAGAATTCGATGTTCGGTTAGCAAATGAAATCACATTGACAAAGTTTGAGCAGTATTATCCAGGCATAAAAAAATACTTGTCAGATTATTTGGAGTTTTACCGAAAATGACCTTATATTTAATGCATGGTTATTATCGAGACAGAGAAAGAGTTTCAGAAGTTACAACGTAATATAGAGGCTCAGGAATCTATTTGGATTCCGGTATTCTCTGATTCTTTCAAGCATTACTGTAATAACCGGATAAGTTTTGTATACATTTATTTGTTAGAAGACAATCAAGACTATATCATATCATTCAATCATAAGGATTGTATAAATTGGAAATCCGAACGTCTACAACAACTTAAAACAAATCATAATATCTATGCCCTGAACAAGAAATCGTTTAGTTATTTCTATCCATATACGGTACTAGATATAGATTTAATGAATTGGTTCATAAGCAATGATACCATGCCATTAGAAGATTGTGATACTGAAGTGCATGAGAGTTTCAATAGATGGTATTACAATGTGCCATGGATCAATGACTTGATTCCTATTACTAGGCATTATGAGCGATGTAGATCAATTCGGCAGCATGTGCAATCCATTATGCCTGATATTCATATTGATACTAGTTTTGAAGAGTACAATGCCATTGTAATTGATAACCTAGCCGTTATTGAACGAAATGGATTGCATATCGACTATGATAAGTTTGTAGAGAAACTAAGTGCCAATGGCATAGAACGTAACACCGCGTTTACAGAGTATAACATTTATACTAATACGGGTCGACCTAGTAATAGATTTGGAGGAGTTAACTACGGTGCTCTGAAAAAAGATGATGGATCTCGAGAAGCGTTTACAAGTAGATTTGAGCGTGGCATGCTAATTGAATTTGACTATGATAGTTATCACGTAAGAATTATTGCAGAACTTATCGGGCATCCATTACCAAAAGATTCAATACATGAATGGTTAGGTAGACAATATTTCAATACACCGGTATTATCTGATGAACATTACGAACAGGCCAAACAGATAACATTTCGACAATTGTATGGCGGAGTTGAAAGCCAATACGAGCATATTCAATTCTTTCAAGACATCAAATCGTTTATCAATAAGCTATGGATTCAATATCAAACTCAAGGATACATTCAAACTCCTATATTTGGTCGTAAGATAAAAAGAGCCTGGTTCCCGGACATGAATGCCAATAAACTATTCAATTATTATCTCCAGGCCACTGAGACAGAGCAGAACATGATTATTCTTAACAATGTGAATGAAGTATTGCAACATAAGACATCTAAACTTATATTGTATACATATGATTCATTTTTATTTGACTATGATCTATCTGATGGCAAGGATTTACTATTACAAATACGACAAGTGTTGGAGCATGACAAATTTCCAGTAAAAATAAAAGCTGGTAAAAATTTCAACGAAATGGTTGATTATACGAAAAAGATTTCTTAAATTTATGTTATAATGGTTACAAAAGAAAATTTCATTCAACAAATGCAATCTGATACTGGATTTGATTCTGGTATCTGTGAGCAAGTATGGCAATGTATTGATAGCGACAAATACGATGAGTTCCGAAACGAGTTCTTTAAGTTGTATCGCACATTGACCATTGATCAATTAACAGCAAACTTCCAAGTCTTTGCTCCATTCTATAATATAGTGCATACCGATAAGGTTGCCGGTGGAATGGGTCGAGGTGAGGTTGCCTGTGTTCTAGCATTGAAAGATTCACAAACAGGTGGTACAGTTGAGCATGATGTTATTGTTGGTGATAGGTTATATGAAGTAAAGGAATTGGAAGATGACATGTTCCGTCCAGCTAAGTATGGTAACGCCTTCAATTTCATGTTTACCGAACATATACAACGTTTTTATCGTGACATTGTATCATATTCCCAATTTCATTCTGATATCTGGGCACATGTAGAGCCTATCGCTGATCAATCAGATAGAGTAGCATCTGGATATGAATGGCCAGTTAAAACATCGTTATCAGCTTGGTATGAAACATTTAAACTGCTATATGAATGTATTACTCCAATACAAAGTGATACAATAGCTATCAAGACATCTGCCGCGGCCACATTTATTGAAGTGCCGATAAAGATTCTAGATATACTAGCCGACTATGACAAAATGGCTAGCATGTTAACCATGGATCCAGATGTATTCCATTGGAAATTGCAACGGCATAGATATGTAGCCAATCCAGAATATTTCATTGACGATCTTCGTGACATTAGAGATGGGTTCTTTGATAAAATTGATTCATTGATTTGTTTTGCAAAAGGCAAACCTGCCGAGCCAATTATATGTAAAAAAGAAGACTTTTGTATATTTGCTTTGAGCCAAGGGCAGTATCGATTTAGATTAAAGGATCGAAAAGCCTCGCATAAGTATGATTTCTTGCAAAAACAGTGATAAGCATATTTATTGCATATAGGACTTACATCAATGAAAACACAGTTACTTTGTACTTTTTCGCATAAACGGGATTTAGCAATTACGCTTGACTATATAAAGGCAAACTATACATTGCCAGAAAACAAGATTTTTGTTTTCGCTAATACCGAAGATGAACAGGAATGCTATTGCACATATAATATTGAATTGACAGCTGGAGTGAAACATAGCCATAACACCATACTTATTCATCGTAAAAAAGAAAGCAATTCTTTGTATACGGTCAATGCTTTAAATTGTTTGGTGAAATCGTTGACAGGTAAAATTGATAAAACATATCAAGTTAATTGGTCGGATTATCAAAACATGTTGCTGTTGAGTTATGATGGTTATGAAAATGATCTTCGCAAGATATCATTGAAGATGACAAAAATATTTAAGTTATGATAGAATTTCTTTTGTATACCATTTTGGGTACAATGTATGTTCATGCCATGGATGCCTTGGCAATAAAAGTTGCTCCAGATAATCGATTAAACATCATGGAGACGATAGTTGCGATAGCTTTGTGGCCATTGATGTTACTTGTGACAATTGTGGCGGCAATAGTTACAATAATTCGAATGACAATTAAAAAATAAAAAATACTTGGACATTTGCAAAAGTGTACTTATATTTAATGACAAATAAAAATTTAACAGTTAAACCCTTTAATCAATTTACTTATGGCAATCAATTTAGATGCGATTAAGAAGAAGCTTGATTCGCTTCAAAATCAAACCAAAAAACAGGACAATCTTTGGAAACCAGAACCTGGTAAACAGCAAATCCGAATTGTTCCTTACAAGTACGACAAGGAAAATCCTTTCATGGAGTTGTACTTTCATTACGACCTAGGCAAGAAGAATTTTCTTTCGCCAATGAGTTTTGGTCGTCCCGATCCTATTGTTGAATTCGCTAACAAGTTAAAGACATCTGGTAATTCCGATGAATGGAAACTAGGTAAGAAGCTTGAACCTAAGATGCGTACTTATGTACCTATCGTAGTACGTGGCAAAGAAGCAGAAGGCGTTAAGTTCTGGGGTTTTGGTAAACAAGTATACACTGAGTTACTTGGTTTCATTGCTGACCCTGACTATGGTGATATTTCCGATCCAGTTAATGGACGTGATATCGTAGTTGAATTTACTGCAGCCGAAGGAGCATCTTTCCCAAAGACCTCAATTCGTATCAAGCCGAATACTTCAGTTCTTCACGAAGACCGTAATGTACTTAAGCAAATTGCAGAGCAACCTGAGATCACATCTATCTTTGCCGAACCTAGCTATGATGAATTGCAAGGAGCATTGGAGAATTGGTTGAATCCTGATACCGAAGGTGGTATGGGCGAAGTTAGTGCTTCTAAAGATACTGACGAAGATGGACCAATCTATGCACCTAAAGCTGATTCCAAATCAGGTAAAGGCGTATCTAAAGTAGATGATGTGTCTGCTGCATTTGACGAACTTTTTAACGACTAATAACTTATGGCTAAATCAACGAAGACTAAGAGTGAACTCTCTGATGAGTTAGCATCGGCTCTGGTCGATAACCTAAACAAAAAATTCAAGGATGTAAACTACAAAGTAGCATATTTCCTTGACGGTGATACTGATACACCTGCCGATGTTAAAGAATGGATCAGTACCGGGTCTTCAATGCTAGATCTAGCCATCTCCAATAGACCAAATGGAGGCTTTCCCGTAGGACGTATTACAGAAGTAACCGGACTCGAAGCCTCTGGTAAGTCATTGTTAGCTGCTCATGCTTTAGTAAGTACTCAGCAAAAAGGAGGCTTGGCAGTTTATATTGATACTGAGAATGCGGTTAGCCGAGAGTTTCTAGAAGCAATTGGATTGGATTTGGAAAAGATGTTGTATATTCCGTTGGAAACAATTGAAGATATCTTTGAAGCCATTGAAAGTATTATTGAATCAATCCGTAAGAGCAATAAAGATCGTTTGGTTACTATCATTGTTGACTCTGTGATGGGCGCTTCAACTAAAATTGAAATGGCAGCTGACTATGACAAAGATGGTTGGGCTACTTCCAAATCAATTGTGTTATCAAAAGGTATGCGTAAGCTTACTAACATGATTGGCCGTGAGCGTATCTGTTTGATCTTTACCAATCAATTGCGTTCTCGTCTAGGAGTAACATTTGGCGATCCATGGACAACCTCTGGTGGTAAAGCAATTCCATTCCATGCTTCGGTTCGTTTACGACTTAAGTCTGTAGGACAAATCAAAGCTAAGAAAGATGGTATCGAGCAAATTATTGGAATCAAGACCCGAGCCCAAGTTATCAAGAATCGTATGGGTCCTCCATTGAAAAGCATTGACTATGACATTTATTTTGAATCAGGTATCGACAACTATGGTGGTTGGTTGAATATCATGAAAGATTATAAATTGGTCAAGCAAGGTGGAGCTTGGTATACTTATACAACCAGAGCAGGTGAAGATATCAAGTTCTTAAGCAAAGATTTTGAGAATACGGTACGAGAGGATCCAGAATTGGATCGGGAAATCTATGAAGAAATTTGCAATGCATATATCTTCAAATACAAGCCTGGTGAAAACATTGGTATCGATGACATTGAAATTGCAGAAGATTTTACTAGCGAAGAAGACTAATGAACGATAGACTGTTACAATTGTATGAACAAGTTACAAAGGATCGTTCGGTAAGTAACGAGGCCATTCATTCCGATGAAAGAGTATTGATAGTGGATGGCCTCAATACTTATATTCGAGTCTTTTCAGCGGTGCCCGCTCTTAACGATGATGGAGACCATGTCGGAGGCGTTGTAGGATTTTTACGAAGCATTGCAGCTTTGGTAAGACAATTCCGACCAACGAGATGTGTGTTAGTATTTGATGGTAAGGGCGGGTCGGCTAGACGTAAGAAAGTGTTTAGTAATTACAAAGCCAATAGGGCAGTTAAAACTAAATTCAATCGACATTCAGAATTTGAAAGTATTGACGATGAACAGGCTTCAATGAAAGCTCAGTTTGCTAGAATGGTTGAATATCTACAAACCTTACCGGTAACTTTGATTTCAATTGACCATGTCGAGGCTGATGACGTCATTGCTTATCTTACTCAAGAAACATTTGTCAATTCAGAACGAGTTATTATTAGTAGCACTGATAGAGACTTTTTGCAATTGATAAGCAACCGAGTACAAGTATGGAGTCCTGTGAAAAAGAAGCTTTATGATAAACGAGCATTGCAAGAAGAATATCTAGTACATCCTAACAATTACTTGACATATCGTACGGTGATTGGAGATAAGTCTGATAATATTCCAGGTGTTAATGGCGTTGCCTTGAAAACATTGGTGAAACTATTTCCAGAATTAACAGAGGAAGAGCAGATTGATGTTGATATGCTTGTAGATAAAGCTAGTCAGGTGAAAGGTAAAGCCGCTGTTACATTAACAGAATCCAAAACTCAATTGGATATGAATTGGGACTTGATGCAGCTTAAAGACGTTGATATCCCTGCCAATACTAAATTATTAGTTCATGACATTGCTCATCGTCCAATCAATAAGATGAATCAATTGGAATTCAAGAAAATGTTCATGCAAGATAAATTGTATACAGTTATCAAAGATGTAGATTTTTGGTTACGTGATACATTTTTAAGTTTAACAGCTTATTCTCAAAAATAATTTGGAGTTACGATAAATAGCATTTATATTTAAAGCATGGATAGATTAAGTTCGTTTGGTTATACATTTCAGATAAAGGTTATTTCGTCTCTATTAACGGATAAGGTATTTTTACAGCAGATTAGCGATATATTAGATCCCGAGTATTTCGAAAGCGATGCCAACCAATGGCTCATTGGTGAAATCTTGGAATATAGCAAAGATTACAAATATAGCCCGACTCTGGAAGTACTTAAGGTACGCATTCAGTCAATTGACATTGAAATTCTGAAAACGGAGGTTGTTAACAATCTTAAAGAAGCTTGGAAACATGTTGAATCCAATGACTTGACATTTATCAAAGAGCAAGTAGTAGACTTTTGTAAGAATCAGGAAATTAAAAAAGCTATTCTTGCCTCTGTTGATTTGCTTAAGAATGGCAAGTATGATGATATCAAAGCTAAGATTGACCATGCCATGAAAGCTGGATCTGATAAAGATATTGGTCACGAATACAATGATAGTATTGCAGATCGATATACTGATGCAGTTCGACATGTAAGACCAACTCCATGGGATATCATCAATGAGTTAACTGATGGCGGATTAGGTAAAGGTGAATTAGGAGTGTTTGTGGCACCTGCGGGTATTGGTAAGTCTTGGGGACTTATTAATATCGGAGCCAATGCTGTTAAGAAAGGACTTACGGTGCTACATTATACTTTAGAGTTAAATGAGGCATATGTAGGTTTACGATATGACTCTGTAATTACTGGAATCGCTGCTCAGAACTTGAAACATTATCAAGATGATGTCACTGAAACGGTGCAAAAGTTACCAGGCCGACTTATTATTAAATACTATCCAACCAAGACATGTTCTGTAACAGGTTTGCGAGCTCACATTGAAAAGTGTATATTACAAGATAGAAAACCTGATATTGTAATTGTGGATTACGCAGATCTGTTACGAGGTCATGGTCAAGAGAAACGACATGAACTAGAAGGCATTTACGAAGACCTTAGAGGAATGGCCGGTGAATATGATGTTCCGGTTTGGACAGCATCTCAAGCAAATAGATCAGCGTTGGAAATGGATGTTATTGAAGCTGATAAGATTTCTGAATCATATGGTAAAGTGATGGTAGCTGATTTCATTATTAGTTTAAGTCGTAAGGTTCAAGATAAATTGGCAGGTACCGGAAGGTGGCACGTTATCAAGAATCGATTCGGGCCTGATGGTATTACCTTGCCAAGTAAAATGAATACTAGCAATGGACAGATTAATATCTATTCAGAGACTACTCAGGCCGGAAAAGAAACTACAAAGCAAATGCAAACCGGCGAAGAATTAACAAGGCAATTATTAGCCCGGAAATATAGCGAAGTATCCGGTAACAAATTTGATTAAAAAAGATTAGAATTTTTCTTCAAAAATTAAATGGAATAGCAGTTGGTAGCGATATTTATTAAAGAACGTTAAGGTTTTTGTAGAAAGTTAAAGTTAAATTAAAATAGGAAGAAAATGGAAATTGCTAGTTCAATTCTATCCGAGATCACCGTGCATATGAAATATGCTAAGTTCGTCCCGGAATTGCAACGAAGAGAAACATGGCACGAGCTAGTTACTCGTAACATGGAAATGCATATTCGAAAGTTCCCAAATTTGGAACAAGAGATTCGAGATGCATACAAATTAGTTTATGACAAGAAAGTGTTACCATCAATGCGTAGTTTGCAATTTGCTGGTAAGCCAATTGAAATTTCTCCTAATCGTATTTACAATTGTGCATATTTGCCGATTGACGATTGGAGAGCATTTGGTGAAGTTATGTTCTTGTTGCTTGGCGGAACTGGAGTAGGTTACAGTGTTCAGAAACATCACGTAGAAGAATTACCTGAGATTCGTAAACCTAATGCCGAACGCACACGTAGATTCTTAATTGCCGATTCAATTGAAGGTTGGGCCGATGCCATTAAGATGTTAATGAAGTCATACTTTTACGGTGGAAGTCGTTTAGAATTTGATTTCTCTGATATTCGTCCAAAAGGAGCTCGTCTAGTAACTTCAGGCGGTAAAGCTCCAGGACCTCAGCCATTGAAAGAGGCGTTGGTAAAAATTGAAGGAATTCTATCTCCAAAACAAGATGGTGAAAAGCTTCGTCCAATTGAAGTGCATGATATTGTTTGTCATATTGCTGATGCCGTACTAGCAGGTGGTATTCGTCGAGCTGCATTGATTTCATTGTTCAATGCCGACGATTCTGAAATGATTTCATGTAAATCTGGTTCATGGTGGGAAAACAATCCACAACGTGGTCGTGCCAATAACTCCGCAGTGCTTCTTCGTCATAAGATTACCAAAGAGTTCTTTATGGATCTTTGGAAACGTATTGAAGCTTCTGGAGCAGGTGAGCCTGGTATCTATTTAAGCAATGATAAAGATTGGGGAACTAATCCATGTTGCGAAATTGCTCTTCGCCCATTTCAATTCTGTAATCTATGTGAAGTAAATGTATCGGATATTGAATCTCAAGAAGATTTTGATAATCGAGTGAAGGTGGCATCGTTGATTGGTACTATTCAAGCAGCATATACAGACTTCCATTATCTTCGTCCAGTATGGCAACGAACCACTGAAAAAGATGCTCTTATCGGAGTTTCCATGACAGGTATTGGTTCTGGTACTGTATTGAAATATGATATGAAGTCCGCAGCCAAGATTGTTAAAGTGGAAAATGCTCGAGTAGCTGAGATTTTAGGTATCAATGCTTCGGCACGTACTACCACAGTGAAACCTGCGGGTACCACTTCCTTAACCTTAGGTACGTCATCTGGTATCCATGCATGGCATAACGATTACTATGTTCGTCGTGTACGTGTAGGAAAGAATGAGGCTATCTATACTTATCTATCAATCTATCATCCAGAATTAGTTGAAGATGAATATTTCCGTCCTCATGATACCGCTGTTATATCAGTGCCGCAAAAAGCTCCGGTAGATGCAATTCTAAGAAATGAATCACCAATTCAATTGTTGGAACGTGTTAAGCGAGTACATAACGAATGGATCAAGCCAGGTCATAGATCCGGTGCCAATACTCATAACGTATCAGCTACGGTTAGTATCAGATCACATGAATGGCATTCCGTAGGTGAATGGATGTGGGAGAATCGTGATGCTTATAATGGATTGTCAGTGTTACCATATGATGGTGGTACTTATATTCAAGCTCCTTTCGAGGATTGCACCAAAGAGCGTTATGAAGAAATGTTAAAGTCACTTACCAATGTGGATTTGTCTCGAGTAGTTGAACTCGATGATAACACCGATCTAAGTGGTGAGTTGGCATGTGCCGGCGGAGCATGTGAAATCAAATAATGAGTTCCATGTATAATTTAGTAAGGGTCATTGTAGTGATGGCCCTTTCTATTTTCGCTAGTTACTACGTGTATAATTGGCATATTGCAGTATGGTGCGGATTAACATGTATTGAAATGAAATGGTTTTCTGTAACATATATTGTATTGTATTTAACTAAGGAAAGACATATGGTACCCGTATACCTCGATTGGATCCAACAATTATACTTCAAAGAAATTGCAATGAAACGGCAAGGTCGATAATTATTATTGTATGGCATATGAAGTTCGTGGATATCTAAAACCAGAATCTGAGTTTAGAACTATTGAAGAATGGCAAGACATAGCTCGTGAGTTTCTTCAATTACAATCAAAAGGAGTTGATACCCGTGGAGGTATACTTCCAGATGATCCTAAAATTGGACAATTGGTAACAAAATACTTTGGTTGGCTCTATCACAATGAGGCAGCTAGGTATGAACTGCTTACCGAAAAGAATGTGTTAGATTTCATTGAAGACTTTGTGAATCATAAAGTATGGTTCTTTCCTAGGGAGTTCGGAGATCTCTTTGCAGACTTTACCAAACTACGTTATGCCTGGTTTTATAGTAGAGGTGACATTGAACCATATGTATTGTTAGATTCTGAATTTGTACAGCAAACATATGGTACCGAGCGATTCAAAGTGGAATCATTTCATTGGACATCGGAACTTGGATTAGAAAATTTACGAAAACATATTGTAGGTAAACGAATTGCTTTGTCAACCTTTACCCATCAATTCAAAAAGTTCTTTCGCAAAGAGTCTACTACATTAGTTAAGTTACAAGGATACCTAGTTGCCGGATTTCGAAGTGATGTGAAATCCTTTGCAACTGATACCGGTCTTCGAGCAGCTAATTTGTATCGAATGATCAATCCAGGTGGAGTACCAAATCTATGTACGGACCTGGAATGTACCGATGAAAACGGTACTTATTTATGGAATGAGATAGTTATCTATCCAACAAATATTATAGGAATAAACCAAAGTTATGAAAGTAAGATTTAAAAAATTATCTGAAAAGGCTGCAACACCAAGTTACGCAAAGCCAGGAGATGCTGGATTGGATCTAGTTGCTATCAGTAAAACAGATTGTGATAGTTACATTGAATACGGTACCGGTATCGCTGTTGAATTACCAGAAGGATATGTAGGACTAGTGTTTCCACGATCATCTATCAGTTCCAAGTCATTGGCATTATCAAATAGTGTTGGTGTTGTTGATAGTGGATATCGAGGAGAAATTAAATTTCGATTCAAGGCTACTCCGACATTTCATCAGCATCATTACGAAGTTGGTGATAAGATTGGGCAATTGGTTATCATGCCATATCCGCAAATCGAGTTAGAAGAGGTTCTAGTTCTTAACGAAACCGTACGAGGTACTGGAGGTTTTGGAAGTTCTGGTTCTTGATAATTATATGAAAGAAAATTGATACATGATAAAGTTATCTGGTATAGCACGTCGTTTATATGAGGCCACAGAAGCAATTGCACCGGTTGAAGCCGATGATTTCAATGCATTAGTTAAAATTTTAGAAAGCGAAGATCTTCGTACCGAATACACTAAACTATTAACTATTTTCAATGCATTCGATCCTAACTCAGTTGGTACTATTTCCGAAATTCTCTTAACAAAAGCTATTAATAAATTTAATCAAGGATCTAACATTAAGGCACAACATACTGGAGCTAGCGGTGGATTATCTGATTTAAAACTTATGATAGGCGACCAGCCTATAGGAATTAGTCTTAAAACGACTGGTGACAATGCTATTAACTTAGGATCAGCTAATATTACTCCTCCTGATAGTGACATTATAGAGAAATTGAAAAAATATAACGGTCGTAGTATTACCGATGTTAAAAAAGATGGCGATACTAAACTATATGATATGTGTCATAAACGCATTGAAGCAATTGCCGAGAAACTAGCAGGAGATAAAGATAACGAGTTATTTTTATGGGTAAACAAACTAATCAGCAAAAAAGATAGCTCACTTATAACAGGAGTTAATTTCTATGTCGTTAAATTTAAGAAGACGGCAGTTGTAAATTATTTAGAAGATACTGCTAAACTTTATATTACATCACGACCTGCATGGGGAATTCAAAATCCAGATGGTAGTACTATAATATCAGCAGACCTAGGTCCTAAATATCTCAATATAAATAACAAACTATTTTCCAATGATTCGGCTATGTCTGATTTAGGAGCTAGATTTCAAAAAATCAATGTACCATTAATAGACGAATCCAAATATAAAAGTCCGGAAGAGTTCAAAGCAAAACTGCAAGGACTTCCAAATAAAATCATGGATGCATTTGTTAATTTATATGACGAACTATTCGCATAAAACATCATTGCATCAAATTCATAAAACAAAAAAAGTTCAGCCAAAAGGTTGGACTTTTCACATTTCGTACTTATATTTAGAGAAAGAAAAAAGATATGACAGCAGAACAATTCGTGTATTGGCTTAAAGGATATATCTCCAATACAGCAACATTAACTGAATCAGATCTTCGTGTTATCAAGCAACAGTTAACAGAAGTAAGATCAAATAATATGGGCGGTAAACAATTACTTGTTGAGCAGCCTAATTATACTAGTACATCAACTGGGGATGTAGCTCCCGGGCATGGAGCATGTTAAATCAAAGTTATGAAACCAGATAAGCAACTAGTTACATTAATCAAGTCTATTATTAAAGTCGTTGGATTTGGCATGTTATTATTCAATCCGACTATCGGAGTAGCAATGCTTATTGCCTCAGAATGTTTTACATTAATCAAACAATTGTTATGAAAAAGCAGTACATTACAAGAAAAGGAACGTTCGATTCCGGCCATCGAGTTATGAATGAGCGTATGAAATGCTTCAATATGCATGGTCATACCTATTTATACGAACTCGAATTTGAATTCAATTCCATGGAAGCTATTGGCTATGCTATCGACTTCAAGGAAATTAAACGAGTAGGATGCCAATGGATTGATGACATGTTAGATCATGGCTTCATTGTGAATCCTAAAGATGATGATGTTATCAAGGCATGCCAGTTAACTGGTTCAAAGATTTGGTATATGTCATTGAATGGTAGCAATCAATATTGTAATCCATCAGCTGAAAACATTGCCAAAGAAGTTTTCTTAGCCATGTTTGTATTGTTTATGCCATATGAAAATTTACGTATTCATAAAATAACATTGTACGAGACTCCAAATAGTTATACTACATGTACATTGGAATCATTTGATAATACTGAATGGGACAATTGGATGCGACATAACAAAGATGGTGTAGATTTTTATCGTGATCAGAAAGGCGTAGTTGAGTATGATGATCGTAGAATCAGTCTAGAAGGTAATCCAAAAGGCAATGGATTGGTAGATAATTTTATCAAAGAAGAACAATCATTCTCAGTTAAGAATACTCCTAATCGTCGTACAGATGATCAAGAAGCCGCGGCATGGAAAGAATACTTTAAAAATAACAATCATCAATGAGAAAGAGAATAGAAGACTATAATAAAGTACTGCCTATTATTGAACTATACGTTTGTGTTCAATCCGAAGGATCTCGTCAAGGAATGCCTACAATTGCAGTAAGAACTACCGGATGTACTCATAGATGTTTCTTTGGAGAAGGTGGATGGTGTGATAGTTGGTACACAAGTATTCATCCTGAGAAAGGAAAGTTCACTTTCAATGACATCATTAAGATCTACGATGAGAATCCAACTATTACAGAAATGATGCTGACAGGTGGTTCACCTACAATGCACCCAGTTCTAATCAATGAACTAACTCATTTTGCATATGATAGAGGTATTGTTATCACAATGGAGACAGAAGGATCGCATTATGTTGAAACCGACTATCCTATTGAGTTACTTTCTATTAGTCCCAAGTTCAGTAATAGCGTTCCTCAGATCGGAGCAGTAACACCTTTAGGAGATGAGGTAGATGAGAAGTTTGTAAAACAGCATAACAAGTTTCGTTTGGATAAAGAGACGATGTTGAAGATGATTAACTTCCATTACGATTATCATTTGAAACCGGTATGGGATGGTACAGAGGCAAATATCTTAGAGATCGAATCATTTAGACAGCAAATGGATATCCCAAAAGACAAAGTATGGTTAATGCCCGCGGGCGATACTAGAGAAGAACTCATTAAGATGTATCCTCTATCCTTAGAGAAAGCAGCTGAGATGGGTTATAATTGGACCGGTAGAGATCATATTATTGCGTATGATACTAAACGCGGCGTATAAAAAAAGATAAAAAAAGATTTGGAAAATTGATTGTTTCACCTTAAATTTATGTTACTTATGAAAATGACACCTAACGGAGATTACGTACTCCTAAAAGACGAAGCGCCTGTTACTAAAACAGCAAGTGGTATTATTATTCCAGATACCGTAGAAAACAATTACACTAATGCAGAAGTAATTGCTGTAGGTCCCGGATTGTATACAATGACCGGAGACATGATTCCAATGCAATGTAAGGTAGGAGACCAAGTTATGGTACAGACCCATCAGATCAAGAATAGCCGAATCAGTATTGACGGTACGGAGTATTCATTGGTTCATGAGAGCGAGATTGCAATGATTTCAACAAAATAATTTATGGTAAAACTTAAGTACGCAAATCAAAATGTTCCTCGTACAGAAGAGGAAAGGAAACAAATGATTGAAGATGCTGCTATCCATTACGGTAAGTATATGGATGCATTAGGCATTGATTGGCAAAATGATCCAAATTCTTCTGATACTCCTCGACGAGTAGCAAAGGCATTTGTCAATGATTTGGCTCAAGGATGTTTCGATACTCCTCCCAATATCACTGCATTTGATAATCTAGATGGTTATGAAGGCATGGTATTCCAAGGCAATATCGATCTTAAATCATTTTGTTCACATCACCACCTTCCATTTGTAGGAGTAGCTCATGTGGCATATATTCCTAGCAAAGATGGCAAAGTAATTGGTCTTAGTAAATTGAATCGTATCGTAGAATGGTTTGCCCGTAGACCTCAGGTACAAGAAAACCTTACCATGCAAATTCATCAATATCTCAATGAGGTATGTGAAAATAATAATGGGGTAGCTGTGGTATGCGAAGCTAACCATATGTGTGCTTGTGTAAGAGGTGTTCGTCATAATTCCACAATGATGACTAGTCATTTATCTGGTGCATTTAAGAACGATCCAGCTACTAGAGAGGAATTCTATAAGTTTGTGGAAAACGTTAAACATTATCGTAAGTGATCGAATTACTATCACGTAATGATATTGCAGTTCGCATTGCCGGATTGCAACGAGAAATTTCCGATTTCCATTTAGACAATTATTACTACGAAGGTGCTGTGTTTGTTAGCGTACTTAATGGTAGTTTCATGTTCATGGCAGACTTAATGCGTGACATGTCTATCAGCCAAGCCGAAGTTGATTTCGTGCAAATCAAAAGCTATGAAGGTAAGTCTAACGCCGGAGGATGTAAACTTCTCAAAGATATTTCTTGTGATTTAGCTGATAAGGTGGTATATTTAGTAGATGATATCATTGAGTCAGGTAACACCTTTGATTTCTTGCAAGCTCATATCGAGAAGAAGTTTAATCCAGTTGATATTAAAACGGTTGCGTTGTTATCAAGATCCGGCGGTAGACAAGCCGACTTCAATGGATTTGCAATTGGCTCAGAATGGGTTTATGGTTATGGTTTAGACCGGAACGGATTTGATAGAAACCTTCCGGCAATTTATATTGAATAAAAGTTATGTATCAAGCAGTAGCGTATAGAAAAGAAGATAATACAGTACATATTTGGGACGATGCTCGCGGTTACTTTCAATTAAAGTATAAGCCATATGCATATCGCAAAGATCCTAACGGGCAACATGTTGCATTGGATGGTACTAAGTTACGTAAGGTTTATGATTTTGATAGAACAGAATCTAACTTATATGAAGCAGATATCAATCCAGAGACCCGTACATTAATTGACTTGTATTCGGAAAGCGATGATTCATCTGTAGGTCATCGAACAATGTTTTTAGATATCGAGGTTGATACTACTAACGGCTTTCCTAGTACAGAAAAAGCAGAGAATGAGATCACTTCTATAGCATTGAGATGTAATTCAGATGGCGAAAGTGTTGCCTATGTATTTATTCTAGATGCTGATCGAACAGTTCCCTCTGGTAATCGTAATGGCATTGAAATTATTTCGGTGCAAACTGAATTGGAATTGCTTCAAAAGTTTCTATTGATTTATTACGATCTACGTCCTACGATGATTACTGGATGGAACATTGACTTCTTTGATATTCCATATCTGTATAATCGTATACGTAACATGCTAGGAGAGCAATTGGCAAGAACATTGTCTCCTATCAAAGATGTGATTTGGCTCAAGCATAGAGATAGATATCGTATCTCTGGTGTAGCTTGTTTAGATTACATGGCATTGTATAAGAATTTTACCTATTCAGAAGAATC
>Ga0214921_10001564_pt1 | contig 38674 bp, 27 predicted proteins | sample LL1505_MetaG_FD_177992 | JGI IMG/M metagenome (GOLD analysis project Ga0214921, IMG submission 177992) | Freshwater microbial communities from Lake Lanier, Atlanta, Georgia, United States - LL-1505 | ecosystem: Environmental > Aquatic > Freshwater > Lake | place: USA: Georgia | collected...
CTCGAGGAGCCGCCGGGCCAGGAGGCAGTTGCGGGCGAAGCTGGCCTTCCCCGGATCGTCGATGCCGTAGCGGTCGAGCACCGCCTTCGGCTCGCTTGCGAGGTTCAACAGCTCCGGCGCGCTCGCCTGGAGCCGGTAGGCCATCTCATAGGCCTGGATCCGCGCGGTGATCTCCGGGTCGCCGGCCGACTGGAGGGCCAGCGCGTTGAGCCGAGTGATCGTGTCGAGGGAGGCCCGCTGGGTCTCCCGGTCGATGCCCGCTGGATTCGAAAGGTAGAGAAGCGGATCGCCGCCGCTCCGCAGCGGAATGCCGCCGTAGAGCGTGGGCAGGAAGCCGGCCCCGTAGTTGCTCGCGCCGCCGCTCGTTCCCTTGGCGCTCGTCAGCACCACGAAACCGGGCAGGTCGCTCGCCTCGCTGCCGAGGCCGTAGAGCGTCCAGGCGCCGAAGCTCGGCCGGCCGAACTGCTGCGAGCCGGTGTTCATCATGATCTGGGCCGGCGCGTGGTTGACGGCGTCGGTCTGCATCGAGCGGACGAGGCAGATGTCGTCGGCGATCGCGCCGATGTGCGGCATGAGCTCGCTCAGTTCCATCCCACTGGCGCCATACTTGCGAAAGGCGTGTTTCGGCCCGAGGAGCGCCGAGTTGGGCTTGATGAACGCGGCCCGGTAGCCCTTGAGCAGTTCGGCCGGCGGCAGCTGGCCGTCGCGTTTGGCCAGCTCGGGCTTGTAGTCGAAGAGTTCGAGGTGGCTCGGGGCGCCGGCCTGGAACATGTACACCACCCGCTTCGCCCTGGGCGCGAAGTGCGGCTGCTTCGGCGCGAGCGGCCCGGCGGCGGGCGTGGCGGCCGCGGCACCGGCGTCGGCGGCGAGGAGCGAACTGGCAGCGATCCCGGCCAGTCCGACGCCGCAGTCGCCGAAGAACCAGCGGCGGGAAAGCAGCCGGGCGCGGGCCTCGTGGACGAGACGGGCGGTGGTCATGCCGTGCATGGCGAACTCCGAGTGGATCGATCCCGGGTGAATCAGTTCTTGGTGATGGTTTCGTCGAGATTCAGCAGCACGCGGGAGGCCAGCGTCCAAGCGGCAGCGTCCTGGGGAGTGGTGCCCGGCGGCAGCGACGGCAGCCGGGCTGCGTCGCCCGTGGCCACGATGCGGGGATCGACCCAGCCATCGGCCAGCCGCTTCCGCTGGGCGGCCACGAATGCCACCAACTCCCGCCTTTCATCGTCGGTCGGGAGCCGCGACGTGCAGAGCAGGAAGGCTCGACCCGCGCGACTGGCGTCGTCGGCGCCACCCTCCCGCAGCGTCCGCACGGCCAGGGCCTGGGCGGCCTCCACGAACACGGGCTCGTTGAGGGCCGCGAGGGCGGCCAGCGGCGTGTTCGACCGCACGCGACGCGCACAGGAGAGATCGCCGTTGGGCGCGTCAAAGCTCGACATCACGGGATCGGGCATCGACCGCTTGCGGAAGAGATAGACGCTGCGGCGATACCGCTCGGAACCGGTCGCCGGCGTCCAGAACGTCGGATAGACATAGTTGTAGTCGAGCACGTTTTGCGGCACCGGCGGGATCACGCCCGGCCCGCCCGCCCGCTCGCTGATCAGGCCCGACGCCGCCAGCGAGATGTCGCGGACCACCTCGGCATCGACGCGAAACCTTGGGCCGCGGGCCAGCAGCCGGTTCGTGGGATCGGCCGCCAACTGCTCGGCCGTGGCCCGTGACGACTGCTTGTAGGTATCGCTCGTGACGATCGTGCGGATGAGCCGCTTGCGGCTCCAGCCCTCGTCCATGAAGTCGACGGCCAGCCAGTCGAGCAACTCGCGGTATTCGGGAACCGGCGCCCGGGTGCCAAGGTCGTCGGGCGTTTCGACGAGCCCCGTGCCGAAGATCACCTGCCAGATGCGGTTGGCCTCCACCCGGGCCGCGAGCGGCGACTTCCGGTCGACCAGCCAGCGGGCGAAGCCGAGCCGGTTCTTCGGGGCGGACTCGGGGAAGGGATGAAACGCGGCGGGCACGTGCGGCTCAACCTGCTTCGTGGGCTGGTTCCAGACGCCACGATCGAGGAGGAACGTGGGCCGCGCCTTGTCGGCCGGCCGCTCGGCCAGGTGGAAGATGCTCGTGAGCGGCTCGGGCGGCCGCTTCCAGATCGCGTCGATCTCCGCGTTCACAGCCGCCAGTTCCGGCACGGCCCGACGCCAGCCCGCGAAGATCGCCGCCTGCTCCTCGGGCGTGCGCTCCTGCAAGGCCTTCCGCAACGCCAGGATGGCGCCGTGGGGAACGGGGGGAGCGGCGGGCGCCGGACTCGTCGTCAGGCTCACCCGCACGCAGCCGATGACGTTGGACTGCTCGGTGTTGAAGTTGCCGGGGAAGTCGCGGCCCTCGCCGTTTTGCACCGAGACCCGCAGCCGCGTGCCCGCCGGCGCGTCGAGCGGCTGCTCGAACTCCACCACGGCCACCGACGGCTGATGCCGCACGAGCGGCCCGCGATCCGCCGACCAGGCCGTGCTCTCGTCGCCGTCGATCAGCTTCGCGACCGGGCCGGACGAGAGCTTTCTCTCGGGCTGCTTCCCGTCCGCCGCGCCGGGCTTCGACCATGCGTCCTCGGGGCTCGAGAAATCGGCCGAAGCCTTCACGAGCTTCACCGGTTCCCACTGCTCGGCGCCGGGCCGCTTCAGCTCCACCTTCAGCTCCGCAAGCTGCCACGGGCCGTCGCGGCCCGGACCGCTCAGGAACAGATCGCCGTGATTGAGCGCCTCCAACTGCACCGCCGTGGCCCCGGCGAGATCCGGCGTCGCCTCCAGGATCATGATCTTGTCGCGGTGGCCGAGCATGAGGATCGACTTGTCTTCGAGCTGCACCGGATGCGTGAGCAGGCCGTCGCTGCTCATCTCGTCCATCGCGACGGGCGTCCAGGTGGCGAGCGTGGCGGCCAGCTGCCGCTCCCAGGCGGCCAGCTCCGCAGCCCAGTTCGGCCGCTGCTGCCGGATCTTTTCCTCGGCGGCCGCTGACTGCTTCTTCATCTCCGCAAGCTCCGCGAGCTTGTCGGGAGCGTAGACGTTCGACCGCGGCTCCCAGCTGTTGTTGAGAAACGCGAACATCCCGTAATACTCGTCCTGCGTCAGCGGGTCGAACTTGTGGGAGTGGCATTGCGCGCAGCCCGTGGTCAGCCCGACCACCGCCTTGCCGAGGCAGTCCACGCGGTCGAACATCTCGACCATCCGAAACTCCTCGGGGATCACCGCCCCCTCCTCGTTGAGCATGCTGTTGCGGAGAAAGCCCGTGGCCACGATCTGCTCCTGCGTGGCGTCGGGCAGCAGGTCGCCCGCCAGCTGCTCGATCACGAACTGGTCGTAGGGCATGTCGCGGTTGAACGCGGCGATCACCCAATCCCGCCAGGCCCACATGTCGCGGCGGAGATCCTTCTCGTAGCCGTTGGAGTCGGCGTAGCGGGCGACGTCGAGCCACGGGCGGGCCCACTTCTCGCCGAAGCGGTCGCTGGCGAGCAGCCGATCGACCGTCTTCTCGTAGCCGTCGCGGGCGAACGCCGCGAGATCCTCGGGCGACGGCGGCAGGCCAGTGATGTCGAGGTGGAGCCGGCGGCAGAGCGTGGCGGCGTCCGCCGGCGCGGCCGGCGCGATCCCCTGCGCGGCGAGCCGCGCCCGGACGAACCCGTCGATCGCATTCGCCGCCGCGCCGCCATCGGGCAGCGGCGGCACGGGGGCCTTCACCGGGGCCACGAACGACCAATGCTTCGCATAGTCGCCGCCCGCCGCGATCCAGGCATCGAGCGTCGCCATCTGGGCCTGGGTGAGCGGCTTCTGCTCGTGCGGCGGCGGCATGATCACGTCGGGATCGGTGGCCCGGATGCGGGCCACGACTTCGCTCGCGGCCGGCTTGCCTGGCACGATTGCGGGCTGGCCGGAATCGCCGCCGGCGAGGGCGGCCTCGCGGACGTCGAGCCGCAGGCTGCCCTGGCGGGTTTTTTCATCGGCTCCGTGGCAGTGGCCGCAGTGCTCCACAAGGATCGGCCTCACTTCCCGATCGAAGTCGGGCCCGGCGGCGGCCGCAACCGCGCTGAGAACGAGCCAGGAGGCGAAAAACGCCGCCCCGCGGCCGCTGATCGAAAGCAAAGTGTGCATGCCGGCAACCCTCGCAGGCCCACATAAGCCCGGATAAAAGCATCCGGCACTCGGGGAATTGTAGCCTACGTTGGATTTGGGACAGCGGCATGCCCGAAAGTGTCTGGCCGTCCGGCCGATCACTGCGAGCACCAGCATCGCCGGCTCGGGCACCACCACGAACTGCGTCACCGGGCCGTTCGCGTCACCGTGCCGTTGGCGAAGTCCGGCGGCGGCGACGGTGGATCGCCACGCCCATGGTCAGGCCCACGCCCAGCAGGGCGAGCGAGGTGGGCTCGGGCACCACGACGATGTCGCCCGCGGACTGGCTAAAGGTCAACGTCTGGGCTCCCGAGACGAGCTCGAAGTTGCCGCTTCCCTTGCTGGTCCACGTGCCAGCGTAGAGGCCCGTGGAGGACACGCTGGAGAAGTTGCCGGAGGACGATCCCAGGAAGCTGAAGATGTCGAACGTGGTGTTGTCGGCAACCGGCGATCCGAGCGAGCTGAAATCAAGCGAGAGGATGCCGCCGTAGGTGAGGCCGTTCGAGTCGGTGATATTGATGCCGTCGTAGGAGGTGCCACGGCTGGTGCCGGCGATCTCGACGAGCGTGGTGCTCGAACCGCCGAGCAGGAGCGAGCCGAGCGTGATCACGCCCGGGCTGTTGCCCGGAGAAAGGATGCCATCCACGCTGACGGCCCCGGCGATGCTGCCCGAGCCCCCGAGCGTGCCGCCCGACCCAACCGACACGGCCGTGCTGCCGAGCGAGCCATTCACGGCCAGTTTGCCGCCAGTGATCGTCGTGGCGCCGGTGTAGCTGCTCGAGCCCGAAAGGGTCTGCGTGGCGCTGCCCATTTTCACGACCGAGAGATTGTTGCCCACCGTGCCGTTGATGTCGGTTCCGCCAATCGATACGCCGGACGACTGATTCGATGTGGTGTTCAGGGTCAGCGTCACCGGGGTGCCGCTGGTGTTGACGACGGTACGCGCGCCAGCATCCAAACCGCCCCATCCCTGGGAGTCCGTGAGGCCCCCGATCATCTGATTGTTGCCGTTCAGATCCAGAGCACCAGGCAATCCAGCGCTGCCGTGAACAGCGACCAATGCCGTGGTGGGCAGCCGGTTGTCTCCGCCGCTCAGCGTGACCTGCGTGTTGCCAGACCAGGGAGTCACCGAGAGGGCGCCTGTGAAGTCGCTGCTGCCGGAGAGAACCATGGAGGATTTGGTCCCCCCTCCACCCGTAAGCCCTGCGAAGACGAGCACACCCGTCCCGCTGACAGCATTGGTGAAGTTGATAGTCGAGTTGTTGCCATCAGCACGAACCAGAGCGCCGCCTGCCAGCGTGACCGGGCCGCTGAAGGTCAACTGGCCGCCTGGGGTATAGGTATTCAGCGCGCCGTTCCCCCCGCCGCCGTCACCACTCAAACTGATTGGCGCAGTGATCGTCCCACCGGCCGTTCCGTTGTCGAACGAAACGCTGCCAGCGTTATTGGCGGTGATTCCGCTGGTGCTGCCCGTCGCGGCAACGTTGGCAAACTTGAGGATGCCCGCACTGACGGTCGACGCGCCGGAGTAGGTGTTGTTTCCGGACAGGTAGAAGGTGCCCGCGCCGGCCTTGATGAAACCGCCCGCGCCCCACCAGCCGTTATCCTTCAAAATGCCGGTCATGCTCAGCGTACTGCCGCCGTCAACGGTGACCGAGTTGTTGTTTCCGGTGACTGCGACGTTGGCTGCGATCGAGGAAGTGGTCGAACCACTCGCTGTGATCTGCTCATTGCCGTTGTAGAGGAAAATGGCGCCAGAGGGCTGGGCCGTATTCCCCGTGACCGAGCCGCCGTTTAGATAGAGGTTCGTGATTCCGTTTGCGTAGCCGTTGCCACCGTCGAATGCGAGTTGGCCGCCGGCATTCACCGTCACCGAACTCGGGTTTGGGTAGGACACATTGTACCCGTTCGACCCGCTGAAAACCCACTGGTCGTTCACGTACAGCACGCCGCTGTTGTTGATCACCACGGGACCGGTGCCGAGCGAACCCCGGAGCGGCACCAAGGCTCCGCCGTTGACGTTGACGCCGCCGGACTGCAGGTTGTTGTTCGAATTCGTGATCCACGCGTTGCCGGCGCCGGTCTTGGTGATGGCGACGCCGGGGTTGCTCGAGACCTGCCCGTTCATGAAAAGCGTCGCGCCCGATCCGACGTTCCACTCCGAGTTGGACCAGATCCACGTCGACGTATTGACGGTGAGATTCTTCGTGGCGGCGGACATGTCGATGTTCGCCAGGGCCATCACCGTACCCAAGATGAGCGGCTGATCGTTACTGCTGACGATCGTCATGTCCTGCGCGAGGCCGCTGGTCACGGCGATGCCGCTGCGGCCGTTGAAGTTGTTGATATCCAGCGTGCCGCTCACGACGGCGCTGCCGAAGTTCAGCCGCTGCCAGTCGCCAGCCGCGGTGCCGGTGACCCAGTTGCTTCCGTTGGTTAAGAGGTTGTTGCCCTGGCCGCCGATGTAGAAGGCGTCAACCTGTGCATTCGCCTGCCCCGCGGTCAACGATGCGATTGCGATCGCGGTCGCGACGGTCCAGAAACGTGCTTTGTGCATCGAAGCGCCTCGCATGGCATAACCCCCGTCTCTTCCCGAATTTGCGGGGCGGGACACCTCGTCCCACCTCCGCGATCAAATATTTATAGTTCGGCCCCAACCGTCGTGCAACAAAATTTTGTCTTTCGTTACGTTTTTTTGGGGAGGGTGTTTTTTACGGGTATTCCAGGGCATTTCCGCAAGCGTGCAGCGGCTGGATTCCCTTCTCCGGAGGGGGCGTGTCAGCCTGGCGATACCCGGGAAGGAGTGGCCTGAGCTGCGCCACGCCACGACCGTCGGCCTCACTCTTGAACGGTGACTCCGCCGACAAACACGCGAAAATCCCGCGGCGGGATGGGGTGTGCGCCGTAGAGGTATTCCGCATCCCCGAAGTTCGCGATCACGTCCACGACAGAGTCGTTTTCCCGGAACCGTGACTTTTGCACGAGCGGCGTGACGAACTCATGGCCGATGAGTTCGTAGCAATTCCTGTCCGGCCAGGCATCGCTGATTCTCTTGTGCCACTCCACTTCCGTGGCGCCGACCTTGTAGTCGTCGAATCGCGCGTTCAGCCCGTAGAGTGCGGCATACGGCATGCCGTCTTCCGCACCAGACACCCGATAGAGATCGACGACGGCCCCGGCGTAGACGAGCGACCACAGGGGCACGAACACCCCGGGCTTCGACTCCCACCATTGAAACCCGATGCTGTGGCCGTGCCCCACGTCGACGACGTCGGTGAACGCGTCGAGCGGGGAGCCTTCCGAGACGACGGATCCCATCGTCTCTCTGACATAGGTCAAGAGCTCGCGCCGCGCGAGGACTTGCTCGCGGGACGTCACCGGGTGTCGCGGATCGTGGCACTCGTACACGGAGCACCCCTCGCAATCCAGCAGATACGGGCATTCTCCGACAACGTCTTTCACGCCCGGAAGATCCCGTTGAGCAAACCGGAGCTTCTGGCTTTCGCAAAGGAAGAAGCATTGTTCCTTCGCAAACTCGTGATAACCGCCTTCGCGCGTCGTCGCTCGCAGGCTCGCATCGTAATCCGAGCCGCCGACCGCGAACGGCGTGTATTCATCCACCGGGGAAAACCCATACCCCGCCTGTCTCGCGAAGTCCGCGGCGTTTCGAAACTCCTCTGCCGTGCCGCCCGCCGCCGTCATGCCGTTGGGCCATCGCTTCCATCCGCCCACGAAATCGTTGCGGTTCGCCACGTGCAGCACCGCCTTGCCCACGCCGCTTTCCTCGAGCTTCGCCATGAACGCCGGCAGCTCGCCCACGACAGGGGCACCCCAGAAGAAGCTGGCGTTTCCGGAACGACTGCAGATCGGATGCCGCTCGATTCTTTGCCGGAGCGTGTGGTATCTCCCCGTCTCCACGAGGAAGCGCCGGTAGGCCTTCGCCACCTCGACATATCCGCCCTTTGCCAGGAACTGATACGTGATGTGCCGTGGCTCGTTCATCCGTCCCCGCTCGTACCTCCAGATCGGAGTCGTGGCATAGAGGTGATCGCCTTCGGGGCTCCGCCTCCCCAACGATGTCTTCAACTCGAAGTCAACGGCAGGAAAATCCGACACGATCGCGACGCAAGGGTGGCCGCGCCGGACGATCCCGAAGAAAGGCATCGTCGATTCGCCCCCGAGTTCCAACTCCCCCGAATCCCGATAGCGGTCGATGGCCGGGCCAAACGGGAAGATCCGCCCCTCCCGCGCGTCGTAATTGCCGTAGGAGTTCACGAGGTATCCCTCGTCCCCTGCCCGGGCGACACCAAAATCGAGGGGGAAGGACAGAGAGAGGAAGTTTTTCTCGGACGGAAACTGGATGGGATCCAAGGACACGTCCAGAGCGCGATTTCGCAGCACGAGCGTGTAGGACAGCGTCAGCCCCGGATACTTCGCGAACCCCGAGGCCGTCACCCTGAAGCCGCGGTCGATGCGATCACAGCGGACGCTGCCGTCCCAGGCCGACACATCGCCGTCGATCAGAAACGGAGGCCCCGGCATGAACCACGTTTCCTGCGTGCGGCTGTCCTCGACGTGGAAGGTGTGTTTCCCGCCGGCCTGTCGCAGGACGAGGGCCAGCCCGTCATCCTCCACCCGCAGCGACTCCCCGCCCGGGAGTTCCGGAGGGCCGAACTCGTGCACATCCCTTGAACCGCGACGGACGTCCGGAAAATTTCTCTTCAGGGCGACGAGACTGTCGAAGCCTGCGACCGGGTGAGCCGGAGTCCATGTGGAATCATCGAACTCGCGGGATTGCCAACCCTTCGCGGGGTGCGGGCTGCACTTCATCCCCTTCCCGCTGGCCAGCAGTTGGTATCCTCCCGGAGATTCCTTGGAGGGAGATCCGATGTGGACGAAGAAGCCGCCACGCCCTCCTTTGTCGGTCGCCTGGGCGGCGACGACATTCTCACCGCGCACCAGGTCGCTGGTGATATCGACGACCTGCGCTTCGGCGAAGTCCTTGCCCGGCACGAGCACCTTCCCGTTCAAGAACACCTGATAGTGGTCACCATCACACACCATCAGGACCCTTTTTCGGGTCGGCTCGGGGACCGTGAATGAACCGCGAAAGGAGACGGTGCGATCTTCGGGATTCCCCGTCCAGATCCGAGGGCTGTTCTTGTATGCGGTGATGTCGATCTCGCCCGCTCGTCGTTTCAGGTAGTCGTCGTACGGCCTGCGGAGTTCCTCCGCGCCAAGCACGCGGTTGTAGACCTTGACTTCATCGATGAGGCCCCGGAAATGCCACGAGTTGGGAGTCCTCCCACCGATGTCGATCGTCGTGTGGCCCGACCGAATCGCGGTTCCGGTCGCTGCGATCGTGCCGCTGGGTATGCCGTTGACGTACAGGGTGACGGTCTTGCCGGCATCCAAATCACACGTCATGGCAACGTGGCACCATCGGCCCGGTGTCGGACCGCCGGCGGACGTTGCGGAGAATTGCGTGCCCGTGGAGTTCCACAGCCCCCCGACGAGTCTGCCCCCCTGGATCCAGATCCCGAAATCAAGAGACTCGGGTCCGGCGCACACGAGATTTGCGTTGACGTTGCTTCCCGATGGCTGAGTCCATGCTTCAACGGTGATCGCCTTGTCGGTCGCGCCGCTTCCCGGGTGGCGGACGCTGACAAAGTCATCCACCCCGTCGAACTCGAGGGCGCTACCCAGGATTCCCTTCGCCCACGTGGCCCCCGTGATGTGCCCGTCGGCTCCGCTGGGGGAATGATCGTGGACTGCGGTGCCTGCCCCTTCGTCGAAACTCCAATACCCCACAAGGCCTTGTTCTGCGTCTATCCCTGCACCATCGGCACAGGTGATCGCCGGAGCCTGCAACCCGGCCGCGAGGACGGCTGCGGAAAGAATCGCGTGGAGTACCCGGCTCACGGCGTGCCCTGCGTGTTGGAGAGAGGACCGGCACCGGTAGCGAGTGAACGCTGATACACCGATGAATCGCTCGAGATTATCAGAAGACGCGGTTCGAGAGTGCCGAACGGATGGTGGCGGACGCGATGGGGATGGATCTGCGACCTGTCTCCGTGGAACGGCGTCTGTCCCGCTTTTACCGCCCGCCGCCCCAGATCTCCTCGAGGAGCGCGTGGAGCTCGGGGAAGCCGGCCTTCAGTTCGGCGCGGTTGAAGGGGGCGAAGTCGTTCGTGCCAAAGAAGGCCTCGGTCATCTCGGCGAAGAACTCCTTCTGGTTGGTGAGGCCGTAGTGGCGGACGCGCGAGCCGTCGTAGAGGAGAGCCTTGTCCCCCTTGCCCCCCGCCTTGAACGCCTTCCAGGCGGCGAGGACACGCGGGTCGTCGAATCCGAGCACCCGGTCGTGGTAGGCGTGGGCCAGTTCGTGGAGGATCACCCAGGGCTGCTCCGCGACGTTGCGCTTCGTCGCCACGTCCGCCGCCCTCGGCAGATGGACGCAGCGCGCGAGGCTCCGCGGATACCCGTGCTCGGCGAGCCAGTCGGCGCTGGGGTGATACTGCATCGGGCCCAGGTCGCCGCACGAGAGATCGACGACGATCGGCACCTCGCGCAGCCGAGCGAGACGGTCGGGGAGCATGACGATGCGGATGTCGACGAGCTTGGCGCGGAGGAACTCGAGCGCTTCCCTCCCGAGCGTCTCCTCGGGTCCCCCGGGAAGGAGCCGGTCGTCGACGAGGATCCGGAAGCCCTCGAGGCCGATCTCGGAACGGCCCGCGGGCTGGCCGGGGACCGCAGCGTCGTCCGGGATGGGCCCGTGGGCGTAGGGCGGCGTGGGGGCCACGGGCTCGCCGGAAAGGAGCGACACCATCCCCCGGCCGAGGGCTTCGCCGACAAGGAGGTAGGTCTCGGCATTGCCGAACTCGTGGTGGCCGTGGTCCGGATTCGGCGAGTCTTCCGGGGCACGCACGAACGTGCGCGTGCCGACGAACCGGGCGTGATCGCGAAACTCGTCCCGTTCCGCGACGAGCCGCTGGGAGCGGCGCAGTGCCTCCCACTCCTCGGGCGCGTCGACCCACGGGCCGGTCAGTTCGCCGATCACGACAGGAAGCTCGGGTGCGTCGAGGTCGCGGCGCACGTCGCGGAGAAGCGCGGCGAGGTTGTCCTCGTAGGCCGGGACCGAGCGCTCGGGATCGACGCCGTCGTTCCAGCCGTGCCACCACACGAAACCGGCCAGTTCCCCGCGTGTCGCCCCGGGGACGATCTTGGGCACCGCGGCGAGCGCCTGCTTCACCTCGGCGACCATCTGCGTGTAATACGGACCGGGCGCGGGGACCGCACGCCCCTCGGCATCGGTCGTGGCCCCGGCCGATGGCGGGCGGAAGTCGGCGAACAGGCTCTTTCCGCCCCAGGCGGTCTTCACGAGGAGCACTGGCTCGCCACGTGCGGCGAAGAAGTCGCCCACGATCTTGCCGAAGGCGAGTTCAGCCCCGAAGTGATGCGCGCCGTAGACCGCGTAGCCGATCCCGAGCGGACCGGCGAGGAGGGGCTCTTCCTCGCGCGCGTAGCGCACGAAGACGTCTTCACGCGTGCGCCAGGTGCCGTCGGCGTCCCGCAGCCACTTCAGTCGCGCCGCATTGTCGGGATGCCGCATCAGGGCCGCCATCGTTCCCTGGCCGTCGTTGTAGTCGGGGCCGTCGAGATCGACGACCGCCTGCCCCTCCATGTTCGACTGTCCGGCGAGGACGAAGACCCGCGCCACCTGCTCGGGCCGCGCGGAGGGTTCGACGGCAGGGCAGGTCGCGGCGAGTGCCAGGAGGAGGCACGCGCCGCCGAGCGTAGAAACGGTCTGGCGGCGTGGCATGGCGATCGGCTCCGGGAGTGTCGCTGGCATCCACCGCGGCCCGCGGCGAGCGGTGCCCGAGGGGCGGGTGGAGAGAGTGTAGCGGCGGCGGAGCCGATCGCGCCGCCCCGCGTAGCCGTGGCAGGAACAGGTGATACGGACTACACTCGCGAACATGAGCATGCATGCCACCGCACGATCGATCGATGCTGCCCCGCCGCGACCGGGACGGGTGGCGCTTACCGTCGCCGCGATCTCGTGGGCCGCGCTGATCACGGTTGCCGCCGCCGAACAGCCGGATGCGGCGCAGAAGTCGTTGGTCGCGGATTTTTATCTCGATCCGGTTCGCATCGTGTGGCAGAGCGAACAGGGCGTTTCCGACACGAAGACGCTCCTCACGCCACACGCCGGGCAACCGTTGCTCGAGGCGCCGCTTCCACCGTGCCGGATCGAGTCGACGCCAGGCTCGACCGGCGGCGTGCTCCTCGATTTCGGCCGCGAGATCCAGGGGCACGTTCAACTGCTCACGCCGCTGACGCCCGGCAAGGAGCCGGTGCGGGCGCGGATCCGGCTCGGTGAGTCGGCCAGCGAGGCGATGGCCGATCTTGGTGGCAAAAAGAATGCCGGCAACGACCACGCCGTCCGCGATCAGGTCGTGACCCTTCCCTGGCTCGGCACGCAGACGATCGGCCCCAGCGGCTTCCGATTCGTGCGGATCGACGCCGTGGATCCAGACCGCCCCGTGCTGCTGACGCAGGTCCGCGCGGTGCTCGGCATCCGCGACGTGCCCCGGGTCGGCTCGTTCCGCTGCTCCGACGAGCGGCTCAACCGGATCTGGGAGGTCGGGGCCGATACCGTCCACCTCTGCATGCAGGATTACCTCTGGGACGGCATCAAGCGGGACCGGCTCGTCTGGATCGGCGACATGCACCCCGAAGTGAGCACGATCAACGCCGTGTTTGGATTCAACGACGTCGTGCCGAAGTCGCTCGATCTCACCCGCGACGTGACACCGCCGCCGAAGTGGATGAATGGCATCTCCAGCTACTCGATGTGGTGGGTGCTGATCCACGAGGAGATGTGGCGGCACCACGGCGACAGGAAGTATCTGGAGGCCCAGCAGCCCTACCTCGCCGCGCTCCTCGAGCGGCTGGCCGGGCTCGTCGGCCCCGATGGCAAGGAACATATCGACGGGATGCGGTTTCTCGACTGGCCGAGCTCGCCCAACGCGCAGGGGGTCACGGCGGGGCTGCAGGGACTGCTCGTCATGACGCTCGACGCGGGGACGCGGTTGATGACCGAACTCGGCGACGAGCGGGTGGCGGGCGTGTGCCGCGCGGCGGCAGACCGCGCGCGGAAAGTCGTTCCCGATGCGAACGGCTCGAAGAGCGGCGCGGCCCTGCTCACGCTTGCCGGCATGCGGGACGCGGAGGAGACGGCCAACGCCGTGCTGCTGCCGGGCGGCCCCGCCGGCGTCTCCACGTTCTACGGGTTCTACGTGCTCGGCGCGCTGGCGAAGGCGGGGCGGGCCGACGCGGCCCTCGACCTGATCCGCACCTACTGGGGCGGCATGCTGGACCTCGGCGCGACCACGTTTTGGGAGGATTTCGACCTCGCCTGGATGGAGAACGCGACGCGGATCGACGAGCTGGTGCCCGAGGGCAAGAAGGATATCCACGGCGACTGCGGAGCCTACTGCTACGAGGGCTTTCGCCACAGCCTCTGCCACGGCTGGGCGAGCGGGCCGACGGCGTGGCTCTCCCGCCACGTGCTCGGCGTGTCTCCGGCCGAGCCTGGCTTCGCGAAAGCCCGGATCGCCCCCGTGCTCGGCAACCTCGACTGGGCCGAGGGCACATATCCCACACCGCGTGGGCCGATCCGCGTGCGGCACGAGCGGCAGCCTGACGGGTCGATCCGCTCGTGGGTGACGGCGCCGGCGGGCGTGGCCATCGAGGCGGTTGGCACGACGCTCATGTCGGGTGAAGGCACGGACAAACGCGCCGTTGGCCGCTGAGCAGCGGTTTTCATAATGCGAATATCGAGAGGAATCCGCCTCGCCTTCGGAGCGGCGGCGGTCGTGGGGTGTGCCGGCGTGGCCTGCGCCCAACTGTCGATCGTCGAACAGTTGAACCTCTCCGGCACCGTCGAATCGGTAGCCGGCGGCCGGCTGACCGTCCGTAACGAGGCGGGCGAGCGCCGCGAGGTGCTGGTGCAGGCCGAGGGCGAGCAGGGTGTGGCGCTGGCCGACGGCCGGCTGCTCGCCTTTCCGGCCGACGTGCGGGTGACGGGCAGGTTCGACGTGGCCAAGCTGAAGCCGGGCCAGGTGGTGCGGTTCGAGACGCGGCTCAACGGTCTGGGCAAGTCCGAGGGCGAACTGGCCGCGATCACGCGCATCGACGCGACCGGAGCGGCCATCGGCGTGACCCTGCCCGCGAAGCCGGCCGACTTCGCCGACTGCACGGTCACGGCCGCCGTGAAACTCGCAGCCAAGGGCAGGCTCGCGGTCGAGTTGCCGAAGCAACAGGCATTCCACGGCAAGACGGTGCTGTCGTTCAAGGTCGCAAAAGACGTGGATGCCCGACTGGAGAGTGGCGACCTGCGGCTGATCGAGCCGGGGGCGAAGGTCGTGCGGCTCGAGGCGGTGCGGCTCGACAGCGGCGATGTGGTGGCGAAGGCCCTCGTCGTGGAGACGGCCGCGGCCGCCGCGGTCAAGGAGCGAGGGGACGAAAAGCTCGCCAACAAATACCGCGGCCTGTCCGACGAGCCGCCGAAGGAGCCGCGGCTCATCCGGTCGGCCCACTTCGCGTTCCTCACCGACGTATCAGACCGGGAGGGCAGGATCATCCTCGACAAGCTGGAGCGGATGGCGGGGCTGCTCGAGAAGTACTTCGGCCGCGGGCCCGCGGGCCTGATCGACGGCTTCATCGTTCGCGATCTGGCGGCCTTCCCGGCGGGCACGCTCGCTGAACCCGACGGCGTCGCCAAGATCCGCGAGGGGGCCGGCATCTGCTTCAACGCCCGACTCGGCGACCAGCGAAAGGCCACACTCTACTCCTGCGCCGACCATGGTGTGATCCAGCACGAGTGCACACACGGCTTCTGTCACATGGCTTTCGGCTCCACCGGGCCCACCTGGCTGGCGGAGGGCGTGGCCGAACTGGGCAACTACTGGCAGGAGGGCGAACAGGCGGTCGACGTCGCGCCGGCCGTGATGGGTTATCTCCAGCAGGCCCAGCCAAAGCGGGGGCTCCTGGAGATCGCCGTGCCCGGCCGGACGCCCTCGGGCACCTGGCAGGACTACGCCTGGCGCTGGGCGCTGTGCCACATGCTCGCCAACAACCCGAACTATGCCGACCGGTTCAAGCCGCTGGCCATCGCGCTGATGGAGGAGCGTCCGGGAGTGTCGTTCGAGACGGTTTACGGGCCGGTCGCGAAGGAGGTGTCGTTCGAGTACGACCAGTTCCTGAAGACCGTGGGCAACGGCTACCGTGCCGATCTCGTGGCCTGGCCATGGAAGGCCCGCTTCCGACCGCTGACGGGCAAGGCGAGCCTGACGACGAAGGTGAAGGCGGCCGCGGGCTGGCAGGCCAGCGGCCTGACGGTGGCGCGGGGCGACGACTATGCCGTGCAGGCCGATGGGGATTGGAAGACCGCCAAGGCCGGCGAGCCCTGCACTGCGGCCGGCGCCGCGGCGGGCCGCGGCCGGCTCGAGGCGGCGGTCCTCGCCGAGGCCGACGGGGGCTTCACGCTCTCCGCCCCGATCGCCCTCGGACCCACCTGCACATTCACCGCGCCGATCGCCGGCCAACTCGTCCTTCGCTGCACGGATGACTGGACGCAACTGGCCGACAACGAGGGAGAACTCGAGGTCACGCTGCGGCGGGCAGGGACTGATTGACTGCCGGCGGCGCCGGTCATGGCTCGGCGAAGCGGTAGTTGAATCGCGCATCGGGGGCCGCGTCGCCCGTGCCGTAAAAATCCAGGATATCCCCCAAGGCGGGAATGTTGTCCACCCACTTGAAGTCGAGCTTCAGTTTGCCCGCGGAGGAAACGACCCCCAGCGTCTCCCGGGGGATCGAAACGTCGAGTCGATTGTCTTCCCATCGCACCGGCACCATGGCGATCTTTTCCCACGCGCCGGACGCCGGCGTGTAGCGTTCGACCGAGCACGAGTGCCCTTCACGGGTGCGGTTGACGAGGAAGTCGTAGCCATGCCAGCCGGTGGCCGCATCGGCGTCGGTGTCGAGGTAGAGCATCATCCAGTGTGCGTCGGCGGCTGTCGTGAGGGGGGCGGCCGTCTGGACTCGAAAAAACAGGGAGTGGTCATCGCGAGCCAGCTGCGCCGTCACGAGATCGTTCCGCGCGCTGTCGTCCACATAGCGGATACCCGGCACGGTCGCGTCGCATGCGCGATTCGCCACGTCGCCACTCGCGTCGCGGAACGTCGGGCATACATCGGCCCACTCGGCCGGCCGTGTCGCGTCGATGGTCTTCGGTGGTGACGGCGTGGGTGGCGGTGCCATCCCCTTGTACCGCCGCATGTTCGAGACGAACTGCCAATAGTAGGTGTCGCGGTAGCCACCGCGCATGGGTTCGATGTCCCGGTTGAACTCCATGTTGAACTCGTCGACCATGTGCCCCTGGCCTTGCACGGTCTTGCGATTCAGGAAGACCACGTCGGGGGTTTCCCAGACGGCGGCGGTCCACTCATTCCATCCCGTGACCATCAGCATCGGCGCGCCGACGTGATCAGCCACCCGCCACTGTTCCTCGAAAAACAGGCCCTTGGCGGCGTCTTTGGAGAGCCATTGGTCGTCGTAGACCGGCTCATGTCCGGGCACGCAGCTCACGCTGCCGGTCTTCATGTTGTCCCACAGCGGGCCTCCCAGCGATTTGGAAACGCAGAGTTGCTCGACCTCGCCGTCCGGTCCTCGCGCGGCGCGTTGTGGGTGGGCATCCATGAAGCGCCAGCGCTCGGGTGCATCCTTGCTCTCGAAAAATGCCCATGTCGGACGCCAGGTGAAATGCTCCTGGACAGCGGGCAGCAACGCGGGCTCCTTGAACTTCGCTCCGTCGCTGGGCATGGGCGACATGATCAGTGGTTTTCCCGCCCACCGAAACCACATGCTGTCGTGTGCGCCAGGCTGATACCAGTGCTTGTAGAGCCACTCTGCTTTCCACTCGGGCTCGTGGTTGAGAAAGAACGCGAATCGGGGAACATGGACCCCCTTTCCCTGAAGTTCCTCCCCGACCTGGAGAAGCACCGCGAGTTCCTCATCATAGAGTTGGGCGTTCGTCGCATCGAAGACGAGGAAATCCACGCCGGCATCGGCAAGCAGCACGAGGTGCTTGCGGATCACCCATGGATCGGCGGAGCGATAGTATCCGAAGAGCGGCTCGGCCCAGTAGAACTCCGGATGGTCAGGGCCGCCGGGCGGATGCGCGGTGAAATCCATGAACCGCGGTCGCGTGCCGAGAAACTCCGTCATGTTGAAGGCGCCTGGCATATGTCTCAGGTTCTTGTGCCAGAGCGCGTAAAACATCCCCACCCAGCGATCGCTTTTCGGAGGACCGGTATCTTCATGAGTGGGCAACGCGCGGCCGAGGTCGTCCGTGGCCGACCAGTTGGAGTTCTCGATGACGACCGCTGTGGAGGCGTCGGCAGCCTGGCAAGCCGGCGCGGCCCAGAAGACCGTCAGGATTGCTGCTATAAGCCAGCGGGGAAACAGCGACGTTCCGCGAGCGCTGCGCCGGGACTTCCCGGCGTTGCAGAGAACGGGCTCGCATGAAACAGACGACGAAGTGTGTTGGGACATAATGGGTGTGCTCCGGGGCCGCCGCGATTCTAGCCCCGATCGGCAAGGCCTGCGCCGAGGAGTTGGTGCGGTCGAAGGCGCTCTCAACCACGAGGATCGAACAATGACGACCTTCTCCCGTTCGCTCGGGCTCGCGAGCCTGGTGCTTGTGTGCTGTGGGGCGCCGGTGCAGGCACAGGTTGATTACGGCGAAGTCGGCCCGTGGGATCAGCGCGCGGAATCGGGGCCGGACGCGGAAGTGCCCGGCTGGTTCTACAACCTCGGCATCACCGGATTGAGGGCACAGTTGGTCGCCGACGAGCCGAAGGCGCTGCTGGTCAAGTACGTCTTTCCCACGTCGCCCGCGGACGGTCTCGTCAGGGTCGGCGACCGCATCGTCGGTGCCGGCGGTGAAATGTTCGAAGAGGAGCACCGCAACGGATACGGTGAGAAGGTGTTTGGAGCCGACGGGCCGATCTCGGAACTGGCCACAGTGCTCGAGGAGTGCCAGGGCGGTGACCGCAAAGGGAAGCTCGCCCTCACGCTCCGGCGCGGCAAGGAGATCGTGGAAGTCGAACTCGATGTCGGTCAGAAGTACGGAACGTATTCCGCGACCTACCCGGGCACATGTGCGAAGTCGGCCATGATTCTCACGGAGTTGCTCGACCATCTCGTCGAACATCAGGCGAACAATGGTTCGTTCGGCGACCCCGTCCACAACACGTTCGCACCGCTGGCGCTGCTGGCGAGCGGCGAAGCGAAGTACCTGCCGGCCGTCGAGCGCAACGTGCGCTACCACTGCGGCGTGACTCGCACCGAAGACTTGTCGCTGATCAACTGGAGCTACGCCAGCGCCGCGCTCGTGCTCGGCGAGTACCATCTCGCGACCAAAGAAGAATGGATGCTGCCGGAGTTGCAGAAGATCCACGACCTCCTGGCGAGGAGCCAGTACCTCCGCGTGTCGCAGATCGACCCGCTGGCGAAGAAAACGCACCCGGATGATTACCCGAAAGGCCCCAAAGACTCCCACGGCGGCTGGGGGCACAACCCAGGATTCGAGGGGTACGGCCCGATCGCCATGCTCACCGGCCAGGGCGCGCTGGCGTATGCGCTGATGCACCGCTGCGGGATCAAGATCGATCGCGCGAACCACGACGCGGCGTACGACTTCCTCAGGCGGGGGACGGGGAAGAACGGCTACGTCTGGTATGGGGACAAAATCGGCGGCGGACCGGAGAGCTGGGCAGATATGGGCCGAACCGGCGCCAGCGGCATCGCCAATTTCCTCAGCCCGTATCCCGATGCGGCCTACCGGGAACGCGCGATGTCCCACGCCAAGGTGATCGGCCAGCACCCGCAGAGCTTCCCCGACACCCACGGTTCGCCCCCGATGGGGATGGCCTACACCGCGCTCGCGGCGCACCTCGATCCCGACAGCTTTCGCACACTCATGGACGCGAACCGCTGGTGGTTCACGATGGCCCACTGCGCGGACGGCAGCTTCTACTACCAGCCGAATCGCGACAACGCCGGCTACGGCTCCGACTCCCGCATGACCGCATCTTCCGTGGTGGCGTTCATCTTCACGATCCCCAAACGGAGCCTCGTGATCACGGGGAAGGAAGCGCAGGACGCCCTCACGCTGGTCGACCAGCCGGCTGGGAAGCCGGTGAAGGTGTTTATCCTCGCGGGGCAATCGAACATGGAGGGGCAAGGGGTCATCAAGGCCGACCCGAAGCGCAACGACGGCAAAGGCAGCCTCGAGCACCTCGCCACGGACAAGGCCACGGCGGACAAGTTCGAGCACCTGCTCGACAAGGACGGCACGTGGGGGACCAGGGACGACGTGTGGATTCACTACCTCGACCGCAAGGGCAAACTCACGGTCGGCTACGGGGCCAAGGACGACCGCATCGGCCCGGAACTCGGGTTCGGCCACGTGATGGGCGAGACCTTCGAGGAACCTGTTCTCCTCATCAAGCTCGCGTGGGGCGGGAAGAGCCTTGCCGAGGACTTCCGCCCGCCGAGTTCCGGCGGTGCGGTCGGTCCGTATTACAAGGAGATCGTCGATCGCACGAAGGCCGTGTTGAAAGACCTGAAGAAGGAGTTCCCGGAGTTCGGCGGCGGGTACGAGTTGGCGGGGTTCGGCTGGCACCAGGGGTGGAACGACCGCGTCAACCAGGCGTTCAACGACGAGTACGAGAAGAACATGGCCAATTTCATCAGCGACGTCCGCAAGGATCTCGGGGTGAAGAACCTGCCGTTCGTGATCGCCGAGACCGGCATGAGCGGCCCCGGGGAGAAGCACCCGCGGGCGCTGTCCCTGATGAAGGCACAAGCCGCCGTCGCCGAGTACGAGACGTTCAAGGGGAATGTGGCGTTCGTCGGCACGAAGGCATTCTGGCGCGACAAGGACGTGTCGCCCAGCGGTCAGGCGTACCACTGGAACACCAACGCCGAGACTTACTACCTCATCGGCGAGTCGATGGGGCAAGCGATGAAGATGTTGTGCGCTGCGAAACCGCCCGCGAAGTGACCGCTGGTGTGCCGCTCAACAACGTCCCCTGGCCGTCTTCCGAACGGAGTTCTGCTCATGCCTTTCCTTGACGCTCGACGATCCGGCCCGTTGTGGGCGGTGCTGGTGGTGGCGCTCGCCGGCGGTCCCGCCGCGGCGCAGAAGACCCCGGAGGTCTCCCTCAAACCGGACGACAAGCCCGGTGCCGCCGGGAAGCCCATCAAGGTGTTCATCCTGATGGGGCAGTCGAACATGGTCGGCATGGGGGACATCGGCCCGGAGACGGCCAAGGGCACGCTCGAGCACCTCACGAGAACGGACAAGAAGTACCCGTGGCTGGTGGACGGCGACACGTGGACCGAGCGCAAGGACGTGTACTACTACGACGCCCGCGTGAAGAGGGGTGCCCCGCTCAGCCCGACCGCCAACAACGGGAACGCGATCGGGCCGGAACTCGGGTTCGGGTACGTCATGGGCCATGTCCTGGACGAACCGGTGCTCGTGCTCAAGTCGTGCATCGGGAACCGCAGCCTCGGGTGGGATCTGCTGCCGCCGGGTAGCAAGCCGTTCACGTTCGAGGGCAGGACCTACGCCGGGTACAAGGACACTCCCGTTTCGTGGGTCGAGGGCCAACCCAAGAAGGAGGTGAACTGGTACGCGGGCAAGCAGTACGACGACGACATGACGAACGCCAAGGAGGCGCTCAAGACGCTCGCCACGTGGTATCCGGGCTACGAGGATCAGGGGTACGAGATCGCCGGGTTCGTCTGGTGGCAGGGTCACAAGGACACCGGCAGCGCCGCCCACGCCAGCAGATACGAGGAGAACCTGGAACGGCTGATCCAGAGCCTACGGAAGGACTACGACGCGCCGAAGGCCACGTTCGTGCTGGCCACGGGCTGCGGGAACCCCGGGCGCGAGGACCTGGGTCTGAAGATCGCAGAGGCACAGCTCGCAGTCGCTGACGCGAAGAAGTACCCGATGTTCGAGGGCAACGTGAAGGCCGTGGACAACCGCGACCTGTGGCGAGAGGCGGACGTGTCGCCCAAGAACCAGGCCCATCACTACAACCGCAATGCCGAGACGTATCTGGAAACCGGCCTCCGCCTCGGCTGGGCGATGGATGAACTGCTCAGGAAGTAGGAATCGATCAGGTCACGTTGGATAATCCAGCGTCATTCGGGCCAGTGAGCATGAGGCCCATGGCAGCGGTCGCGTCAATCGTCTTGAACTGCCACGAAGCATCGCCGTTATTGACGGCACGAATGTTGCTCGCGCTGCCATTGATCTGAGTGGAGGTCTGCGGCGAGTAGTTTCGTTGCCGAGCGAACGAACACGTTTGACTTTCGGCTCCAATCGTCGAGCGGAGATGCCACCGGCGACCGCTGCGACTCGTGCGACAAACCGCCCTCCCACGACACCTCGCGACGCCAGAGGCCAAACTCATGGCTCGGCTCGCCCGATGAGTTGCCCGTGATCGACATCTACAGCCTCTGCCGGGATCCCATGCCACGGTGCGGACGGCCCGCGAGAAGAGGGGTTTCAAGGCGGGCTCGAGCCCACGAGAAAAATCCGGCCTTGAGCGTGGATAGGAAGCACCTCGGCACCTCGAAGCGAGCGTCGCATCCAGCCCGGCCAGTCCCGGCTGTTGCTCCTCATGGTCCTCGCTGCTCGGCCGACGCCTGCCGAAGTGCCATTGGCCGACCTATCCCTTGTCGGGCGCCATGTCGCGCCGGCCGGCCTCGTCGAGCATTTTGATCAGTTTCGTGATGCACAGGGTATTGATGCTCACCCGCATCTCCTCGGCCTCTGCCTTGAGGGATTCGTGGAGCGATTTCGGCATCCGCACCGTCACCACCCGCTGGGTCTCCCGCTCGGCCGGCTGATCGCGCTGCTGGGTCCGCAGGGTGTCGAGCATTTCGCGAATGCGGGCATATTCCGGGGAGCACTCGAAACGGATGAGGGCATCGGGGGTCCGAAAGGCCCTTCGCACCAGGCCGTCGACGCCCAGCACTTCGCGAAAGAAGACGACCCACTCCGGCTTCATTGCATAGAGCCGTTCGGCCACTTCGAGCACCGCTGTCGCGCCGTGGGCGACCGGGGCCACCTCCTCCTCGATCCTGACTGCCATCGCTGCCTCGCATTCCAGGTCCGTCGAACGTCGGCAGACACAAGCCGTCCTCGCGTCCGCCACGTTCATTGATGGCGGGCGAGTCAAGCGACAGCATGAAGCGATTGCTGGCAAACGACTTGCGACCAATCGCAGGCGACAGTCTTCTTTTCGGGCAGCTGTGCCCGGATTGGTGGCAGCGGGGCAGGTGCGCGAAAAAGAGGCAGCTCCCCGGAGTCGCAAATACCAATTGTCCGGCTTGGATGGGCGGTCAATTTGGCTGGCTGTTGGCTGGCTAGCGCGGCTCTGGGTCATACCGTGCGGGTGAGATGCGCCACAATTTTCGCGGCGATGTCCACGCCCAGGGCCGTTTCCAGTCCACGCCATCCGGGCACGGCGTTCACCTCCACTACGAGTGGCCCGTCGGCAGTGGGGAGGAGGTCCACGCCGGCAATCTCGGCGCCGACGGCCCGGGCCGAGCGAACTGCCAGGTCGACCCAGCCTGCCGGCGCCGTCCACGGCTCGGGCCGGGCCCCGCGCGACACGTTGATCCGCCAGTCGCCCGTCGACACCCGGCGCATGGTGAACGTGTCGTCTCCGACCACGAGCACCCGTGCGTCCCAGCCGGGGTGGGCGACGAACTCCTGGAGATAGCAGACGGCCCCGGGCGGTTCGGCCCGACGGGCTGCCTCGAGCCAAGGTTCCAGGTCTTGCCGCGCTGCTATCCGTTCGATCCCGCGGCCCTGCGAACCGAATAGTGGCTTCATCACAGCCACCTCTCCAAGCGCCGCCCAGGCCGCCGCGATGCCGGCCTCGCTCTGGGCGACGATCGTGCGCGGCACCGGGATGCCGGCGTCATGGAGCCGGGTCAGCGTGAGGTATTTGTCGATCGCCACCTCCAGGGCACGCGGGGCGTTGACCACCCGCCTGCGGCAGGCGAGCCGGCCGAGCACGTCCATGCGGAAGATGACATCTTCGAGCGTTCCGGCAGGCATGCCCCGGACGACGATCACATGGGCGCGATCGACGGCCTCGGGGCGATGGTGTTCGGCCGGGCCGATGTCCGTCGCGAGATCATGCCAGCCCACGACTGTGGCGGCGTGGCCGTCGGCATGCAGTGCATCCGCAAGCCTGCGGACATGCCAGCTCGTCGCGGCGCCCAGCACCGCCACACGCATGGCCTCACCGCCCCACGGTCGCGGTCACGGCGTCGGCCGGCGCGAACGATGCCGCCACGATGCCAGGCGCGACGCCGCCGAAGCTGTGCCGGCGGCCGGTGTCGAGATTCACGAACTCGACGACCGCCGGCGCGAAGAGTGCCGGATCGATGGCGTAGAAGTCTCCGCCCGCCTTGGCAAACACGCGGGCAAACGGTTCTCCATAGGCCGGCGAGGCCCGGCTGACTGCCTGCGGCCCCACGTCCTCCAGGCTCTTGTCGTCGCCGCGCACCTCCAGAGTGACGATGCCGCCATAGAGAATCGCGTCGTTCGTGCGGCCGATCGCGGCGAGGTCGCCGGCAGCCACAGGCGCCAGCGGCGCCCGGCCCGTGCCACGCTGAATGCGGGCCATGTCGAAATGCAGGTCGTGGAGCTTGTGGAGGGCGGTCTCCAACGACCGCGCGATCACCTGCAGCGTGCCCGCCGGGCTCGCGGTGCGGGCGACGAGGAGCAGGAGCGCATCGGCGGCCACACCCGCCGCGGCGGCGAGATCGCGGCACACGTCCGCGGGGGGCAGCTTCGCGGTCTCGAGGAGGCCCACGGCCACGGCGGGCCGCTCGCGGCAGCCGATCGTGTCGAACAGCGGCTCGCGTCCGATCGCAGCCCGGAGCGGGCCGCTCGCCATGGCGAAGAAGCCGCTCGATTCGACCTTCCATCCGGCGTATTGCGCCGCGAGACAGGCTGCCACCGGTGCATCACTTGCAACGGCGACCACCGGCCACGGGCAGTCGGGCCAGGCGGCGGCGAACGATGCGTGCGGTGCAGCCGCAGGCTCGAGCCAGACGCGGCCGCGACCCGCCATGGCCACTTCCGCCAGCATCAACCCCGCGGCGTCGCTGCCAGTTGCACGGACGCCGCAGTCGATGACCCGCGTGCCGGCGACCGTTCCGGACTGAATGGCGAGCTGGTCGGCGGCGGCGAGTGCGCGCTCGGCGATCAGCAGGCTCGATTCGTTGAGCGTCGTTGTCATGCAAGGAAATTCCCGTCGACCGGCCGACCGGCGAGGCCATAATGCGGTGCGACGACAGTCCCGGCAATCCCTGCGGATTTCAGGCTGCCCGTCGAGCCTACGAGGTGTAGCATGCCGAGCCTGACCGTCGAAAACTACGTGAAGACGATTTATCAGATCGCGACCGCCCAGGCGGTCGAGGCCGCGACGACGGGCCAGCTCGCGACGGCCCTCGGTGTCTCGCCCGGCACCGTGACCAGCATGCTCAAGACGCTCGACGCGGCGCGGCTGGCCTCGCACCGGCCCTACGAGGGCGTCGCGCTCACTCCCGCCGGCCGCGTGCTCGCGCTCCGGATGCTCCGCCGGCATCGGTTGCTCGAACTGTTTCTCTTGCGCACGCTCGACATGACCTGGGACGAGGTGCACGACGAGGCCGAGCACATGGAGCATGCCGTGAGCGACCTGCTCGTCGATCGGATCGATGCCTATCTCGGCCATCCCGACGTCGATCCACACGGTGATCCGATTCCACGTGGCGACGGCGAAACCCTGGAGGCACCGGCCGAGCCCCCTATGCGCTCGCTGGCCGACTGCTCGGCCGGATCGAAGTTCCGGTTGGCGCGTGTGCTCGACCAGTCGCCGGGCTTTCTACGCTACCTCACCGATGCCGGGCTCGCGCTCGGCACCACGGGTGAGGTGGAAAAAAACCCTGATGGCGCCGGCTTGATGCGGATTCGCGTCGGCGACAGGGCGATGTCGCTCGCTCTGGAAGCGGCGGGCACGCTGCTCGTCATCGAGGCATGACGATCGGCAGCCGTCCGGTCGCCAGCAGCACGTAGAGCGCGGCGGCCACGAGATCGGCGGTCGTGCCGGGGTTGATCGTGCCCGGAACGATCCCGTCCGCCGGCGGCACGATCCCGGCGAGTCCGCGGCCCGTGTGGAGATCCTGCTCGAGCCGTCGCGCGGCTTCGCGCCAGCCGTCGCTGTCTTCGATGACGGCCCGGGCCCGGGCCGAAACCGCCGCGGCGACGGCAGGCCCGTGCTTGCGCGCGATGAGTGAGTCGGGCTCGCGGGCCACCTGCCGCAGAAAGCCGCGGACGATCGCGTCGGCCAGGCCATGGCCCGCGGCCAGCTCCTGCTCGAGGTCGGCTACGAGGCCGCTGAACAGGGGGCCGTAGCCGTGCGCCCACAGCCGTGCGATCTGATCCTGGGGCGCGGCAGCCCGCATCGCCGCCAGCATGTCTGCCGGCGGTTCGCCGGCGACGTCCCAGCGGTCGCGGGTGCCCATGCCTCCCGGCCGCGCCGCCGCGATGGCCTGCCAGCAGTCGCGGGCATCGGCCGGCCCGAGCCCGGCGAGCACCTGCGCCACGGCCGCGGGCGTGAGCGGCGTGCCATCGGGCACCGCCGCCAGCGGCGCGACGACGAGCACGATGCCGAGATTGGCGTTCGAGCGAGTCACCTGCCGTGAGGCCTCGACCGCGGCGCGGATCGTGGCCCCCAGCGGGCGGTGCGGCGCGACGTCGAGATGGGGAGCGATGGCGGCGCCCGCCGCCACGAGCTCGGCATACGAGAGGTCGTGATAGTCGACGCCTGGATGGACGTTGCCAGGCTTGGGGGCCGAGGCTTCGAGTGCGCAGGCGACCGCCGTGCACCAGCCGCGCGTTCCGGGTGCCCAGGGGTGCGTGATGGATGGATCAGCCATGTGTGGTTTACGCGTGAAACCGGGCCCAGCCTGCGGCTGCAGCGTCTCTCAAGGTACACTTCCGAGACCATCCCACCACGCCTCCTTTTAGCCCCACCTCATGGCCACCGACGCCGTCCCGCCTCCGCCCACCTTCGGCCCCGAGTGTTTCCTCAACCGCGAGCTGAGCTGGCTCGAATTCAACCTCCGGGTGCTCGAGGAGGCGGAGAATCCAGAGAACCCGCTGTTCGAGCGGCTCAAGTTTCTCGCGATCTTCAGCTCGAACCTCGACGAGTTTTTCATGGTCAGGGTTTCGGGTCTGCGCGAGCAGGCGTTCGGCGAGAGCGCCCCGCAGGACTATGCGGCCGACGGCATGCGGCCGCTCGAACAGCTCGAACGGATCGCCGCCCGCACGCAGGAACTGGTGGCCAGGCAGTATCGCTGCTTGAAGGAGAGCATCGGGCCGGCGATGGTCGCCGAAGGCTTCGAATTGTTGCGGTATGACGACCTCGACGGTCCGCAGCTCGAACAGGTGGAGCGGTTCTTTCGGGAGCGTGCCCTGCCGGTGTTGACGCCGATGGCGGTCGATCCGGCCCACCCGTCGCCGCGGTATCACAACCGCGGGCTCTATCTCGGCGTGATGCTCGAGCACGCGGCGTCGGACGAGATCGAGGCCCTCGGCCCGAAGCGGCTGTTCGCCGTCGTGCAGGTGCCACAGGTGCTGCCGCGGATCGTCGGTGTGACAGGCACCGCCCCGGGGCGGACGTCGTTCGTGCTCCTCGAAGATGTCGTGGCCGCGCGGCTCCCGGAGCTGTTCGGAGGGTTCGACGTCAAGTCGTGGACCGCCTTCCGCATCACCCGCGACAGCGATCTCGAACTCCTCGAGCAGGAGTCTGACGACATGCTGCGGCTGATCGAAGACCGGCTCAAGGCCCGGCAGCGGGGCCAGGCGGTGCGGATCGAGATCGCGTCGAAGGCCGACCAGTCGCTCGCCCAGCTGATCATCGACGAGGAAGGCCTGCAGAACAGCGGCCCCCGATCGGACGGCAGCGACGGCTCCGGCTACAGCGAGGTGTATCGGATCGACGGGCCGCTCGACCTCACGGCGCTGTGGGAGCTCTACAAACTGCCCGGGCACGAGCGTCTGCGCGACAAGCCGTTCACGCCGCGGCTGCCGCGCGGCCTCGGGCGGCGTGGCGAAGACATCTTCACCGCCATCGCCCGCCAGGACATTCTCCTGCACCATCCATTCGAGTCGTTCGACCCGGTGGTCGATTTCGTGACGAGCGCCGCGAATGACCCGCGCGTGCTCGCCATCAAGCAGACGCTCTACCGCACGAGTGGCGATTCTCCGATCTCCCGTGCCCTGATCACCGCGGCCGAGGCCGGCAAACACGTGACGGCGCTCGTGGAGCTCAAGGCCCGCTTCGACGAGGCCAACAACGTCAGCTGGGCGCGACAGCTCGAGCGAGCGGGCGTGCACGTGGTGTTCGGATTTCTCGATCTCAAGACCCACTGCAAGGTGTCGCTCGTCGTCCGGCAGGAAGGGCAGGGCCTGCGGCGCTACGTGCATCTCGGCACCGGCAACTACAACCCGACGACGGCCCTCACCTACACCGACCTCGGCCTGTTCACGGCCGACGAGGCGGTGGCCGAGGACGCCTCGGCGCTCTTCAACCTGCTGACGGGCTACTCGCAGGGTCACGCCTGGCAGCGGCTCGTCGTCGCACCCAACGATCTGCACCGGCGCACGCTGGAACTGATCGAGGGCCAGACCCGGCGGGCTGAAGCGGGCCTGCCTTCACGGATCTTCGCGAAGCTCAACTCGCTCGTCGACCACCGTGTGATCGAGGCGCTCTACGCGGCCAGCCGGGCCGGGGTGCCGATCGACATCATTGCGCGGGGCATCTGCGGCCTGCGGCCGGGCGTGAAGGGCCTGAGCGAGACGATCCGCGTTCGGAGCATCGTGGATCGTTTCCTGGAGCACAGCCGGGTCTATGTGTTCGGGCCGGACGATGATGCACAGGTGTTTCTTGCGAGTGCCGATTGGATGCCGCGCAACTTTTTCCGCCGCGTGGAGGTGATGTTTCCGATCCTCGCGCCGGAGCTCAAGCAGCGCGTGCTGCGCGAGATCGTGCCGACCTATCTCGCCGACAACACGCGGGCCCGCGAGCTCGACGAGCACGGGGTGTTCCACCTCCTGCGGCCGGCGGAGGGGCAGCCGGCGGTGCGCTGCCAGATCGAGTTTCTCGAGCGGCGCGGCGCCGCCGACACGCCAGGCGCTCCTTGAACCGCCGGCCGACGACCCTCTAGGATCAGAGCCTCTCGAGAAAGCCCGGCATGGCGGAAGATCATTACGAGACGCTCGGTGTGCCGCGGACCGCTTCGGCGGAGGACATCCGTAAGGCGTATCGCGAGCTCGCCCGCAAGTATCACCCCGACCTTCACCCGGACGACGCCGCGGCGAAGGAAAAGTTCAAGAAGGTCCAGACAGCCTTCGACGTGCTCAACGACCAGAGCAAGCGGGAGATGTACGACCGCTACGGCAGCTCGTTTGAGGGCGTCGGGGCGGGTGGCCCCGGTGGCGGCTGGGGCGGCGGCCGCGGTCCGTTTCCGGGCGGTGGCTTTCCCGGCGGCGGCGGTGCGGAGATCGACCTCGAGAGTCTGTTCGGCGGCGGTGGCGGGTTCGGCGACCTCTTTGGCGGCGGTGGCGGCACGCGGTCGCGGGGCCGCCGACGGGCGGCGCGGGCGGCCGGCGAGGACGTGACGGCGCGGATCGACATTCCCTTCACGCTCGCGATCGACGGCGGCAAGACCGACGTGCGGTTCGACCGCAACGGCAAGACCGAGGCGATCAGTGTGACCATCCCCCAGGGGCTGCCCGACGGGGCCCGCATGCGGCTGCGCGGCCAAGGCCTGCCCGGCACGGGCGGCGGTCCGGCGGGGGATCTCTTGCTCGAGGTGCGCGTGGAGCCGCATCCGGTGTTTCGACGCAGCGGCGACACGCTCGAAGTGACACTGCCGGTGAGCATCGCGGAGGCGATCGAGGGAGCGAAGGTCGACGTGCCGACGCCCTGGGGCACGATCGCCCTCAAGGTGCCACCGGGCACGTCGGGCGGCCGCAAGCTTCGCGCCGCCGGGATGGGCGTGCGGCATGCCAACGGCGCGAAGGGCGACCTGATCGCCGAAGTGCAGATCGTGCTCCCCGACATGACCGATGCCGCCGCCCGCGAGACGCTCCTCGCCGCCGCGAAGGCCGCCGCGGCGACGGCAACCAGCCCCCGATCGCAGCTCCGCTGGTGATGGCCGCCTCGGAGGGCTTTTCGAAGGGAGTGCGCGTCTGGCGACCAGCCGACTTCGAGCGGGTGTTCGCGGCCCGCTGGACCGCCGCCGCGCATGGCATCGTGCTGCATGCGGCGCCGAGCGCCTGCGAGCCGCCGGTTGCGCGGCTGGGTGTGTCGGTGTCGCGGCGGATCGGCAACGCAGTGGTGCGCAACCGCTGGAAGCGCAGGCTCCGCGAGGCATTTCGCCGCGTCAGCAGCCGTTTGCCTCCGGCCGACTACGTGGTGGTGGTGAAGACGCGCGTCGTGCCGACGGGCGCCGCCGGAGCGAGGCTCGTCGAGGAGGCGCTCGTGTCGCTCGCCGGTCGGATCACGAGCCGGCGCGGGTTTGTGGGAGGTTGATCGTGAGGCACGTGATCCGCGTGATGGGGCGGGTATGCGACCGCGTTGCCGTAGCGCTCTTGATCGGCCTCGTGATCGTCTACAAGGCCACGCTCAGCCCGCTGCTCGGCCGCCACTGCCGCTTTCAGCCGACATGCAGCAGCTATTTCAGAACGTGCGTGGAGAAGTATGGCGCCGTGCGTGGCAGCTTGAAGGGCCTGGCCCGCATCGGCCGCTGCCATCCTTGGCATCCGGGCGGCTACGACCCGCCGTGACCGCCATCGCGACGCAGGAGTGCGAGCACGGCCCCATTCGCTGCGGGAAACCTCCGCGTCGATAGGGCATCGATCGGAACCCACTCGAATGGTGGCCGCGGAGGTACCGTTGCGTCGAGCGGCGTTGCCCAGTGAAAAAAGATCGTGCGCAGGGGAGCCTGCTGGGTAACGGACACGCACGGACGATCGAGCATCCGCACGGCGACGCCGGTCTCTTCCAGGCATTCCCGTGCCGCCGCCTCGGCGGCCGACTCGTGCGGCTCGACCTTACCGCCGGGAAACTCGGCGCGGCCCGGCTCCTCCGGCGCGTCGTCCGCCCGCCGGCCCACGAGCACTGTGCCATCGTGAACCACGACGGCGACGGCGATCGGGGGAAGGTCGTAAGCCATGGCTCGACTGGGAGGCGAGGGGGTCGGCGAACGCTCGAGGAGCATTGGGCCGCTGCGGCCCACGCGACAAGACTTTTGCCGCCCCCGAGCCGTCGCCCTACCAGCCCGGCGGTTTACGCCGGCTTCTGCACGAGATTCAAGAGCCGCCCGGGCGAGCCCATCACGTTGTAGCCGGCGTCGACGTGGAGAATCTCGCCGGTGATCCCGCCGGCATCCCGCGAGAGCAAAAACGCCCCCGTCTTGCCGACCTCTTCGTGGGTGATGTTACGGCCCATGGGCGACATGTGCTCGTAGAGATCGAGCATGTCCTCGACGCCGGCGCCGCGGCCGGCGAGCGTCCGCAGCGGACCCGCGCTCACCGCATTCACCCGAATGCCGGCGGGCCCGAGGTCGTACGACATGTACTTCACGCAGGCGTCGAGCGTCGCCTTGCAGACGCCCATGATGTTGTAGCCGGGCACGACCTTCTCACCGCCAAAGTAGGTGAGCGTGAGGATCGAGGCGTCCTTGGCGAGGATGCCCCGGGCGAGCCGGCCGACGGCGAGCAGGCTGTAGGCGCTCGTCTCCATGGCGATCCGGAAGCCCTCGCGGCTGCAATTGGTGGTCTCGCCCTTGAGGTCTTCCATCGGGGCGTAGGCGATCGAGTGGAGCAGGAAGTCGATCGTGCCGAACTCCTGCTTGGCCCGGTCCATCACGGCCGCGATCTGCTCATCGCTCGACACGTCCATCGGCACGAGGAATTTTGCATTGGGCTCGGGATCGGTGAGCAGGGCCACGCGGCGGCGGTTTCGCTGTCGCTCGTCGTCGGGCTTGTCGGGCAGGTGCGTGAAGCCGATCTGGCCCCCCTCGGCGAGAATCTCCTTGGCGATGTACCACGCGATCGAATGATCGTTGGCCACGCCGAGCACCAGACCCTTCAGCCCATCGAACCTGCCCATGCCAAACCTCCAGACTCGTGAACACCGTACCGGGACGGCGGAAATGTAGCCGCTGCCCGAGAATCCCTCAACGCGGCCCGTTCGCCCGGCCCTTGTCGGCCGGCGTGCGCAACGGTAGAAAACATCCTGTAGCCTCGTTAGCTCAATTGGTCAGAGCATCTGACTCTTAATCAGAGGGTTCTTGGTTCGAGTCCAAGACGAGGCACTGCTTCTTTCTCGCGGCAATCGCCGGAAGATTTGTGGCGTTGGGTTGCGTGCCGGCTCGGGGTTACCCCGTACCGTCTCGCCGGACGTTCGCCTTCGCCCTCCAGGCTCCGGCTCACTCGGATTTGCCTGCGCTGCGCCATCCATGGCTCCGCTGGTCAAATACGCCGTCTCAACGGTAGGGGTAACCCCGAGCCTCCCGAATTCCAGTTGAGGAGGCTTCGGGCTCCCCGTGTCCCGCTCGCCGGCGTAGCTGACCAGCGCAGGCAGGATGCCGGAGCGCAGGCAGGTCCGAGCGAGTGGAGCCCAGGATGGGCGCAGCGAGCGTCCGGCGAGCGGGATATGGGGAGCCCGAAGCCGGCGCTATGATGCGCTGGCGAAGACCTCGCGATCGCCCTATGCCTGCTCCCGCAGGTAATACCGCGTGGCGAGTTTGCGGTAGAAGAACATCAGGGTCAGGTTTGGCTGCGAGAAGAGCAGGCGGGTGACGATGCCCCAGAAGCCCGGCTTGTGCTCGAACTCGATGTGTTCGTCGATGCGGGTCGTCGCCGAGTCGAGCGGCGTGAAGGTGTGCGTGTGTTCCCAGCGGGCGGCCGGGCCCGAGGCCTGCACGTCGGTGAAGCCGTGCTGGGAGACGTTGCGGTGCACCGCAGTCCAGTGCAGCGGCAGCGGGCCCACCCAGAGCGTGAACTTCGACACGGATCCCTCTGCGAGAGGCTCGATCGAGTGCAACTGCACGATGGTGGGCGGGGGTGTGAGCCGCTTCAAGGCGCTCGTGTCGCTATGAAACGCCTGTACCGCGGCGAGTGACGCCGGCACGGTGAAGGAATAATCGAACGTGGGCATGGAGCGCCGGGGGGTGGGAAAGAAGCGCGGGAGGGGGTTGCGAAGCGGGTGTGAGTATAGTGTAATCCCGATGTTAGTAACACCGAGATAACAATCCCCCGACGCCGAGGAGCGCGAGACCCCATGGTCGAGAAGAAGCCCGCGAAAGATGTGAACAAGTCTGCCGAGATCCGCCGCATCGCCGCTGCGATGAAGGAGAAGGGTGAGAAGCCGCGACCGATCGTCATCATCGCGCAGCTCAAGAAGCAGGGGGTCGAGGTGTCGTCGCCCCAGGTGAGCATGGTGCTCAAGCGGATGGGCTTCCGGCCGCGGAAGCGGCGTGGCGCCGAGGCGGGCGGCGGCAAGGTGCAGCGACCTGTCGGCGGGCGAGGCGGCCCGATCTCCGTCGAGGATTTGATCGCCGCCAAGCGGCTCGTGAGCCACTTCGGCACGGCCGATCGAGCGCTTGCCGCGATCGTGGCGCTCAGGCGGCTCGAGTCCTGAGCTCGAGGAATGACCGGGCTCAGGCGATGCCGTGGCGGATGGCCCACACGGCAGCCTGGGTGCGGTCGTCGAGGGCGGTCTTGCGGAGCAGGTTTTGCACGTGCTCCTTCACCGTTTCGATGCTGATCTCGAGCGAGTCGGCGATTTCACGGTTCGAGAGACCGAGCGCCACCTGGCGGAGCACCTGCGTTTCGCGGGGCGTGAGCGGCACGTCGGTCGTCGTGGGAGCCTCGCGCTTGGCCATCGCCCCGGCGATCCGGCGGAATTCTCCCGAGCGGGACGGGGCGGCATTCTTCGCCGCCCCGCAGATCGCCTCGAGCAGCTCCTTGCGAGAGGCCGTTTTAAGCACGTAGTCATGGGCACCGGCGGACACGGCACGGGCCACGTAGGTGGAATTATCGAATGCAGAGAGCATCACCACGCGGGCGTTGGGCGCGGCCGAGCGAATGCGCTTGATGGCGTCGATGCCGTCCTTGCCATCCATGCGCACGTCGAGCAGGACGACGTCGGGCTTGTGCCGCCGGGCCGCGGTCACGCCGGCGTCGCCGTCGGCCGCCTCGGCCACGACGTGGACGTCGGCGGTGTCGACCATCTCCGCGATGCCGCGACGAACCATTTCGTGGTCGTCGACGATGAGAAGTTTGGTTGGCATGATGCACCCTGTTCTGCGTGTGGCGAAAACCTAGCCGACTGGGGGGACATATGAAAGAGGGATTTGATCCCCAGGAAACAGACACGGATTCCTGGCCGACCCTGCTCGCCGAGCGCGGAGGCGTCGTGGCCGTCGCCAAGCCCGCCGGCCTCGCCACACAGGCTCCGCCCGGCATTCCGTCGGTGGAGGCGTGGCTGCGGGGCCGGCTCGATGCCGGGGCGTATCTCGGAGTGCCGCATCGGCTCGACCGGGCGGTCTCGGGCGTGCTGCTGCTCGCCGTCACCCCGCGGGCCGCCCGCAAGCTCTCCCGGCAGTTCGAGCGCCGGGAGATCGCAAAGACCTATCTTGCGCTCGTCGCAGGCGAGTCGCCTACCGCGATCGATGCCGGCATGACCGAATGGCGCGACATGCTCGTCAAGGTTCCCGATGAACCGCGGGCCCGCGTCGCCGCTGCGGACGAGCCCGGGGCCCGCGAGGCCGTCACGCTCGTGCGAACGCTCGCCCACCCGCTGCCGGGGATGCTGCTCCTGAGGCTCGAGCCGCTCACCGGCCGCATGCACCAGCTGCGTGTGCAGGCGGCCAGCCGCGGCCTGCCCATCGTCGGCGACAGGCTGTATGGCGCGGGCGACTCGTCGCTCCCGGCGTTCGCGCCGCTTCCCGACTCTCGGCAGCAGCCGATCGCGTTGCACGCCTGGCAGATTCGCTACGCCGATCCCGACACGAGCGCGGCCGTCACGGTGGTAGCGCCCGTGCCGCCGTCCTGGCCCGAGGCGGTGCGGGCGGTGATCGCCTCATGACGGGGGCAGCCAGCCCGCATGGGCCATCCACTGCCAGATCCAGGGGTGGGTCCACGGGCTCCATGTCGGGTAGGCGACGGAGACGACCGAAAGCCCGAGCAGCGCGAGGGCGAAGGCCCGCCCGAGGCGGTGGGTGGCAAGCCGATCGACGGCCGGTAGCGTGGCGGTGACCCACAGCGGGGCGAGCCAAAACACCCAGCGAAAACCGCTCGACACGCCGCCATAGTTTCGATCGACCTGGGAACGCGCGAGATAAAATGCGAGCACGATCGCCGATACGGCCGCGATCGCGAGCGCGAGTGCCCGTTCATGCGGGCTCGACCTCCGGCCGCGGGCCGCCAGCCCCGCGAGACCTGGCACCACGAGCAGCCATGCGGGTGTGAGCGACATGATGCCGTGGTGGCCGACGAGCGCGTGCCAGGCGTAGACGACGGGCGACGCCTCGCCCCGGTCGACTCCCTGTGGGTTGCGCCAATAACTCGTGAGCACCTTGCCGTTCGGGAGCGTGATGGCGTAGTCGTACCAGTTGTCGGCGCCGGCCCGATGAGCGTAAGCGGGCACCGGCGTGCCATGGGCGAGCCAGTTGGTGCCGATCGCCGCGGCGGCCACGAGCGCCGCCGCTGGCAGGGCCGCCGCGACCGTGCGCCGGGTGTCAGTGGCGGCCAGGATCGCGAACACCGCCGCGCACCACGCGAGGGCGGGGAGTTCGAACGCAGCGGCCAGGCCCGCGGCGAGGCCGGCGGCCGCGAAGGTGGCGGGCGAGCGGACGCCGTCGCAGCGGATGCGGCGCAGATACCACGCGCTTGCCGCCGTGCACGCGGCGGCTGGGACGTGGTTGGTGAGCACGACGGCAAACGTCGTGAGCAGCGTGCCGCCGGTGGCGAGCGCCGCGGCCCACAGCCGGCCCCAGTCGGTGGTGCCGGTGGCCTCGATCAGCCGAAACGTGTAGGCGAACGTCACGAGGAGCGGCACGAGGCCGAAGAGCACCATCAGCACGCGACCGAGTTCGAATGGATGGTCGCCGAGCGTCCAGCCGGTGGCCGTGTGCAGCAGCCAATAGGGCCCCGCGCAGAGCACCGAGAGCAGCGGCGGCTTGCTCGAATAGAGCCGCATCCGGCCGGTGGCATCGGGATGGGCGACGGCGTCGATCGTGTCCCAGCCCGGCTCGACCACGAGGTCGTCGATCGCGAACGTGCCCCGCTCCACGAGAGCCCGGATCGTGAGCCAGCGGCTGCGATCGTTGGCCGAAAGAAAAGGCCGCAGGAGTCGCTTCTCCGTCTCGATCCGCGTGCGGATGGCGGCCGGGTCGGCCGGCAGGCCCGCTGCCGCGGCTGCGGCCACGGCGTCGGTCACGAGCCGCTTCTCAAGCGCGAGCTTGTCGACGCTGGCCACGGCCCCGATCCGCCCCAGCACCGCGCCGACGGCCAGCGTGGCGAAGATCGCATAGACGCTCCGCCGGAGCCGGCCGCGCGACATGCCCCGCGCAGCCTGTGCCGCGAGCAGCCCCTGCCCACGCACTTGCATCGCCACCCGCGCGAGGTCGTAGAGCCCGGCGAAGAAGCGCGTGACGCCATACTTCGAACGGCCGTGGGTGCGCCGCCGATGGTGCACCGGCATCTCCACGGCGCGAAACCCGCGGGCCGCGGCGAGCACGGGGATGAAGCGGTGCATGCCCGTGTCGAGTGCGAGCCCGTCCATCACCTCACGGCGAAACGCCTTCAGGCCGCAGTTGTGGTCGTGGAGATGCAGGCCGGTGAGAGCCCCGACGAGCCCGTTGAACACTCTCGATGGCAGTGTCTTGTGCCAGGGGTCGAGCCGCGGCGTTTTCCAGCCGTTGACGAGATCCGCCCGGGGGCCGCCGTCGCGTTCGAGCCGGGCGAGCATCGCGGGGATTCCGGCCGGATCGTCCTGGCCGTCGCCGTCGAGCATCACGATGAACCGGCCCCGGCAGCGAGCGAATCCGGCCGCCAGCGCCGCCGACTTGCCGCGGCCCGTGGGATGCCGAATGCCCGCCACGCGCGGGTCGGCTGCCGCGGCCGCTTCGATCTCGCCCCACGAGGCGTCGCTCGAACCATCGTCCACGACGAACAGTTCCCAGCGCCGGCCGGCGGCGTCGAGCGTGGCGCGAATCTCGGCGATCAGGGGGCCGATGTTGCCCGCTTCGTCTCGCACCGGAACGACGAGGGAGACGTCGGGAACGTGCATGGGATGCCGACGGCCATCAGGTGGGCGGGACGATGGGGCCGATGGCCCCAGGGGGCCGGGCGGAACCATACGAAAGGATACCCGCGCCGCGGCCCGAATGTCAGGCTGGCGCACGCTCCGGCCACCGCATAGACTCTCAATGCAGGCCGACGGCCTGCGCGTTTCGGTCGCCATCCACGGACGACAGGATCCCCCATGACACGTCTGGTTTCGCTCGGAGTGATCCTCGGGCTCGTGGCCGTCTTCGGTCTCCTGTCGCTGCGGGTGATGTCGAGCTTCCTTTTGCCGCTGCTGCTGGCGGCGATGCTCGTCGTCATCTTCGGGCCGCTCCACCGCTGGCTGCGGGATCGGATCCAGGGCCCGGAGTGGTTGGCGGCGGCGTTGACCACGCTGTTCGTGCTCGTGATCGTGCTCGTGCCGCTGTTCCTGCTCATCGCCCGGGCCGGCGGAGAGGCCGTTTCGATTCTCCGCGCGCCCGACGGCCTCAAGCTCGACGCCAACGTGCTTGGCGGGCTCGTCGAGTCGGTGAACAGCGCCACCGGGCTCCATCTCACTGCCGACGCCGTCAACGCCGAGGTCCGCAAACTCGCCGAGGAGTGGGTCGGGCCGATCGCCGCCCGCACGCCCGTCGTGATCGTGAAGCTCGTGATCGGGCTGATCGTGATGACCGTCGCACTCTTCTATTTCCTGGCCGACGGCCGCCGGATGCTCGCCGCCGTGACGCGGCTCGTGCCGCTCGACCCGCGCTACCAGTGGCAATTGCTCGAGGAGTTCGAGGAGGTGAGTCGGGCCGTAGTGTCATCGACCCTCCTCGCCGCGCTCGTGCAAGCCGTGCTCGCGGGAATCGGCTTTTCCGTGGCGGGGCTGAAGGGCGTGTTCCTGCTCACACTGCTCACGTTCTTCGGCGCGCTCGTGCCCTTCGTGGGCGCGGCCGCGGTGTGGGGCACGGCCAGCCTCTATCTGCTGTTCTTCGTCAAAGACACGTGGACCGCGGCCGGGCTTGCCGCTTGGGGCCTGTGCGTGGTGTCCACCGTGGACAACATCATCAAGCCGATCGTACTTCACGGGCAGTCGAAGCTGCATCCGTTGCTCGCGCTCTTGAGCGTGCTGGGCGGCGTGGGGGCGCTCGGCCCGATCGGAATCTTCGTGGGGCCGATCGCCGTCGCCTTCCTCCAAGCCGCCCTCACCATGCTCCAGACCGAACTCGACCATTTCTCGGGCGTTCAGCCGTCCATGGCCGGCGCGGAGCAGGCCGCCGGGGCGGGAGTTGCACAAACGCCGTCCGGCAGAGTGAAATCCTCCTGACCGCCCAGCCCGACTTCGCCCGACTCAGGGAGCTTTCCGCACATGATCATCAAGATGGCCTTCCTCCTCGCCGGCCTCCTGGCGACGGGCATTGAGACGGCGTACGTGCCGACAGAGGAGGGGAGCGGCGAATACCTGATGCGGGTCGAGCCCGACCTCGTCCGCAACGCCAACCCCTACACGTTCACGAGCGACGTGCCGGCCGACGCCCGCAACGTGCGCCGGGTGAAGGTGTACATCGCCGACTCGTGGCCGCCCGCCGTCGAGCGATCGATTGTCGAAGCGCAGAAGCGGCCACGGGCCGCCCCAGTCGCCGCGGTCGCCCCGTCGTCGGCCCGGCTTCTCGACGAGCCTCAGCCGACGTCCGTGGTGCCGGACAAGCCATGGGGCTGGCTGATCGGCAGCCTCATCGCGCTCTTCCTCTCGCTCGGCCTCAACGTGTTCCTCGGGATGCTCCTCGCACAGATGCGGCAGCGCTACATCCGCGACCTCGGCGACGCCGCATTGCGTGCGTGAGGCGTTGGAGTCGGGGCCGGCTTCGGGCTCCCCATATCCAGCGTGGGGCAAGCGTCCCGCTTGCTTGGCTTAACTCGTCCAATCCGGCTCGGGGTTACCCCGTACCGTCTCGCCGGACGTTCGCCTCCGCCCTCCAGGCTTCGGCTCACTCGGATTTGCCTGCGCTGCGCCATCCATGGC
>Ga0214921_10001565_pt1 | contig 38669 bp, 37 predicted proteins | sample LL1505_MetaG_FD_177992 | JGI IMG/M metagenome (GOLD analysis project Ga0214921, IMG submission 177992) | Freshwater microbial communities from Lake Lanier, Atlanta, Georgia, United States - LL-1505 | ecosystem: Environmental > Aquatic > Freshwater > Lake | place: USA: Georgia | collected...
ATTCTATTTTTTCTGGTTTAGATTCTATTTTTTCTGGTTTAGATTCTATTTTTTCTGGTTTAGATTCTATTTTTTCTGGTTTAGATTCTATTTTTTCTGGTTTAGATTCTATTTTTTCTGGTTTAGAAACTGGATCTATTTTAGAAACTGGATCTATTCTAACTGGTTTAGAAACTACATTAACAGTACCAGGGTCTAATCTAACTGGTCTAGAAATTGTATCTATTTTATTTTGTCCAATTATTGGATTAGAATCTATTTTAACTGGCTTAGAAACTAAATTAACAGTATTAGCATCTATTTTAACTGGCTTAGAAACTAAATTAACAGTATTATCATCTATTTTAACTGGCTTAGAAACTACATTAACATTATTAGAATCTATTCTAATTGGCTTAGGAACTACATTAACAGTATTAGAATCTATTCTAACTGGCTTAGGAACTACATTAACAGTATTAGAATCTATTCTAACTGGCTTAGGAACTAAATTAACAATATTAGTATCTATTCTAACTGGCTTAGGAACTAAATTAACAATATTAGTATCTATTTTAACTGGCTTAGGAACACTATATTCTTTATCATAAAAATTATTTATCATTTTATCATGCATTGCCCAGACTTCATGATGATGTGTAACTTGATTAGAGTTAATTAATGGACTATAAGTAATTACTTTTTTCTTACGACTAAATTCGGTACCAACCCATACTTCCCAAATATATCTATTATCTGATATTTCTGGGCGATTACAATAATTTCTGACATAAGAAGATCTTACCCAAAAGAAATTAAAAAATATGAATCCATTAATATGTGGTATTGCACCAGCAACATCTATATTTTGATCTTCCATAAATTTATCTAAATATGTTTGATAATTTTCAATTGTATATTTGAATAATGTTTTACGAGTTTCATGTTGATTTGACGTCATTCCTTTTGAATGGAAATATAACAAAACAGTATCATCATCATCTTCTGCTATTTGATATATAGTTTTCAATCCTGGATATTCATAATAATTTTCAGTAAATCTATTTTTAATTTCTACTTTAGGATATTTTTTTACTAAAAATATTTGTAATTTTTCAAACTCAATATCATCACCAATTACTGAAAAATAAATATTTTTAGCAATATTATATAATTCTAAATTTTGTAAACTAGATAATTGTTCATCAACAATAGTTTCCCATTTATCTGGAACTAAATATGCGAAATATACAATTTTAATGTTCATTAATAAATAAATATTAAAATCTCTTTAATTAATTATCCAACTCAAATTCTTTAGTTTTATTATATATCAATAATATAATTTCATCTGTTAAATTTTTATAAAATCCTAATATTTTTTCATCATCAGTATCAGGTGTATATGTTTCAAATTTTTCAATTAGTTTTTGAACACATTGATGTAGTTTTTTATCTGGATTATTATACGTATCATAAATATTTTTAAGATCTGAAGTTCTACAACAAATTAAACTTTCAATAGTATCTTTCTTACTAACTGTTGTAAAGTTTTTAATTGATTCATCATATATTTTTGCATATTTATCTTTCAAATTATGGATTTTTATATTATTAAATTCTGGGTATTCCTTATTTAGATGCATCATTTCTATTAATTTTATCATACTCATATAACCATAATTTAAGATTGATTTTTGGTCTTTTTTTGATATTTTTTCTAGATCTTCTTCACCAAATGATACTTTAATATTAGTAGTATTATTTATTATAGTTCCGTTGTTTGTATTATTAGTTTTATTTATAGTTTTACTAGTGGAAGCATTTATTTTATTCTCTAACTCTATAATTTTATTTTCTAGTAATGTAATTTTATTTACATCTATTTCTAAATCTTTACTTTTACATGTTTTCTCATGGCGCCATCTGTTATTTCTATGATTAAATTGTTTTTTACAATATTTACAACTTAGTGATTTACAAATTTCTTGAATGGTTGTATTATGGTTTCCTGAAGGTATAGAGCTGGTTTCATTATGATTGCTTTTGGTTGCATTAGGTTTATGATATTTCTTGGTGTGTGTCCATAGAGAATTATAATTAGAATACTTTTTATTGCATATATTACAATAATACCCATCAGTTATATTAGTCATTATTATTAAACTAGATATTTTATTCTTAAATGAAAATTAAAAAGAATATTCTTTTTTACACATTACAGAGGGAGGAAATTACCAGAAAAAAGTTTTTCAAAAATTTATCTCATATAGTGGTGACAACTTATATAGTCCAAATTATTATCATTTATAATATTCGATCTATTTTCCCACTGTAATGGTCTTATTATGAATAAATCTTTATGATAAATATGTAAATAATTAAAATATATTTCATATTCTGATGCACCAGATCCTAAAATATCGTTTTTATTTATAGATTCTAAAAATACTTTAAAAAATTCTTTTTTATGATAATCTTCAACTAATTTAAATAAATCAATTAAAATATTTTGTTGGAACACCATATGATGACAAATACCTGAATGAGTAGTTTGTTTAGTCAGTATTGGATGTAATTTATTCATATGATCAAAATATGGTATATGATATTCAATACCATAATTATACAATGGTAAACCATTATTGAAGAAATTTGTTGGATTCATAAAATGCGTATCACTATCTATAACCAAATAATTATTTAATATACCAGGAATAGTAGATCCAGAATATAATTTAATTAGTTGTTGTAAATACCATCCAACACGTTCATGGTAGCCAATTATTTCAGAAATACTTTCTTTATTAAAAGGAAAAATATTTTCATTAATTGTAATACATTTATCTATTTTAATATTTGGATCGTATGAAACTAAATAAATGTTACGATAACCAATTATATTTTTAATTGTATGTTCTATCATACCTTTAATAATAAATGAATCGTTTGGACCAACTGGGATAACAATATCAAATTCCATTACTTTATATAGTGATTATAATCTTTATATAAAATTAATTTATCTATAATAATAAATGAAAATAATTCTAGGATTATTGTATTTACATACAGTTTTTTCTTTGAAAAGTGGTATTCGTCAAACACAATCCTCAGTAAGTGATATAAAAAATGTTTTAAAATTTAAAAATGAGCTCTCAGAATTAAATTATAATGGATTAATTAATAAAATAGAAAGACATGAAATATCAAAAATATATTTTACAAATACAATGGATACTGTTGTAGCAGAAGATGTAGAAAAAGAAGATTCAATTTTAGATGATTATAGTATTACTAAAATAAATCCTTTTGTAACAAGTTCTATTGTTGAAAGTACTCAAAAAAATAATGTCGAAACTTATTTTTTACAACAACCAATTTTACCACCAATTGATTTAATTAGTCGTAATTTATTTGGATTTGCAGAAAGTTATATTATACCATTTATATTTTTATCATTTATTATTAGACTATTTACAAATCAAGTATCAAATGGTAATATACCAGGTATGCCAAAATTACCTGGATCCACTGATATTAAAGTAGACAAACAAAATATGGCTAAATTAAATATTTCATTAAGTAGTTTTGCAGGTAGTCAAGAAATATTTGAAGAATGTACAGAAATAGTTTCATATTTAAAAAATGATACTATTTATAAACAAGCGGGTGCTGAAATACCAAGGGGTATTTTATTAGAAGGACCCCCAGGAACAGGTAAAACTCTATTAGCTAAAGTAATAGCTAGTGAAGCGGAAGCTAATTTTATATCTATTGCAGCTAGTGAATTTGTAGAATTATTTGTTGGTATGGGTGCTGCTAAAGTAAGAAACTTTTTTAAAAAAGCACGTGATAATAAACCTTGTATATTATTTATAGATGAAATTGATGCAGTTGGAAAACAAAGAGGTGCTAATGGACCTGTAACAAATGATGAAAGAGAACAAACATTAAATCAAATATTAGCAGAAATGGATGGATTTGCAGATAATGATGGTATTTTAATAATGGCAGCAACAAATCGTAAAGATATTCTAGATGCAGCATTATTAAGACCAGGTAGATTTGATAGAATTATTAGAGTTCCATTACCAGATAGAGAATCTAGAAAAGAAATTTTCAAAGTACATTCAAAAAATAAAAATTTAAGTAAAGAAATTAATACTGATTTGATAGCAGAATTAACAACTGGATTTTCTGGGGCTCAAATTAAAAATCTATTAAATGAAGCTGCAATTTTTGCTGCTAGACAAGGATCAGTAATAATTAATGAAAGTGATATACTAAATTCATTAGATAAACTATTGGTTGGGATAGTAAAGAAAAATGATACTAGAAGTGATGAATCTAAATATAGAATAGCTGTACATGAAACTGGTCATGCATTATTAGCTGCACTATTTACTAATTATTTTGAACTAAAAAAAGTTAGTATGCAAGCAACTTATAGTGGTGCAGGTGGATATACTATTTTTAATGAAAATACAGATATCACAGATAGTGGTCTTTATACAAAAGATTCATTTAAGAAACGTTTAATTGTTGGTTTAGGTGGAAAAGCAGCCGAAAGCATATTTTATGGGGATGATTATATATCAGTTGGGGCAATCCAAGATTTAAAAGAAAGTAATAAACTAGCTCAACAAATGATAGGAAAATATGGTATGGGTAATGAATTACAAGTTTTTTACAATGATAATAATAATTATTCAGATAAAACAAAAGAACTACTTGATAAAGAATCTTTAGAATTAGTTAATGAAGCGTATAAAGAAGCTAAAAAACTATTATTAGATAATAAAGAAAAGATGGATACTATTATAAATTTACTTAATAGTAAAAGTATATTATATGGTAAAGAAGTATATGGTCTTATGTATATGCCGTAAAATTTACATTGCCTTAAATAAATAATCATTATGCGTACCATCCCATCCAGGGTTATCTAATTTATTATAATTTGTAATATTCTCCAATAAAATATAATTTTTATTTGCTAAATAATTAGTAATTATATTTTTATCTCCTTCATATATTTCAATTAATAAATATGTTGGTCTAAATATATCTAAATTTAATCCTTCTAAAACATGTAATTCGTAGCCTTCTGTATCCACTGTCATAAAATCTATTTTTGGTATATCAAAATAATCAAGTATATTCTCTAATGTATCACATGGAACATCTATTAATTTAACATTTTCTAAATTTCTAATATTACCAACAGATGACATTGGACCATAATCAAATGCACCTTTTATTGTTTTATCGGTATATAAATTACTAACTAAACATTTATTAATATTTATATTATTTGGTCTATTTAATTCAAGCTCTTTAAAAATTTTAGGCCCTGGTTCAATTAACATGCCAGTCCAATTATATTCTTCTTCTAAGAATTTAGTATTAGATTGTAATACACCATCATATGCACCAGCTTCAATATAGAAACCATTTTGTATATTACCAATATATTCTAATATTCTTTTGGTAATAGGTTCTCTTTTACAATTAATAGCACAATATGGATCTAATTTCATTGGATCTACTTTTATTGAATCTTTTGTTAAATCTTTTTTTATTGGATCTAGGGTAACAGGATTAAGAAAAGTTTCCAAATCTATTTTAGTACATTTATCAAATTTATATAAAATAGTATTTTTAATTGGCTTCTTAAAGGTTTCATGGATTCTATTATTATCATAATCTGGAAAATAAACTAACATATTTTTATCTGATAAAAATGCAGCAACCCAACTTAATGTTGAACATGAACATATTAATATTTTTGCATTTTTCATAATATAATAATCTTCTATTACTGAATTAGATTCAATAGTAATATTATAAAATTGTTTAAAATAATTAAGGTATCTAGTTTCTAATTCAGTCTTTGGTTTATTAATTACAAAACATATATCTTTATGATTTATTTGATCCAATACTTTTTTGATAGATAATGGATGTATAACATCATTATTAACTACAAAATCTTCTAAACGTAAATGAACAACAACATCATATTCCTTATTTGAATACTGTAATAAGTCACCCGCTTTATAAGTTACTTGATCATAATTAAAATATGTAATTACACCATCATTTCCATCTGTAATTAGTAAATCATCTGGATTATTAGTAATCCAACCAATTAATTCTTTTCTATATTTTAAAAATATTTTATCATGTTGATAATATCCATAAAACATCAAAGAAATATCAGTATTTAATTCTGGAATATTAGAGTTTAAAACACTATTTGACCAATCAATAAAATTTTGATCATTGAACATTTGTGTACAATTTCCTTGATCATAAATTCGTTCAGCTTTATAAATAATACAGAATAAAGTACTTGCAAAATATCGAAAAATAGCATTACCAAGTCTACCTAATTTACAATCATAAACTTTCATTATTATAATTAATTAATTAATTAATTATAAAAACGTATCTTGAGTTTTTCATTTAATATTTACTTTTTTTAAGAGCAGCTTTGTTTCTTGTCATTTCTTTATCTGCTGCATTTTCATCCATACCTTTATGAACACGCTCTTTAGCAGTCATTTTTTTTACAACTAGTTTAAAACTGTCTTTTTTAGATAAATAATAAAGAACTAACATGCCAACAACACCAATTAGTAAATGTTTTTTTTCAACACCCATAATTTTACCTTGTAACATTATATATATAATAAAGGTTATAAAAAAAATTTAATATATTTTTTATATATTTATTTTATAATAAATTTTTATTTTTTGGTTTACACCAACATTCTAAATTTTGTTGATTACCAATACAGTCATTATTATCAGCAACACATGGTACACCACCATATTGCATATTACCACATGTCATATTTTGTGGTGCAGACAAACCTAAACATCTTTGATCTGGACCAAACTGTTCACTCATATTTTTACTAAGTATCATGATTAATAAAAGTAAAAATAATATCATATAATTCTTCGAATTCATTATATAAAATTTAGAAAAAAAGATAATTTAAAGATAAATATTTAATTAACAAATAATGAAAATTATTTTTGTTTGTATAGGAAATTTTCAAGAATATTTAATTGATAATATTATAAATTTAAACTTATTTGGAAATAATAATATTACAGTAATTACTGAAAATAATTTTTTTAAATATTTTAATAATTTAAATGTTGAATTAATAGATAAAACATCATTGGATGATTGTAATTTTAATAATTTATCTCATTTAGATAAATCTTTTAGAAATGGTTTTTGGCATCTATGTTCATTAAGATTATTTTATGTATACTCATACATTAAAAAAAATAATATTATAAATTCTATACATTTAGAAAATGATGTTATTACATATGTAAATTTTGATACTATACTATCTAAATTTATTCACCAAAAAGTTTATGCCACTTTTGATTGTGACCATCGTGTTATTCCAGGATTAATATTTATACCAAATCATGAGGCATTTAAACCAATTATAGATAATTACAATCATGGAATAAATGATATGGAAAATTTGGCAAAATTTGATGAATCTATAATTGAACCCTTACCAATTATTGCACCTCTTAATGGATTTAACAACAAATTAAATAAAAACTTTATAGATTTTAATTTTATCTTTGATGCAGCTGCAATAGGTCAATACTTAGGAGGGATAGATAAACGTAATCAACCAGGTGATACACGAGGATTCGTAAATGAAACTTGTATAGTTAAATATAATTTATATAAATTTTTTTGGATAAAAGAAAATGATTTATATGTACCTTATATTTCTATTAATAGAAATTTAATTAGGATAATCAATTTACATATTCATTGTAAAGAAGTTAAAAGATTTTTAGCCGATAACCCATTAGAGGATTTACTAATAAAAAAATTATAAATTATATAAAAATAAGAATATAATTAAATATAATGCAATTATTAATTTATTTAATTAGTTTTTTATTTTGTTCTTCAACAAATATATGTAAAAATTGCAAATACTTTATACCTTTGACAAGAACTAAAATACAAAATAAATTCATAGATAGAATTCCAGAAAGACATATCAAAGATCAAAATTATGGAATATGTACTAAATTTTATTATGAAAATGTTCATAAAGTAAGAAATTCTGAAGATAAATGTGGCAAGGAAGGACTTTTTTTTGTAGACAAAAATAAAACAATTACAGATTATGAAATATTTCCTTGAATTAACCCATCTACTAGATTTTTTAAAAATAATAAAAAATTGAATAAAAATAAGTCAATATAAATTGAATTTTAGTATGTTGACTAAACAAACTAAAATAACAGATTATTTTTATAAAAAAAAAATCTTTGGATATAACAGTGTTACTGGTTCATGGCATTGTTTACAATGCGGAATTGATATGGGTAAACATAATCCACGCCAGCTCTGTGGTAAAATATATTGTAATAATATATAATTATTCATTTATACTTGCTTTCTTTTTAAATTTTAATACTATTAATGCTGCAATCAATAAAAAACAAACAATGCAAGTGATAATAATTATAGTACGTTTGCTTAAACCGGAAGATGATTTTTGTGTTCCTGAACTACTATTCTTTGTGGGTTTAACATTAACTTTTTCTTCTGTTGGAACTTGGGCAAGTATAATTTTTTGAGGAACTGATGATGGTGTTTGAGGATAATTGACACCAGTCCAAACTTCCCATTGTGCACCCCATTGATCGAAAGGAAAGTTAGTATAACCTTTATTTCCCCAATCGCGCCCCCAACTATTTCTAATAATAAAACTAGTTTCATCATATCCAACAACAGTCATACAATGACCCCCCATAAAAATATCTCCTGGATTTTGTATCCATAATTGATTAGTATAATTATATACAGGAAAAGCAATTGGACATGGTCCATTATTTTGTAATGCACTTTTTAGAGAATTTATATCTTTAATCTGTAAGTATGATTTAATTTTAAAATTATTAGCTTCAATAATTGCATTTTGTGGTATAGCACCTACTTCTTTTATATTTGTATATTCATAAGTACTATCATAACAAACACCTGATAATGTCAATATTTCTAATGCATTTTTAATAGTCATACAATCATTAGGATAATTACTTCTTGAATGATAAATGAAAGCTGGTGATAAATAACTATTTGTTTTATCTTGAAATTCTTTCATACATGAAGCACTAAAAGAAACACATGCACATACGTTTCCTTGATTTCTTACTGGTAATAATTGGGATCTAAGATCTATAGTAGTTAAAGGTGTGCCTATACCAATATATTGCTGATCTGATGGTTTAATATCTGATCTTAAAGTGTTTAATTTAATCTTTATACCATTTATTATAATTAATGGTATCTTACCACTTGCTAATACTTTCTCGTATGCTGAATAGGCATCATTTTCGAGACTTTTTACTATTGAATTATTTTCAAGACTTTTTACTATTGGATTATTAGCAATAGTTTGTATATTTTGTAAAATATTCATTATTATTTTTTACTAGAAAATAATAAATAATTATATATTTAATTATCTAACTATAATTAAATGCATTATAAAATAATATTTTTAATAATATCATCTAGTGATATTGATGTTTATTTACAAATGAAATATTTATCTCAATATTATTATAATTTATATTCAGACAAAGTTAAATATTTTTATGTTGAAAATAAAGAAGATATGATAAATGAAGTTGTTGAATATAAAAATAATATTTATGTAAAAGGATCTGAATCTTTTATTCCTGGTATTTATAATAAATCTGTTAAATCAATGAAATATATCATTGATAATTATTCTTGTGATTTTATTATTAGAACTAATCTAAGTACTGTTTGGCATATGAATAATTTAATATCTTTATTAGATAATAAACCAAAAGAAAAATTTGGTGGCGGATATTCATTCCAAGGTTTTACCAGTGGTACCGGTATTATAATGTCACATGATGTTGCAGAATATGTTTCAAATAATTATAATTCAGCTAATATTGGAGATGATTTAGCTATTTCACAAAGTATACAAAATTTCGGTGTAACATTATGTGATGTAACTGAATATAAATGGGGATTTTTAATTCCTAGACAAGATAATTTACCTTCTAATTGTAGATATGTAGACATAAATGAAAATGATTTTTCAGATATATTAAATTTTAGAATTAAAAATTCACAAAATAGATTAATAGACATTGATTATTTTAAAGTATTGTTGAATAAATTACATAATATTGATATAAATATTGTTGCACCAATTTTACCAGATGAACCTTTTATTGATGAATTAATTCCTGAGCCAGTTATAGAAACGATTACTCAAGAGGCAGTTATAGAAACGATTACACAAGAGGCAGTTATAGAAACGATTACTCAAGAGGCAGTTATAGAAACGATTACACAAGAGGCAGTTATAGAAACGATTACACAAGAGCCAGTTATAGAAACGATTACTCAAGAGCCAGTTATAGAAACGATTACTCAAGAGCCAGTTATAGAAACGATTACTCAAGAGCCAGTTATAAAAATGCACCTACGTTACAGAAATAATTATTTATTAAAAATTAGAAGAAGATAATATTAAATATATAAAAAGTAATTTATATATTTAGTAATATGAACAAATATAATTTTATATACGAGAATTTTACATATAATTTTAATTCGTTATCATTAAGTAATTTTAATTTAAGTATAAATTCAAAATCTTTATTTGAGGAATCATCATTAGTTTTATCATATGGACAACGGTATGGTCTAATAGGAAAAAATGGTTATGGTAAATCATCATTATTAAAACAATTTAAACATATATGTGATGATAATAAGTTACGTATTCTATATGTAGATCAAGAATTAGTATTAGATGAACGTAACGCATTACAATTTATATTAGATTCTAATATAAAATTAAAATATTATCAAGATCAAGTTAATTTTCTAAATGAGGAATTAGAAAAAGCTGAACCTGAATTAGTAGAAGAAATATATTCTAAATTAGAAGAAGCAGAAACTATGTTAGCATCATTTAATCCAGAAAAAGAAGAAGCATTAATTAAAAAGATATTATATGGATTAGGTTTTAATAATGATATGATTAATCAAGAAAGTAGATTATTTAGTGGAGGATGGCAAATGCGTGTCTCTTTAGCACGTGCATTGTATTTAGAACCCGACTTATTATTATTAGATGAACCAACTAATCATTTAGATTTAGAAGCAATTATATGGTTAAGTGATTATTTACTTGAATGGAAAAAGATAGCAATAATAGTATCCCATAATATAGGATTTTTAAATAATACAGCAACATATATTTTAAATATTGAAAATAAAAAAATAGAATCATATAAAGGTAATTATTACAAGTTTAAAAGTGCATTTAATAAAAAACAAGTAGAGATGAAAAAAGAATATGAAAAATACGAAAAGAAATTAAAAGAATATAAAAAAAAAGGTACTACTAAAACATTGATAGATGAATTTATAAAAAAAAATAATGTGCCTAGACCAGAGAAAGAATATTTATTAAAAATAGATTTTTTTGAAACAACCAAATTTAATTCAAATATAATAAGATTTGAAAATGTTTCTTTTTCGTATGATAATAAACAAATATTAGATGATGTTACATTCGGATTAGGTATGGATTCTAAAGTAACATTAGTTGGATTAAATGGGTCTGGTAAATCTACAGTAATAAAATTAATAATTAACGAAATTGAAGCAAAATCTGGTTATATTAATATTCGTGATGGAGTTAGAGTTGGATATTATAATCAACATTTTGACCAACATTTACCATTTGACAAAACACCAATAGAATTTCTATATAATTTACTACCAGTTGAATCTGAAAATAAAAATGAAATGATTAGAAGTTACTTAGGTAGAATTAATTTAGAATCTAGTGCTCATACAAAATTAATTGGTGAATTATCTGGAGGACAAAAAGCAAGAGTTGCATTTATAAAATTAATTTTTGAAAGACCACATATATTATTATTGGACGAACCAACAAATCATCTAGATATAGAAACAGTAGAAGCATTAATTGAATGTCTTGAAATGTATGAAGGTGGTATTTTATTAATTACACATGAACCTGAATTGATTAATAGATTAGGTTCTCAGATATGGTTAATGGATAGTGATACCAAAAAAATAAAATTTAATATAGATACATATGAAAATTATTGTAAATATTTATTAAAATAATATATCTAGAATATATATATATATAATGTCTGGATTAAATTGGGTATCTTATAGTTCAAATAATTCACTTAATGCTGGTTATTATAATATTGATGGATTATATAATAATTCTATAACATTTTTTAATAGTCCACCAACTGAATTAGCAAGTGGCAAATTATCAGAGCTTCAATTAGATAGTGGTAGTTTTGGAAGTGATATACCAAGTTACTCTACTTTTTCGCTAGGCGCTACCACTAATGTAGCAATTAAATTTAGTGGGTTTTTTTCTCCAAATCAAACCGGTAATTGGACTATACATTTAGGTCCAGGTGAAACTAAACCATGTGATGATTTTGCTATTTTATTTTTAGGTTCAGCTGGTAGTACTATAACACCTGACACAACTTTCACATCAGAATCTAATGTTTTAAGTAATACTTTACCATTAATTCGTAACATATTTAGTACACTTACTGGTAATAGTAAAACAGTATATTTAAATTCTGGGTCTCTTTATCCAATATTAATTTATTATAATCAAGGTGGAGGTGGATATAACTTTGGTCTCGGATTTTCTTTGAATGGTGGTTCTTTAATTACTAACTTTAGTTCATTAACAACTACAATATATACACCACCCGTAACTTGTTTCAAAGAAAATACTAAAATACTTACTGATAAAGGATATGTTTATATTCAAGATTTACGCAAAGGTGATATGATAAAAACATGTTTAAACGATTATCAAGCTATTGATATGATTGGTAAAAGTGAAATATATCATCATGCACTTGATAACCGTATAAAAGATCAGTTATATAAATGTACCCCAGAAAATTTTCCAGAGATATTTGAAGATCTTATTATTACAGGATGTCACTGTATTCTTGTAGATAATTTTAAAGATGATGATCAAAGAGAAAAAACAATAGAAATAAATGGAAAAATTTATGTTACTGATAGAAAATATCGTCTTCCTGCATGTGTTGATGAAAGAACTTCTATATATGAAAAAGAAGGATCTTATACTATTTATCACTTTGCATTAGAAAATGAAAACTATTATTCTAATTATGGAATATATGCAAATGGTCTTCTTGTTGAAACATGTTCAAAAAGATATTTAAAAGAAATTGCTAATATGACTTTAATTTAGTTTATTTTCGTAGCTTCATTAATGCTAACATTTTTTTATCTTTTATAATTGATACTTTATTATTTACTACACTTTTAACATCTATTTTTGTTGTTTCTTTTTTTTCTTGTTGTTCATCAAAATTTGCAAAGCCAAAGTTATGTCTTTCAATAGCTTTTGAATCTTCTTCGATAATTGGTTTAGGTATACTATTATTAATCCAATATTCGATATTGTTTGTTGGATGATCAAAATATTTTTGATTAATAATATGTTCGAATGCTTTTTTCCCTTCTAACGGTGCTTCAACTTTTGGATCAATGATAGTAGGAACCATTGTAATATGATCAGGTATTTTTGCTAATCTATCAATGTTTATAAAATTAAAATTTTTTTTTAAATTATTTTTTTCTAGATATTCAATTAATTTTGAACAAAAATTACATTCTTCCGAATAAAATAATATTATCATTATCTATAATATTATTTATTTTTTTTTATCAAACTCTTAAAAAAATTGTAGCGATATGTTAGAATTTATAAAGTAAATTCTAATAAAATCTACTAACATTTTTTATTAAAAAAATTGTAGCGATATGTTAGAATTTATAAAGTAAATTCTAATAAAATCTACTAACATTTTTTATTAAAAAAATTGTAAAAACAAATTTAAATATATAGTATTTTTATATAATATGGAAAAAGTAGTAGATATTAACTATAGTATTGTAAAATATGATGCTGAATATGGTAACACGCGATTAGAAGTAAAACTAGATGGCCAAAATATCGATTATGTTATAGTCAATACTCTTCGTCGTGCGATATTAACTTATATACCAATTTATGCTTTCAATAAGTTTAACTTTACAAAAAATGAAACAATATTTAATAACAACTATATAAAGTTAAGATTAAAAAATCTACCAATTATAGGTATTGAAAATAATGTTGAAAAATATAAACCATCTGAAATAAAAAATGTTGAAGAACAAGATATGGAAGATGGTGAAATAAATAATGTTAATGATGAAATGGATATGGAAGTTAATAATAATATAAATACTACTACATTAGATCAATTGACTATGTATGTTGATTATACATCAACTACTAAAACAATTGATACTATTACAACAGATGATGCTAAATTTTATTATGGAGAGAAAAATATAAGTTCACCATATAAAATTGCGATCCCTATTATAAAAGTTCAACCAGGGCAATCAATTAATTTTTCAGCAATTTCTACAATTGGTTGTGAAAAAGAAAGTTCTATATATTCAGCTGTTAGTGTTTGTTTTTTCAAAGAAATAAATCCAAATGAATATAATTTAATTGTTGAATCAAGAGGTCAATTGACAGAAAATAGAATTATAGAATTAGGATTAATCAATATTGTAGAAACTATAGAAAATATTTCTAAAACAATACCAATTGAACAAAAAAGTAATCAAGGAGAAATAATTATCCATGGTGAAAATCATACTATTGGTAATTTAATATCTCATGGAATGCAAAAACATAAAAATGTTAAATTTGCAGGTTATAACATTCCACATTTACTAGAAGAAAAGGTAATTATTACATATGAATTGATTAATGATAAAGTTAACTTGAAAGATGTTATTGATGATGTAATAATATATTATATTAAAATTTTTAAAGAACTAATCACTTTAAACACTGAATTAAATTCTACTAAAGTTTCTAAAAAAAATTCTAAAAAAAATTCTAAAAAAAATTCTAAAAAATTATAAAATTTATATGTATATTATATGGATGATAAATCCAAGGAAGAATTACTATCAATTACCAATAATATAGATAAATATTTATTATTAAATGATTATGAAAATGCATTTGCAAAATTTTTACTATTTATTGTAAAGTTAAATTCGAATGATAGAGATGATATAATTCATTACTATTATACTGCATTTAGGAAAAAATATTCAAAGTAAATAATTATTTAATTTGAATATAATTTATAAAGTGACTTCTATATCAGTATCAACTTCATTTTTTAAATTATTGTTTGAAGTATCTACTGTTTGAAATCTTTTTGGGACTTCGATAAAGCAAATATATTCTTTTATATTTTGTTGCTCTTTATTTTGATTTTCAGCTCCTTTGTAAATTAAATGAACAAATAATTTTTTATCACCTTTTAAAGGAATCATAAAATTTGGCGATGCACCAATTAGTGTATTAATATATCCTTTGTAATGATATCCAGTATCGCCAAAAAATTCAAGTTCAATTGTACTATTTGCTTCTGATGTTAAATCATAATGTGGAACACTAATTGCTAAAAAATTGTAAACAATATTTACTTGTTTTTTTTTTCTATTCATATTTTGATCTAAAAATTCATGATCTTCTTTTAGATTACGTTGGGTAAAAAAATAATCAATCGATTGAAAATTTTTTATATCAAATTTAATTCCATTAAAAGCTTCACTTAATTCTGCCATTATATAATATATATAATAATGTTTTAAATATTAATCAAGTTATATTTTGATTCTAATAATCCATTTATTTCAAAAAATTCAATATAAACATGATTATTTAATGTTAATGTATGTTTATTATTTTGATCTAGAATACATTCTACCGATATTTCTTTGTTAGGATTATTAATATCAATTATTGATATTAATATTTTTTTTACATCTGCATAACTAATATTATCATGTGATGTTAAAAGAGCACCTGATCTAGTGGTATGGAGTTTTCTGATTTTTTGATTTTTTTGATTAACTTTTTTAAATATTAATTCGAAAATAAACATATCATTTTCAGATTCAATATTTCTGTAAATATATTTTGAATTTTGAAAATAATTTTCCTGATATAACTCTGCCATATATATACTTATAAATATTTTTATATATTTTTTATTAATCCATATAAATATATTTTAAAAATTAATTTGGTGGTGAAATACTAATTAAATTTAAATCAGATGTATGAAAATAACAAATACAATTAACATAACCTAAATAATCTTGTGAAAATTCTATATATAAATTATTTGAATTTTCAACATATGATGTTGAATTATGATCAATCGTCCCCTTTAATTTAAATAAACTATCTGTTAGCACTACTTCGATTTCAAAAGTTTTGATATCTTCATATTTAATTTTATGTTGGCTATTAATAAGTTTTGAATATTTATTATTTTCAACATTACTAAATAATGTTTGATTATTATTAATATTTAATTTAAAAAAATATTTATTATCAAAATTATTATTTGACAAAGAATAGTTTGCAGAATGAGTAGGTGATTTAATTAAAATTGGCTGTGTAGTATTAATATAATTATAATTTTGAAACGATAATATTTTAGACATTTTATATATAATATATATATAATAGAAAAATAAATTTATGGATAATAATAAATTATGTCATATAATTGGTTTAAATTCTACAAACAAAAAACATCTAATAGATCAAATAAATAAAAAAGAATTTAATATAATAGATATAGATTCTATTAATCAACAGATATTAGATGATCCACAAATGGATAAACTTTACAAACAATTTATAAAATTGAAAGATGATAAAAATGATAAATTTAAAGAAGTTGATAAGAAGATGACAACATTTTGGGAAAGAACATTTGATGATAAAATTAATGAACAACTATCAAAGAAAAAAAAAAATATATTTATTGGGTTGAATAATCATTATAAAATATCAACTAAAAAAATTAATTTAAATACTCAAAATAATTTTATTATTGCATCAAATAATGTTGAAGAAACAAAATTAATAATAGAATCTAATCTAGATACAAATAGAACAAACATTATTAATGGTAATTTTCCATTGGAATATTTAAATTTTGATTTCTTATTAAAAAAACGTGAAACATTAATTAATAGTTATATTAAAAGTGGATATATTGAAAAAAAAATGGATGATATAATAAATATTTTAAAAGTATTAGAAAATGATATAACATCAGACAAATTATGGATTAGTTTAAAAGAACCATACAATGTTAATTCAAAGTTATATCCTAAAAATAATATTATTTATGCTTATAACGATCCAACTGTTGCTTTAATTGAATCATTTGATTTTGAACCTAATGAAGTTTTAATAACAAAAACAGCAACGGAAAATGATTCTGCATCACTATCTATTAAAGAATTAAAACAAAATACTTTAGAAAAATTAAAAAAAAAAAGATTTTTATATTGGGTTGATAAGAATCCATTCTTACCATATGATAACAATAAAACCAAATATTTTACACAATTACCAGTTAGCATCAAAAATAAAGAAAAAATAAATAATGTATATGAATATTTAGGAATATAAAAAAAATATTAAAAAATATTTTTTTATCAATTATTATAATGATCAAATATATTACTGAATTTATAGGTACTTTTATATTCCTTTCAGTCATATTAAACTCTCTTTCTAAAAACTCTGGGTTCGTATCATTTGCACCTCTAGCGATTGGTTTAGCATTAACTGCTGCAATTGAATTTGGTGGTAATATTTCAGGTGGACACTATAATCCTGCTGTTTCACTCTTAATGGTTTTAAATAAAGCATTACCTCCATCTGAATTAGTACCTTATATTGCTGTTCAAATATTAGGTGCTATTGCAGCTAAATATTTTTTTGATAAAGTAAAACCTATACGCGGTGGTTAAAATATTATAAAAAATGCTCTAAAAATATAATTAATTAATAAATTATATGGAAGAAGATAAATTTAAATTTGAGAACACCAATGAATTTAATATTATTTTAATAAATCCAACTAATATAGATTCAATAGATTGGAAAGATAAAAATTATATTGATAAATTGCTAGAATTAGATAGTTATAAAATTATAAAGACAAATCCAGATAATTTTGTTGAAATATTATCAGATTCTCTAATTTCAAAATTTAAAGATAGAGATAATAATGAAGTTAAAACACAGGTTATTTTTGAAATGCCAGACTATATTTTTGAATTATTGTATGTTGATAATACTAAAGAATCAAATGGAAAAATAAATATAGAAGTAAATGGTAAAGTAGTTGGACAAGTAAATGGGAAAATAGAAGGAGATACTATAGTTGAAACAGAAAAAAATGGTATTGCGACATTATTAAATACTAATGGTGATATAATTTATGGTAATGCACTATTATTGAAAACATATTTACCATCTTTATCAAAACAAATGTTAATTGTCGATACTGATATTAATGATGTTAAATCAATATTAGATTCACGAGTTAAAACAAATGTTGTTATATACGATAGTGAATGGTCTGATACTGTAGTTATCGGTAACATGGAGGAATTTGCAAAGAATTTTTTTGAAGATTCGTATATTAAATTAGAAATACCATTTTTACTACATAACATTAATATTTGGTATGAAACTTGCGATGGCTGTTCAAAAACATTATGTGGTAATATATTAGATAAACCAATATATAAATGTATATGGTTTACAATGATAACAGATGAATATAGAGGATCTATAACATTAAAAGAAGTTAATAAAATAATTAATATTTCTAAACATTTAGAATTTCCATTTAATTCTAAAAGTGAATGGTTAATTGAAGAAGATGATGATTATAGTAGGAAAGTTATTAAAAATAAATATAGAATTTTAGATTTAGCTTATAATGAATTAGTAAAATAATTTTTTCACAATATATATAATATGAAGGATTTTGGAATTCGTTCGCAAGTTTCCAATTCTACCCCTGGTGAATTACAAAATAATATGAGTACTAGAATATCAGATATTCGTAGTAAAAAACAAATTGAATCAAATTTAGATTATCTATTTTATACAGAAGAACCAAGTTCGGTTAAACCATTTAAAAAAATAGAAAAAGAAAAAAAAATTAAAAAAAAACCATTAAACATTAAACTTTATTTTATAATGTTTATTTCTTTTTGTTTTTTAAATTCTTACTTTATAATTAATATTTTAAATTCGAAGAGAATTAGTTACAAAACATCGTTAATAATTCGTGGATTATTATTTATGATCATATATTATATGTTAACATTATTTATTAATTAATACGATGTTTTATTTTATTAACAGTAGCTGTTACTAAAAATAACAATATACCGCCCCATATAGTATCTGTAATAGTAACTTTTTGAGAATACTTAACAATTGTAGAATAATTTGTAGTGTTATATACACCATATATTATTATACCAAACATAAATGCTTCGACTAAAGATTGATTAAAATCAGTTGAATTCCTTATTACAAAATAATATAATCCGAAACTTAATAATAAATATGCAGCTATAATACTTGCATAGGTAGAATTATTTAATTTAATTTTATTATTATTATTTATATTCAAAAAAAGATTATTATACATTTTATTATTAAATTTAAGTATCATTGGTAAATCATAAGCTAGTAACACTACTAAAGTTAATAAATAAACTTTTAGATTCATTATATTATGTGTTATAAAAATATCTTCAAAAAAATTGACTATTAATCTATTTGAAATATGGATAAATAAATATATGCCGCCAAAAAAAGCGAAATCTGATACTATTATACAAACTGAAGATGTTTCTGTAGAGGAACCTAAAGTTAAAAAAACTGCTGCTAAAAAAACTAAAGAAGAACCTGTAGAGGAACCAAAAGTTAAAAAAACTGCTGCTAAAAAAATTATTGTAGAAGAACCGGTAGAAGAACCAAAAGTTAAAAAAACTGCTGCTAAAAAAATCAATGTAGAAGAACCGGTAGAAGAACCAACAGTTAAAAAAGCTGTTGCTAAAAAAGCAAAAGATGAAACACCAGTAGAAGAACCAACAGTTAAAAAAGCTGTTGCTAAAAAAGCAAAAGATGAAACACCAGTAGAAGAACCAACAGTTAAAAAAGCTGTTGCTAAAAAAGCAAAAGATGAAACACCAGTTGAGATTAAAAAAGTGTCTACTAAAAATGATGAACCAAATGCTGATTATAAACTTCCTATTTTTAGCGAAGAATATAATAAATTAAAACAGGAATGGGTTGAACTATCTAATAAAATTAAATTAATGGATAAACAACGGGAAGAATTAGAACAAACTAAAAATCAATTAGTAAATAAATTATGGAAAATGGGCGAAATTGCACCAAATAAATCAGAAAATATATTTTCTGATTTATCATCTAAACAGACAACCCAAACTAAAATTAATATTCAAAGTAAATTTCTAGAAAATGACTCTTCTGATTCGGATGATTCATCTGATTCGGATGATTCATCTGATTCTGATTCACCTAAACCAGTTAAAAAAGTAGTTAAAGGAAAAAAAGTAGAATCAGATTCTGAATCAGATTCTGATTAATTATTTTATAAAGAGATAAATCTTATATTATATAAATGAATAGTTTTTATTTATCTATTACAACCTTATTTTTATTGTTCCCAATAATTATTTTTATATTGAACAATAAAAAACATATAGAAGAAACTATTTTAGCATTATTATTATTAACTAACATTACTTTATCATTTTTATTCTGGAATAACCCAATAGAAAAATCTTTAATACATTTTTATGATGGAATATTTGCTAAAATTTCATATATAATATTTTCTATTTACATTTTATTTGTAAAAGATATTGACTATAAAATAAAACTAATATTTTTAATATTTTTATTATTTTCATCAATTATGTTTTATTATAGTAGTAAACATTCAAAGAAACAATGGTGTTCTAAGGAGCATTTAAGTTATCATTTTTTTTTCCATTTATTAACTAGTATTGGATGTTGTATAGCATTTATTTAACTTATAAATAATTTTTATATAGTTGTTTATAAATGAATAGTATTTCTAGTGGCCTTTCTACATATGCAAACTTAAAAGCATATGCATCAACTGCATTCGGATTCTGTATGATGTGTTGTGCAATAGGATTATTTTTTAATATTTATAATAAGCATTATAAAAAAGCATCAAATAGTAACATTAAGTATTTAAAAAATAGTGATCAAAGTGAATGTACACCCGAAAATATTACTGACAAATTATGTTCTTTATATGTTAGTTATTTAGATAATCAAAATACAAGTTATATAGAACCAGTAAATCCTTCAGTAAAAGTTACCCCAGGAAAAACTACAGTTTATTATGAAAATAATAAACCTTCAACCTATACAATAAGTGGTGCAACACCAATGATGCTTCCTGGCATATTTTGTTGTTTTTCTTCAATATTAATATTATTTGGAATAGCGCAAATATATTTTTTCAAACATAATAAAAATGCCGCAGCTGTTGTTGGAGGATTAGAGTTAACAGGTGATTTATTTAATAGATTTAAAAATTGATAATAAATTAATTAATATGTTAAATTTATTATATTAATGCTATGGACTGAAAAAGCAAAAAAAATATTACTAAAATATTGGAATTTTGATAGTTTAAAGGAAAAACAAATAGCTGTTATAAATGAAATATTAGCAGGAAATGATGTTATTGGCCTCTTACCTACTGGATATGGTAAATCATTATGTTATTTATTACCACCATTAATTATGAAAAAAACAATGTTTATTATAAGTCCATTAATTTCACTTATGGATGATCAAAAAGATATGTTAGAAAGAAAAGGTATTCGTGTTAGTGCATTACATTGTAATAACCCGAATAAACAACAAGATATATTTGATATACTTGATGGTAAAATTAAAATAGTATATATGAGTCCAGAATTTGTAATAGATGGGGATGGGCTAGAATTAGCAAATACATTAATAGAAAAAGAGATGCTTAAATTTGTAGCAATTGATGAAAGTCATTGTTTAAGTGCATGGGGACATGATTTTAGACCTCAATATCTTAAATTAAAGAAATTTAGAGATTTATTCCCAACAATACCAATAATGGCTGTAACCGCAACAGCTAAAGAACAAGTTGTAAAAGAAATTATAAATTTTATGCAATTAAAAAACCCACATATTATTCGTGCAAATTTTGATCGACCAAATTTATATCTTGAATGTAAAGAAATACCAAAGGAAATAATTAAGAAGAAACCAAAACAAGTTACATATGATAAAGTAATGAGAGAATATATTGAAAAATATCCAAATGATCGTATTATAATATATGTTAATAGTCGTAAGAAAACAGAAGAGTTTTCTAAAGATCTAAATGAATATTATAATAATCAATGTTCTAGTCCGTATCACGCTGGATTAAGTAAAAAAAATAGAGAATCAATACAACAAAATTTTATACAAGCTAAATGTAAAGTTATTATTTCAACAATTGCTTTTGGTATGGGTATTGATCAAATTGTTAAATGTATATTAGTTTTTGGTTGTCCATCTTCAATCGAAGAATATTATCAAGAAATAGGACGGGGTGGAAGAGATGGCTTAGATTGTGAAACAGTTTTTTATTTTGATAAAAGTTATATTGTAAAAACAAGACATATGATAAATCTAGAAACTAAAAATCCATTATTAAAAAAAGCAAAATATGAGAATTTAGATAACATGGTAGAATATTTTTATACACAAAAGTGTAGACGACAATATATATTAGATTATTTAGGATTATCTAAAAGCTACTTTGCGTATAATGGTTTTACATGTGAAAAATGTGATAATTGTATGAATCATGATTTAACTGATATAACTCATTATGTTTGGGACCATTATATAAATAATAAACCATTAAATAAAAAAATAGATAGTATAATTTATAATTTTAAATTAAAAAAAATTTTGATTGATTGGAAATCATATATCGAATTTAAAAATTATACTATTGAAACTTTACCAGATAATTTGAAAATTAAACTAAGAATTGAAAAAGAATCAATTTCTGAATATGATAATATTTATGATAAATTTGACAGTATCAAGGTCTAAAGATTTTTATTTAAAAAGATAACTGTTATATATATTAGATTAAGTTGAAAAAATTGATATAAAAATATATTGATTCATTTAATTCAATCTGCAAGGTCGTGTAGCTCAATTGGTTAGAGCATCAGTCTTATGCAAGTCAAAAGAACTTGATGTTAGCTGAAGGCTGCGGGTTCAAGCCCCGTCATGACCAATAAACATTTAAAATTGATTCCACAATATTATACTTTTTTAAAGTTATGATAGGTGAGAATATATTAAAGTTAATTATTATTTTATAAATTTAATTATTTATAAAATAATGAACACTAATTATTTTATCTAAATGTATGTAAATGGAAATAAATGATTTAGTTATAAAATCATTAAATTATTTTGATAAACAAAATAATGAATATAGTAAATATATAAAAAATACATATTTACTTCAAACCAAGAATTTTATACAAATAGTTGATAAAAATAGTAATAAAATATTAGAATCAGAAGTAGAAGTATTAGGTATATTTCATCATAAAACAAATGTATTTATATGGGGATGGTTGCTACCATATTTAGACCTCAAAGAAACAACAATTAGTCGTGAATTACTAAATTATGGTTTAAAATTAGATCCGATATCAAATACATCAGAACATTTTTTTTTAAAATCATTATTAGTTAATTCAAGAATTAATATAGATACAGATATTGAATTAAATATAATACAATCAATAGCAGCTTATTTATTAAGAAATAAGTATAAATTTATTTATCCATTAACAATTAAACAGAGCGAAACTAATAATGATAAATTTATTACAACATATTATTTAGTAAAAAATATCTAGAGTTTAATATTATGAACCAAAATATTTGTATGTCTAAAAATTATTTTTTTATTTTATTTATAGTTTTTATTGGTTTTACGATACATTATACATTAACTCTAAGTAAATTAAATAAAATAGATAATAAAATAGATGATAAAATATTAAATATAAAACAATCTGAAGAACCTAATAGAATAATTCAATCATTACCGTTACGACAACTATTACATAATAGAGATCGTAGTGTATTATATGATCCTATGGTAGCACCCGAAAGAAGAATCGACATAGATCAATATCCTATTCGTATACAAGATAGAATTAATATACCATCGCGTGGGTATCCAGATGATTATCAATTATTAGGATTATTAAGTAGAGAATCTGATGAAAAAATAGTACAATTATTTGGTCGAGCAACTTATTCTGGATCTAATCAATATGAATATTATGCATTAACTGAACAAAATGGGTTTGTAAATAAAATACCAATTCAAACAAAAGGTAAACGTGAAATAATGGATAATGATAGAATTTTTATTCCAGAATTAGATAAAAAGAAAGGTGATTTTAAAGTAAAGATTTATGATTATAATACTCCAAGATATAATCCTTATCTATAAAAATTGAATATAATATTTAAACTAATATATACTTTAATTACAATGCTTAAAGTATATACACCAGACAAGTTTAATGTCATGAAAAATGATATTGACAATACGCGTAATTATAATTCATTGATTAAAAACTACATTGAAAATTTTATAGAATCAGATATTAATATTATACATCCTGATTATGTACATCAACTTATTTGGAATAAAAAATTTTCTATTATGGAGATAAATTCTATTATAGAAAATTTATTAAATAATTTTATATGTCAAAAAAGACAAAATATAAGATCACTTATTAAAAGTGATTCATATAGTCTATATTCTATTAACAATGTTATTTCAAAGTATTATATTAAAATTAATAAATTAGTAAATTTATTAAATTTAAATAAAAACGTAGAAAATTTATATAGTTTATTCTTAGATAAATTATTGTTCGATCCAGTTATAATTAACTATCTGGAAGGAGAACTAGTAAATTTAGATACTGATACAGTTTCAGAAATAAAAAAATTATCAGAAATAATTAAAATAATGTTGCCTGAAAAAGATACTTATTTATGGTTTATAAAATTATTAGGTTCATCATTAAGAAACAATATAATTAATATTAGTGCTAATATTCCTGAAAATTATAAAATATTATATGAACTAAAAAATATAATTGAATATATAAATGATATTACAAATATTTACAGTTTTATAAATGATTCAATACATATATTGTTAAATCCAATTAATCAAATACTATGTGAAAAATGCATATCATTAATAAATTTAAGTACACCGAGTCAATTAATTATGATAATTAAAAATTTAAATATTAATAAAATTTTTAATACCGATGGATTAAATAAACAAGTAACAACTATAATATCAACATATATTAATGGTCTTATAATAAATACATCAACATATGAAGATACATATGATATATTAAATTTAATTATATGTTGTAATAAAAACAATTTATTAAATTCATATTTAATTTCAGTTTTTGACAATCCTAATTTTTTAGATACAATATTGGATATAATTGATAATAATATTTATAATAATAAATATATAGTTTATAATACAGTTATCTTATTAAAATCATTAAAAAATAAAGAAATATTTATAGATAAATATCATAAACTATTAATCCGTCGTTTGTTATCTAATCAGGTACAAATGAAAAATGAAAAATATGTATTAATTGCTTTGAAATTAACATTTGAACCAAAATTAACTAATAAAATAGTAAAAGTGATAACAGATGTTGACTCATCACAAGATAATATTCTAAATTTTTATGAATTAGTTAATCCGAATAATAATATTCAAATTATAACAACCTCATATGCAAATTGGGATATAAATTATGCACAAGGTTATTATAATCTTGACATAATTTTATATGAAACTTTTATTCCAAATAATCTATTATCTATAATGAACACATACCAATACTTTTATAATAAACGTTTTAATAGTAGTAGAAAACTATTATGGTTATTTCATTACGGTGAAGTAGATATTACATATAATAACATTGATATTAAACTTTTACCAATTCAACTACTAGTTTTACAAAAAATAGAAAATGCTAGATTAACATATGATGAATTGTTGAACCTTCCATTTTTTATTAATTATTCAAATAGTTTTAAATCCAGTATTATTGATTCATTATTTATAGGAAAAATTATAAAGCATAATGATAAAATTATTGAACTATCAAATGATACTTATATTTTAGAAAATTTAATTGAATTAATAAATAATAATACTATTAAAACAACTAATATTGATAACTATGAACCTGTATTTTCACGTGAAGATATTTTAAAAAGTATTATAAATCATCATGTTAAAATTAGTCCTAAACCAGAAGATGAGTTGTATAGATTAGTAGAAACAGATTTAACAATATTTAAATTGAATGAAATACTGTTTAAATCAGCGATTGAATCAATGATTAAATCAGACTATATTATAGTTGAAAATAATAATTATATTAAATGTGTTTATTAATTTATTTTCAAAAAATTGATAATATTACTATTTATTTTAAATAATACTATTATTAATGTCAGATATGATACAAAATCCACTAGTTGCCGGACAACAAATTAATACAGATAATGTACAACAAATCATGAAAGAATATTATAATGTATATTTTATAGTTACAAAAAATAATTATGAAGTAAATAACGCAATTTATGATTTAATGATTGATAAATCATTATATTATGACATTGTAAAAAATTTTATATTAGTAAGTGCACCTATTTATATTATTAAAATACCCAAACATTTTAATAGAGTAACAATTGTAAATGATACTATATTAAAAGATTTTAATATTTTTAATTATAACTTACGTGAAAAAAATTTAGTTATAATGACTTTAAATATATCTTACGATAATATTAAATTATATTTGCAACAATTTGATAAAAAATATACTTTTGTAAGTTTCTATAAAACATTATCTATGAATACATACTTTGATAGCAAAATATCATTTGATAATCTAGAGAAAAATATAAATAATTTATATGAATCTAATTATTGGGTAAATAATTCTAAATGTAAAGTAGGTATAACTTCTTATTTTGAACAAAGACAATTTAATTTTTATGTATTGAAAAATATTACTAAAGATTTGGGAAATTATTTAGATGAGATATATAAGTGTAAAAATTATATTGATCCAAGTAAAATAATTTTAACTAATACTAATCAGTACAAAATTAATAATTATAATGTTTTTTCAAAAAGTGATATTTATAATTTATTATCAAGTTTACCTGCTAAACAACAGTATTTATTATTTTGTAATTTATTAATTTCAAAAACATATTGTCATTTAGTATTAAATAATATAAAAGTATTACAACTTATGAAAACAGTAATCTATAAATATGCACAATTATTTAGATATTTAATTGGATATGCATGGATAAGATTTTACTTTGATGAATCAATTAAAAAAACATTTACACGTAAAGAAGATCAATTTATTTTTGATATTGATACTGCATCTGAATTACCTATTTATCCTTTTTCAATTAAATATCCTAAGCTTAATCCATATATGCCAATATTAGTTAAAGATACTGTTTTGAATTCAGAATATAATTTTGGTGGTATCAGTGATAATAAAACAAAAGAAAATGTACGTAAAATTGCAAACTTTGAAGAATTTAAGGCTAATTTAAATATATTTTGTACAGGTGATCCAACATACAATTTATTTGAAAATATACGTTGGACAGAAGATAAAATTGCATTAAGCGGTAGTACTGTTTGTGCATGTATACAAAAATATAATCCTCTAATGGAACAATTTAATAATTATAGTGGCGGAACAGAAAAACAAAAGAGATATTATAATGAATATTATGCTAAATCAGATATTGATGTTATGTTTCTAACTAACAATCAGATAGATTTTATGAATAAAGTCAAAACATTTCATAATCAACTTAGTATTAATATTTGTTCTAGAAATAATTATGCTCAACCTGAACATATTAAACTTAAGTGTGAAAAACAAGTTTTTTTGTTTGTTAGTGAACAAGACATTAATAATATTATTGAAAAAAATAAATTATCCTTAACATTTGATTACATTAAAAGTACTTTCGAGTTGCAAGAAACAAAAGAATTATTTAAGGATATTTTTGATGAACAACTAACAAAATTTAAGAAAATATTTTTTAGTAAAATTACTCCAGATAAATTAGATGAATATACATTTCAATATCCAGACTATATTAATTTTGATGACTTGACTTATAAAGTAAGACTACATAAAACCAAGAATGAAATTAATTATGATATAAATATTAGTATTAATTTTAAATATAGAATTATTTCACCGCATTTAGATTATCCATTAGAACTATTTATGGTTAATTATGACGATTTCTTTGCAACTGTACAAACATTCCATTTACCATGTGTCAGAGCTTATTACGATGGAGATAATGTGTATATGACGCCATCGTGTGTTTCATCACATTTAACATATATGAATATTGATTATAAATATTTTGCAGGAACAAATGATCCAATTGATATTATTAATAAATATAGAATGAGAGGCTTTGGTATATGGTTAAATGAAAATGAGAAAACATTATTTCTTAAATATTCTGAAGCTAATCTAACTTGGAATAATCTATATAATATTAGTTTTAAAAATGAAAAATCGGTAGAAACAAATTTAGGATGTTTACAATTAAATCATAAATTATTTAAACCAAGACTGTATAATATAGAAGAATATTATGATGTTATTCCAGTTGATCTTCAAATGGGATATTCAGATATTAAAGATAATAGTAAAATCATTATAATTACAATGGAAGACTATTTTAATGAAATTAAAACACGTTTTAATAGTATAGACTTAATATTAACTAATAAATTGCAAACAATTAATTCTGAGGGAACAATCAATCCTATTCAAAAATGGGTTATTGAAGCTTCGTGGAATATAGGAGAACAATTATTGTTATCACCTATACCTGCTAATGATCAAAAAAAAATTAATATTGCTAAATATAAATTATCATTAAAAAATAAATTTACAAATAATACAAATAATACAAATAATCCAAATAATTTAAATATTGATTTGGTATCCGAAGAAGATGATATTATTGAACCACAATTTATTCCTAATATTATTTCTAGTCAAATTGGTGCAACTGGTGCAACTGGTACTACTATTTCTGGACAAATTGGTGCAACTGGTGCAACTGGTACTACTATTTCTGGACAAATTGGTGCAACTGGTGCAACTGGTACTACTATTTCTGGACAAATTGGTGCAACTGGTACTACTATTTCTGGACAAATTGGTGCAACTGGTGCAACTGGTACTACTATTTCTGGACAAATTGGTGCAACTGGTACTACTATTTCTGGACAAATTGGCACAACTGGTGCAACTGGTACTACTATTTCTGGACAAATTGGTGCAACTGGTGCAACTGGTACTACTATTTCTGGACAAATTGGTGCAACTGGTGCAACTGGTACTACTATTTCTGGACAAATTGGTGCAACTGGTAATACTATTTCTGGACAAATTGGTGTAACTGGTGAAACTGGTAATACTATTTTTGAACAAATGGGTACTACTATTTCTGAACAAATTGATTTGGATTGGATTGACGATGAATTTATGTCTGATGAAGAAGTTTAAATATTATGTAAAAATATTGAATAAAAGATATATAAAATATAGTTATTATATAATTTAATGGATTCTGATAAAATTAAAGAAACTCTAAAAAATCTTGACAAATATATTAAAAATAAAAATCTTTCTAAACTAGTAGAAGATAGTATAAGTAGATTTGCTAAAGAATATGCTGAAACAAATGATGTATTATCATTATTTGAGTCTATTTATGATACTAAATTAGACGAAATTATTAATGTATTATCTAAGAATAATATAGTAAAAACAGAATGTGATGCTAAAAATATTGGATTTTTATCACCAGAAGAATTAAATCCTGAAAATTATGAAAAAATTGTAAAGAAAAAAGAAATAGAAGAATTTAAAAAAAATGATATTAAATCATCATCAGTTTTTAAATGTTCTAAGTGCAAAAAAAGCAAATGTTCAGTCACACAGAAGCAAACAAGAGCAGGAGATGAACCTGCTACTACATTTGTAACTTGTTTGGAATGCGGCCATAACTTTTCATTTAATTAATATATAAAGGTTTTTATATAATTATATATAATGGATACTACTGTAACAGTATATATTGAGATTGAAAAAGATAGTAATGTAAAATATGAAATTAATAGAGATACTAATAAGTTGGAAATTGATAGATTTTTACCATATCCTTATTATTACCCATATTGTTATGGATATATAGTAAATACTATGGCACAAGATAATGATGAACTAGATGCATTAATAATTACTGATATTAAATTAAAAAATGATAATTATTATAATGTATATATAATTGGAGTATTAATAATGGAAGATGAAAAAGGCTTAGATGAAAAAATATTATGTGTTTTAGAAGATGATTATGAAAAAATAAATGATCTTAATTATTTATCAACTGAAATAAAAAATAATATTGATTGGTTTTTTTCAAATTATAAAACTAAAACACCAAACAAATGGTCAAAAGTAATTAGATTTGGAGATAAAAAAGAAGCAATTAAACTGTATAACCAATATAGTTTAATGTCAAGTTGATATATCTAATGAAATGCAAGATCCATTAGTTAATGGTTTACAACTATTATATGTTATTTTAATAGTTATTAAATCATTTATTTCTAATTGATGTTTACAATTTATAGTATTACTAAAATGTAAAGATCCATTATGTATAATATTTGCTATTCCTGAATTAATACCATTTATGTATAAAGTTGCTGTATATTTAATTGGTTCACATAATGATCTTATACTGAATGATATACTATGTATATAACATTTATATGGTATTATTATTGTATTTGTTAATGATATTGGCGATGCAGACCCATTACCAATATAATAATTATTGGATACTTGTCTATCAGTAGAAAATACTATAATAGAATTATTATTTGTTTGTTTATCAGTAGATAATACTATTATAGAATTATTTTCAGTAGTACATTTACATTCACCCTTTTCGCCTTTTTCACCTTTTTCACCCCGCTCGCCTCTTTCGCCTCTTTCACCTTTTTCACCCCGCTCGCCTCTTTCACCTTTTTCACCCCGCTCGCCTCTTTCGCCTCTTTCACCTTTTTCACCTCTATCGCCTTTTTTCCCTTTTTCACCACTATCACCTTTTTCACCACATGGACCACGATCCCCTTTTATACCTTTATCACCTCTATCACCTTTATTTCCAATATCTCCTTGATCACCTTTATCACCTTGATCACCTTTGTCACCTCTATCACCTTTATTACCTTTTTCACCTCTATCACCTTTATTACCTTTATTATATTTTTCACCTCTATCACCTTTATTACCTTTTTCACCTCTATCACCGTTTTCAGCTCTATCACATCTATCATTGTTTTTATCTTTTTCACAGCTATTACACCTATCATTGTTTTTATCTTTTTCACAGCTATCATATTTATTTTTTGAAAATTTATATTTATTATAAGAGCTAGTTTTTGAAGTATACTCGTCTGAGTATCCAATTGTTTCATTATCAGAATCTTTTTTCTTTGAAAACATATAATTATTATTAGAAATAATTAAAATTTTAATATAAATATATTAAAATTTTAATATTATGTATAGTTTACACACCATTCAAACTTAAAATCATCAGGATCATCTGCTTTTTTAGCACCTGGATTTAATACAGCCTCTATTACTATTTTATCACCAGGATTTATTGTAAAAGATGTAGGATTACTTCCTGTCTCTGGTGTTACCGAACCTGACATTACAATTGATGATTTTGACACACCATTTATTAATAAATAATATGTATATCCAACTGCATCTTTTATAGAAGGTTCACCATTTAATGTTGCTACAATATTAAAATTGGATAATGTTAAAGATGTGGTTCCATTATATGTATATTCAGCAGTTGATTTTTTAAAACTATTTACAGCAGGAGTTACTGTATAATTAGAAGGATTTGGAATATTAACTCCAACATAATATGTATCCCCTGTTTTATTGTCACCTTCCAGCGCCTCTACACCATCCCAATCTAATCCATTTCCACAAATTTGTGGTTGTACTGGAGGAAAAAATGATACAGAACAACTACAACTACCAGTTGGACCTTGTATTCCTGTCGGACCAATATTTCCTTGATCACCTTTAGCACCAGTAGCACCTGTTGAACCAGTAGCACCTGTTGAACCAGTAGCACCTTTTGAACCAGTAGCACCAGTTGCACCAGTAAGACCTGTTGAACCAGTAGGACCTGTTGAACCAGTATCACCAGTAGCACCTGTTGAACCAGTAGCACCTGTTGAACCAGTAGCACCTGTTGAACCAGTAGCACCTGTTGAACCAGTAGCACCAGTAGCACCAGTTACACCTTTTATACCAATTGGTCCTACTTGACCTATATCGCCTTTATCACCTTTATCGCCTTTTTCACCTTTTTCACCTCTATCACCTTTTTCACCTCTATCACCTTTTTCACCTCTATCACCTTTATCTCCATCTTCGCCATCTTCACCTGTATGACCACATGGACCAATAGGACCTTGTCTTCCTTCAGGACCACAATCTCCTTTGTCACCGCATTCTCCTTTATCCCCACGTTCACCTTGGTCACCTCTTTCACCTTTATCACCTTTATCTCCTTTATCACCTTTGATACCTTGAGATCCTTTTTCACCACATTGACCTGCATCTCCTTTTTCACCTTTACATCCATTTAATCCTCTATCTCCTTTATCTCCTTTTGGTCCTACATCACCATGTAAACCACGACATCCCATTTCTCCAACATCACCTTTATCACCTTTAATACCATTTTCACCTTTATCTCCTTTATCACCTTTGTCACCTTTTTCACCACGATCACCTTTGTCACCTTTGTCACCTTTACAACCTTTTTCACCCTTATCCCCTTTTTCACCTTTCTCTCCTTTTTCTCCTTTGCAACCGATGTCACCTTTACACCCTTTTTCACCGTGATCACCTTTATCACCTTTATCGCCTTTATCGCCCTTATCACCTTTATCACCTTGATCACCTTTGACACCTTGACATCCATGATCTCCTTTTTCTCCTACATCTCCTTGACAGCCTTGATCACCTTTTTCACCACGATCACCTTTATTTCCTTGATCGCCTTTTAATCCTGAATCACCTTTACTACCTTTATCGCCTTTTTCACCTTTTTCACCAATATCACCTCTATCACCTTTATCACCTTTATCACCTTTATAATTTAAACATTTATTAGTTTCACATTTATTAGTTTCACATTTATTAGTTTCACATTTATTAGTTTCACATTTATTGGTACAACCTTCATGTTTATATTGTTGTGATTCGTCATTTGTATATACTTCACTATTATATATTTTTTTAGAATGTTTTTTATGATGTTTTTTCTTATAATTATTATCAGATTCTTCAGAGGATGATGATGATTTTTCATAAGATTCAGAGGTTTCTAATTTTTTCTTTTTATGATTATGATTTTTAACATGACAACTCATGTGTATATTTAATTATAGATAATAATTTTAAAATTTTATAATGTTTATTTTATAATAAAATGATCTAATACAAATATTTTTTATCTAATATAAACTAAATGGTAGATATATTATCTGATAAATATAAAAAATTTACACAAATTGAACATATATTAAATCGTCCTGGTATGTATGTTGGATCAATTGAATTTGAACCAAAATTAAATTTAATCTTAAATGATGGTGTTATAAGTCAAAAACAAATTGATTATAATCCAGGTTTATATAAAATAGTAGATGAATTAATTGTAAATGCATATGATCAATCAATTCGTGATACTTTATTAGATCAAATAAATGTTACTATAAATAAAGATTTTTTTGAAATATTTAATAATGGTGTTGGTATTGATGTTGAAAAACATCCTGAATATAAAATTTATATTCCAGAATTAATATTTGCAAATTTATTAAGTTCAACAAATTTTTCAGATAAAGAAAAACGAATTGTAGGTGGACTTCATGGATTAGGTGCTAAGTTAAGTGTAATATTTTCAAAAAAATGTATTTTAGAAGTATATGATAAAAAAAGACAACTATATTATAAACAAATATATGAAAACAATTTAAGTATAATAAATAAACCTGAAATAAAAAAACAATCAGGTGATATAATTGGTGGTGTTAGAATAAGAATATATCCAGATTTTGATAAATTTAGTACAAAAGAATTTAATCAAGATATGATTAATTTAATAAAAAGACGTATTACAGATCTAACATGTCTAGTTAAAGATAATGTAAAAATAACAATAAATAATGAAAAATTAAATAATGGTTTTGAAAGTTATTTATCATTATATAAAAGTTCACATGGATGGATCACTGGTACATGTGTTAAAAATCCATTATGGTATTTTGCTATTCGATTTAATGATAGTTTAGAACCAAATACACATATATCATTTGTAAATAGTATTTATACTTCTAATGGAGGTACTCATTTAAACTATTTGCTTGATTTATTGTTAGTTAAGTTTCAAAAATTAATAAATAATAATATCACTAAAAAATTCTTAAGAGATAATTTAACAATTTGTTTAGTATCTTCTATAATAAATCCAACTTTTAATTCCCAAACAAAAGAAGAATTAACAGTTCCTGTTAGTAAATTTGGTTTCGAGTGTAATATTAGTTCTAAATTTCAAGAAGCTGTATTAACTTCTAGTTTATTAAATAATTTAAAAGATGTGTATAATCGTTTTGAACAAAAATCTTTATCTAAGTTTGACGGATCGAAAAAATCAAAAATTAAAAATTTACCAAAATTAGAAGATGCTAATTTTGCAGGAACAAAAAAATCTATGGATTGTACATTAATATTAACAGAAGGTGATTCTGCAAAAGCAACAGCAATATCAGGCATATCTAGTATTAAAAATGGGAGAGATTATTATGGGGTATTCCCATTGCGTGGTAAATTACTTAATGTTAGAGAGGCTACAACATCCCAAATAAATAATAATCAAGAAATCTTAGATATTAGAAAAATATTAGCATTAAAATCAGGGACTAAATATTCAATAGATAATCTTAATGAATTAAGATATGGATCTATATTATTAATGATGGATGCTGATGAAGATGGTTCACACATAAAAGGATTAATTCTAAATTTTTTAAGTTATTTTTTCCCTTCATTATTAGAAATTGATGGATTTTTAAAAATTTTAGTAACTCCGATTGTTAAGGTATTTTTAAAAGATAAAACAATAAATTTTTCAAATTTAAGAAGTTATAATACATGGATTATAAAAAATCCAGGTAATTATAAAATTAAATATTATAAAGGTTTAGGTACTTCCACTGCAACTGAAGCAAAAGAATATTTTAATAATTTAGAAAATAATACAATTAAAATAATTAATAAAAATAATGATGATGATATATTATTAGCTTTTGCGAAAGAAAAAATTAGTGACCGTAAAGTATGGTTAACTAATTATGATCCTAATAATATTTTAGAAATTGATCCACCAACTACTATAACAATAAAACAATTTATAAATCAAGAATTAATTCATTTTAGTAATTATGATAATATTAGATCAATACCATCATTATTAGATGGTTTGAAACCATCGCAACGTAAAGTATTATATGCATGTTTTAAAAAGAATTTAAAAACAGAAATGAAAGTTGCACAACTAGCATCTTATGTAGCTGAAGTAACATCATATCATCATGGTGAACAATCATTAGTTAGTACTATTATTAATATGGCACAAAACTTTGTAGGGTCAAATAATTTGAATCTATTAGTTCCTGCTGGTCAAATGGGTACAAGATTAATGGGTGGTAAAGATCATGCAAGTGGTCGTTATATTTTTACATATTTAAATAAAATCGTAAATAATATTTTTATAAATGATGATTTTGAATTATTAGAATATCAAGAAGACGATGGTGAAAAAATAGAACCAACATTTTATTTACCTATAATACCAATGGTTTTAGTTAATGGTTCAGAAGGAATTGGGACTGGATTTTCTACAATGATACCAACATATGATTTAAATGACATTGTTAATTGGTTTAAGAATAAATTGAATGGTAAAAAAAATATTGAATTAACACCAAAATATAATAATTTTAAAGGTGAAATAATCAGATATGATGATACAACATTTTTATCATCTGGTATTTATAAAATAGAGAAAGAGAAAATAATAATTACTGAATTACCTATTAAATTATGGACTTCAAATTATAAAGAAATACTAGAAGAAATGATAGAACAAAATATTATCAAAAGTTATGTAAATTATAGTTCAGATACTGAAGTATTATTTGAAATTAAAGTAGCAGATATAGATTATATAAAAAATTTAGATACTAGTAAAGATGATAAAAATTTGAATAATCTAAAAAAATTATTAAAATTATATAAAACAATTAAATTAAGCAATTTAACTCTATATGATGAGAATTTAAAAATAAGAACATTTAATACTGTTGAAGAAATATGTGAATTATTTTATAAAATAAGGTTACCATATTATGAAAAACGAAAAAATCTATTGATTGATAAATTGAATGCAGAAATAATACTAATTGATAATCAAACTAAATTTATTAATTTAATTAAAACAAATACTAAAATATTTAATCTTGAAGAAAATGAACTTATTAAAATTCTTTCACAAAATAAATTAAAAAAATATAATGATTCATATGATTATTTAATCAATATGAGTTTTAAACAATTATCATATAATAATTTAACAAAGTTAACAAACAAAGTTAAAGAACTAAAAGAAAGTAAAAAAATAATAGAAAATAAAACAAGTAAAGAATTATGGTTAGATGATATATCAAATTTATAATAGTATACAACCACCAGATTCTTTTGGTTTAACTGATACTGTTTTCTTAATTTCATTTGCAACTTTCTTAATTTTTGTTTTTTGTGATGCACCTAATTGTGATCCAGCTGTTATTTGTGAAGCAGTCATTTGGGATCCAGCGGCTTGTGAAGAAGCGGAGTGGGATGCAGTTATTTGGGATCCAGCTGTTTGTGATGCAGCTGGTTGTGATGTAGCTGCTTGTGAGGAAGCTACTTGTGATGCAGTGGCGTGTGAGGAAGCTACTTGTGATGCAGCTGCTTGTGAGGAAGCTACTTGTGATGCAGCTGCTTGTGAGGAAGCTACTTGTGATGCAGCTGCTTGTGAGGAAGCTACTTGTGAAAAATATGCACGGGATCCAGCTGCTTGCGAGGAAGCTGCTTGTGAGGAAGCTACTTGTGAAAAATATGCACGGGATCCAGCTGCTTGCGAGAAAGCAGCTTGTGAGGAAGCTGCTTGTGATGCGGCTGCTTGTGATATATATTTATTTTGTATGGTATTTAATGTAGCTAACGATGTGTTATAAATATCATTTGTTTTTTCTAGGTTAGATTGTAATGAAACGATATCTGTTTTTAAATTATTTATTTTATATTGTAATGATTGAAATTGTTGATTATCATCATATTGTGTATTTATTAAAGTTTGATTTTTACTATTTAATATATCTTTGGCATTATTTAAGTCGGTTTGTGCATTATTTAAGTTTGTTTTACTATCATTTATTGCTTTATCTTTATCAGATTGTTTTTTAAATGAAAATATATTGGGTAAAGGTAATGGTAGTATTGGAGCATTTTTAAATTTATTTATATCACTATTAGAATTTGTTATTTGATTATTAGCATTTGTTATATTATTATTAGCATTTGCTATATCATTTTGAAGGTTATTATAATTATTAATTCGTTGTTGTTCATTCATATTAAAATTTTTTGCATCATTTATAGTTGTTGTTATATTATCTAGACTATTCTTTGATATAACTAGATTACTAATTGCTGTAGATACTGCATCACGAGCTACGATGACTTCAGGTATATTTTGTAGATTTTGTGGTATTTGTGGCATTTGTGGTATTTGGATATTTTGTAATTGTGGCATTTCGGGTATTTGTATAGTTTGACGTGGTATAGTATTAAATTGATTCTGCTGATTATTTTGCGGTAATTGCATAGTATTAATTTGATTTTGTTGGGTATTTTGTGGAAATTGAATACCAGATGGCATTTGAATATTTGTTGGTAATTGCATACCAAATTGATTTTGTTGATTATTTTGTGGTAATTGCATACCAGATGGCATTTGTATATTTGTTGGTAATTGCATACCAGATGGCATTTGGATATTTGTTGGTAATTGCATACCAGATGGCATTTGGATATTTGTTGGTAATTGCATACCAGATGGCATTTGGATATTTGTTGGTAATTGCATACCAGATGGCATTTG
>Ga0214921_10001567_pt1 | contig 38666 bp, 64 predicted proteins | sample LL1505_MetaG_FD_177992 | JGI IMG/M metagenome (GOLD analysis project Ga0214921, IMG submission 177992) | Freshwater microbial communities from Lake Lanier, Atlanta, Georgia, United States - LL-1505 | ecosystem: Environmental > Aquatic > Freshwater > Lake | place: USA: Georgia | collected...
TTTAGTAGTAGCGAAGTATTGTTTAATATCTAAAAATGTAGATGAGTTTGCCGCAATAGATAATTGCTCTGCTACCGAAACATTATCTATTGTTAAATTTACCGTAGCCGCATTTGGAGTTGGGTTAGAAAATATAGCGTTAGTGACAATGCCGTTAGTTGAGGCTGCTAAAGTGTAAACATCAGGGAATTTGCCAAACGCGCCTTGTGAAATAGCAGTTGAAGCAAGTGTCGCGGTTGGTGATACATAAGTAAATAATGTGGTTGAAGGCACGGCAGTCACGGCATAAGTTCCGTCTGTTGCGGCTTGACCAACATTTACGCGGACAATATCTCCAACGGCAAGACCGTGCGCTGAACCAGTAGTGACAATTGCTGTGTAGTTCACTACCGCCACATTTGAGATTGTTCCGCCTACTGTTACTCCTGAATTAAATATGCCTGAGCCGTTAGGCGTCACTGAGGCTGACGCAATGTTTGAAGCGGTTACAACATAGGTGCAAGTGTTTAATCCAGCAAAAGAGTTTACTGGAAATAATCCGTCATAAGACGCGCCAACGCCTTGAACATTAATGAGTGTGCCTACCTGAGAAAGTCCGTGGTTAGAACCGAAAGTTAAAGTAACAAGGTTAGATGTAAGTGCTGCCGTAGTAACTGTGCGGTTTACATTTGTTGCGCCGTAAGAAGGTGTGCCTCTATAAAAAACTGCTGGTGTATTAGTTGCCATTTAGTATGCTCCCATAATGAACTCGTATTCCAAGCTTGCGGCGTCTATGCCTCCTGTGAGTAGATTACCACTCGAATCAAATCCGTTCAGAACTGTGCCTGAACTATTGACGATCTGTAATGCGTTGCCTGTTTGACCTGCTAATAACTGAATACGAACCGGCACGAGGCTAGATGTAGAAGCGCCTAAAACTACTTCATCTATCTCGGTGCGAACTCTAGTATTTGTAATGTTTGCGTTTACGATCGAAGTTGCGCCTGCCGCGACCGCTACTGTGGCTAATGAAATTGAATTTGTAGGTGTGGCTGGGGCGGTTGGACTCACAGCTGGCGTTCCAGCCACAACATTGATTGCCACTGTGTTTGTAGTTCCTGTGTAAGCAGAATCGCTAACAGTTAAACAAACTCTGTCAATTCTAGGATTAGTTGCGTCTGCTGTTGTAATAGTTGCTGTTGCTGCGGCATCATTGTATACAGTGTAAGCACCCATATTGGCTTGATAGTCGCCAACAATAATTGCCCAACCTGCGGCAATAGACACGGACATAGCAGGAGAGGCTGATTGCGATACTGCTAAATCGTTAGTTCTGCGAACACCAGTTTGTGCCCAAACAGCTTGGCTCGCCGTTAAGCGATCATTTTCAGCAGTGTGACTACCGTTTTGTAACCAACTGGGTGGGGTTCTAAGCGCCATGTATTCTCCTAGACATAAGTGTTATACCAAGTAATAGTAGCAGAGGTGCCGCCTGTCGTACCTGTTCCGTAATAGTAAAATTGGTTTGTTCCAGGTGGCGCAGTCAGCCAAGTAGAGGTTGCGGTTATTAGATTTCTAGCAGGGCTACCGTTCAATGTTACGGTTTTATCTAGTAAATTGATTACACAAGTGTCTGTATCGGCAAAAGTGTAGGTAAAAAAGAGATATTGACCCTGAGTGTAATTACCAAATATAGGATTAGTAATTGGTCCATTGAAAGTAATTGTCGGATAAGCAGTTGCCCAACCGCTATTTAATACAGAGGTAAATGGATCAGTGCCGTTCAAGTAGGTCAAGTTGTAAGTGCGATTATACACGCGCCCTAAAGCGCCACCCTTGGACATTGTTGCACTTTGTAGAGTGCTGTCGTAAATCAAAGGTATTGGACAATAAAACTCAATTTGGCATGTAATGTATCCGTAAGTGTAGTTAGGATCTATTGTTGTCCTCAAACCGCGAACACGAGCATTGACGAATTGTTCACCGCTTGAAGGTGGCAATAAGAAATACAAAGGTGTTGTGCCTGAAACCTGCGGCAACAAATACTTTTGTAATGTGTTCAAATTTGTTTGAGCAGATGTTGCGCCTGATCCAAAAACATTGATAATCATGCTTATAGTTCTAGAACCAAGAAAATCCTGACCTGAAAACATGCCATCGTTGTAGCCTCTGTTATCATCTTGATTACGAATAACAGGCAAGCCTTCTAATCCGTCAACGCTTAGAATTTGATATGGCGAACCAGCGCCGCCAAAAGTTTGACTATTAAATGAGAATTGATAAGGCGTTGTGATAGGCATTATTTATCGTACGCTCCAACCGTAACTGTTTGACCGTATTTATAGGCTCTTAAAATAGCGTCAGCGGTGTCTGAATCGCTTTGAGTTTGATAATTAGTGATATTGATATTTACATTTCCTGACTCTTCGCCTCTTTTTACTGGAGTGAGGCCAAAGTCGCTTGGCGCTGTAATTGTTCCGTTGCTTGAAACTCCAGCGCCAATTTTTCCGTATGTTGCGCTTCCTCCTAAGCTAGACATTAAGGTCATTAAAGTTGTAATAGCCGTGATCGTTTCTTGAATTTCGCTATTAATAGTAGATAAAGCTTGAGTGAAGCTATCTTGCATATCTGCGAGGACTCTGTCAAGGTCTTTTCTCGCCTCTGCTAAAGACTCAACAAGTTCAGCAGCCAATTCGGTTAATGCCTCATTTAACTGTGTCTTAGCGGTTGTCATCGCCTCTTCAAACTCAACCGCGTATTCAGTTAACTTTGTATTGAGCTCTGTTCCTACCTCAGCATAAGCTTTTATTAATTCTTGGGTTGCTAATTTCATGCCTGTATTCATGCTGGTCGCCAAGGCGTCTATACCAGTATTGGCATTCGCCTCAGTTTCTAAAAATAAAGTTTGTAATTCTTTAATTGTTTCAGGTGTTGCTTCGTTAATCTTTTGGGCTAACTGAGTTCCAATTTCAGTACCTTGCCCCACTATCTGTTCAATAAAGGTTTGACTAAACCCTTTGTCTTTAAGTCCTTGAGTTTGAGTTAATAAGTTTTTTGAATTAGCAAGCTTGTTTTTTAACTTGTTTATGATATTTTCAACGGTAGCGTCTAAGGGTTGATCTCCACCTAATAAGTCGCTATATATTTTTCCTACATCTAAGCTAGTTGCGGTTTTAAAGATATCGCGTAAACGGTCGATAGAAGTTTGAACAATACTTGCGCGTTTTTCCGCTGCTTCTTTTGTAGCCGTGACGATTTTGTTTTGATAATCTTTTTCTATCTTAAAACTTTGTTCAGCGTAAGTTGTTTGGGCTTTTGCCACGCTTTTTGCGTTATTTTTTTTAATATCTGCGACTTTTTCGTCGTATTCTAAGCGCTTTCTTGCTACATCTTTTTCGTAATCAGCGATTAATTGAGCTCTTTTGTTTTCTTGATCGGCAAGTTTTTTGTATTGGTTAGTGACATCTTTTTGGGCTTTTTCTAAATCTGCTGCGCGTTCTTTAGCCGCTTTAGCCCTAGCCTTCATTTCTTTGTCACTTATGATAACTTCATTGCCAGTTCTAACATCAGTACCAGTTGTAGCGGTCTTGACATTAGTTTTAATATCAATTTGTTTTTTAGCTAATTTATCTAAACTATCGCTGAACTTGCGAATATCATTAGCTGTTTCATTGACGGCTTCTGCTGGACCTTTGAATTGATCGCCTATTTTGGGTATTTTGGAAGCAGCAGTCAATAATGATCCGATAGCACCTACTAGGTATCCAGCGCCGTTAATTATGACTTGAAACACCTTTACCATAGCGTTGCGGAAAGTTTCGCTATTTTTCCAAGCTATTGCGAAACCAGCAGCAAGTAAAGTTAATGCTGTTATTACTACACCTATAGGATTAGCTTTTATAACAGCGTTCATCACCAATATAGAAGCGGCTAACCCATTAGTTGAAGCAATAGTTGCTAATTGTGCGCCTTTCATTAGAGTCATAATTACTCTGAAAGCTTGAGTTGTCACTCCTGCCACAATTATTGCGGTGCGGTAAGTAGCATAAGCAGCAGCGCCAGCGATCAATACTTGAGTCACAGCGACAATTGTTTCTTTATTTTTAACCAAGAAATCAACCAATTTTTCTAAAGCCGGAATTACTTTACTGGTAAGAGTTCCAATAAATTGAGTAATTGTTGGAACCAATTCTGCGCCAATTTTTTGTTTTAAGTTATTAAAATTATTAATCGCAACTTGCATACCACCTTCACTGGTGTTGCGTAAATTTTTGTTAAAATCTGCATAGGTAGAATTTAACACTTCAACAATAGCCCGAGATCGTTCCAATTCACTACCATGTGCAATTGTCTTTTTAGTCGCTGCGTCTAATATAAAACCAGTTTTAGTTAAAGAAGCAAAATTACCTTGCATAGCTTGAGCAAGTCCATTGGTCATTTGTTTAAATTCTTCTGTTGTAGCGTTAGCACCTTTTTCCGCTGTCACATAGTTAAGAATTGCTGGAGTCAAGGTTTCGATAGAAGCAGCTGTCAAGTCGAAAGTTGCTAATTGAGATTGGGCAGCAGTAATGTTATCCGCAGATACAACACCTACTTGTTCTAGAGCGCGTGCTTGCTTACCTAATAAATCAATTTGCTTTTGCGTGGCTCCGTTAGTATTTAATAAAAGATTAGTTAATCGCGCTTGTGCGGCTTGTGCCTTGTTAGATTCCGCCACGGCGCTTTGAAAGAAATTCACTATTTGAGAAGCACCAAAAGTAACTCCAGCGACCATTCCTAATTTTTTTATAGTGCTTGTAAAATTATTAACGCCTGCGCTAGCTGTTTTAACTGAGCCGTCCATGCCAGCAAGAGCGTTTTGCGCTTCGGCGAGACCTTTTTTTAATTGGCTTATATCTGCTTGGAGTTCAATCAGCACTGGTGGGATCGGTGAAGCCATATTATCCCTTCATTGCTCTCAGCTTAGTTTTAAAAGCATTTGTGAACACTCTGTTCAGCATTCCGTTACTTACTAGATAACCGACTGCTGGCATAAGGAAAGGATACCTCACGCCTGATTTCCATAATGAACTACCAAGCTCTACCGCGCGCGCGTATTCAACTGTTGGTCCAACCGTAGCTACATAACTACCAAATCCATATCTCACTTCAGTGCTAATAGAGCGGCGTAAAGTGCCAGTAACAACATTGGGACCGGGTCCTGTACCGGGTATATGTCCTTCGCCGCGTTTATGAACACCAGTACTAGCATTTTTTTTAGCTTGTCGCTCAACAGCAAAAGCAGCTTGCGTGATGCCGTATTCAGCTGCTCTTTCTACTTGCACTTCCAATGCATTCATACCAGCAAAAACTTGACCGAGGTTGCGAATGACAATAGCGCCCATTACTTTGTCCGTTCCGCCATCTCAATTTTAACTTCTTCTACCGTTGCGGCTATCGCTAATAACCAGTCGGCAGTTTGAGCAGGTAAATCATCTACTTCTTTTGGCGTATAACCAAATCGGTCTGCCATTTGGTAGTAGTACCAAGCTTCGTCTGGATAATTTAAGTCGTCACGGCGCGAGCCACCGTTGAGAACCCATTTTAACCTTTGGAGTTGGTTGTATCCGCTTTTGGGTCTGCCTCGTTTTTAATGGTTTTAGCGATAGATGGGAATAATGCGTCTTGTGCGTCTTTAGTAGCTTCGACTAAAGCGTCATAATCTGCTATTTCTAATTCATCTAAAGATTCCATTTTAATGCTTGGAATTAATAAATCGAAAGACCATTCTTCGACTAACATTGCAATAAGAGCATCGCCTAATTGTAATGCACGAGATAATTCGCCTTCTGCTGAATCACTAGCTTTCATAACGCGTTTGCGATCTTTAACACGAAGTAGTGATGGGTCTTTCAATGTAACTGTTGCTCCTGATGGGAGCTTAACTTGCTTGGACATAATTGCCTCCTGTTAGTTGCCTTCCGTATATCTTAACAAACCGAGGAGCAGATGGGTGGGAGATCGGGAAGGCGTACGATCTCAACCTTGCCCACCTGCTCTAAGAGGTTATTTAGGCGTAAGTTCCTGAAGCTTTAGCGTTTTGTAGCACCCATTTGATAGGAGCGTATCCGCCAGTAGAACCTGCGTCTGTGGTATTGCCTTGACCGTTGATATCAACAGCAACTTGCACAAAGTCTTGACCGCGATCAATGACTGCGGCTACATAAGCACCCCTAGTAATTGTTGCTTGAAGTTGAACCAAAGCGGCACCAGTGCCATATTGCCAGTTAAGGACAATGGCTGGTTGAGTGTTCGTTAGGAAGCGTGTTAGTTCGGTGTTGTCTTCCATCACAAAAGTCAATTTACCTGTAACTTCTAACGCACCTAAGAACACTGAAAAAGGATTCTGAGTTTGAGCAATACCGTAAATAGGTGTTACTGGTCGCTTCAAGTCGATGCTACCACTGATTGTGTTTGAAACAGTAGAGCCAGCGATTGAAACTGTGCCTTGCCATACCGGGGTAGGAAGGATAGTTGAAAATGAAGGAGTAGGTGTTGAAGCACTTGCAGAAGCCCAGCCAGTAGCTTTTGCATCGTACTCTAACATGCCGTCAGCATTAAACTTTAATGAAAAATCAGAGAACTGCATACCTGGGTATGCGCGAACTGCTGCTGCATAAAAGTCTGTTAATGTGTATGAAATTGGTTGAGCGTCTGCTGCTGCGGTAGGTGAGTTCTTTAATGAAACAGTGTGAGTGAAAGGTGCGCTCGCTCCTGTTGTTGCGACTGAACCCATAATGCCAGCAATTGAATAACCGATAGTGTCAGGAAATACTGATCCACCGAAATCGAATGTTGAACGAGTGCGACCCGGTATGTAGTTGTAGTTTTCAACCAAAGATCCGCGTAGACCCTTGTCGTATAAAGGATCAATCAAATCTACTGGCTTCAAGCTTCCAACCATTACTGGTATAAAATCTGTTGGTGCTACGGCAGTTCCTTTAGTTGCTTCTTTAGCGATACCTAAATAACTGCGGACGGAATTTTGGACTGACATTTAATCACTCTCCTGCTTTCAAGTCTGACGAGGCAGACGCGGTTGTGGGTTTACTTGCGCCAGCAGGTACTACATTTGCGGAATTGAAATCTGCTGGTGCTTCAAATTCCTCACCTGACTTGACAATGATACCAAGCGTTGGAAACACTCGTTCATCGCTTCCGGTGTATTTTACTTTCATATTTTTCTCCTAAGCTTGTATCATCTCTGTGACATCAAATTGTATCTCAGCAAATGTTTCGGTGGCGCCACCGTTGTCTGTGGCAGGTTCGCCATAGGTTGTATTGATCTCGGGTTCGGCACCTTGCCAAACAAGAGTTCCAGTTGTGTCTCCGAAATTGTGATCTGACCGTAGTCGAGTTTTGATATTGTCTATTAAGGTGTCAAAAGTAGTCATTGCGGCTGTGCTATCGCGCTCCATCGAATGCTGATAAACTTGTAAAATTACTGAATAATCTACGCGTTTCCAACCGTTAGTCGCTCCGCCTACCGCTATACGCGATTCGCGCTCGCTTTGAATAAATATTACGACCGCTGCTCTAGATAACTGTCCAGCTGTCGAATTAACTTGATAATTTATACGCTTCGGGAAGCTTGTAAAGACTTGATTTAATCCTGAAATAGTCGGAGTAGTCAAGAAAGTGTAAAGAGTAGAGCGTACGCCTGTGCGACCTGCCATTAACGAATCCGTCTATAAAGATCAAGCATTCCTATAGCTATTGCCATTTCTGAGCCAAACTTTTGCGCTCCAGACTGATCGCCCATTGGTTTGGTTGTTATTGACATAGTTAAAGAGTTATCTCCGCGCACCTTCAAAAACGCCGTTGTAATGAGAATACAAGCCTCTTTAATAGTTTGTGGCAAATTACCGAAGGCGACTCCTGAAGCGTGGCTATAAGCCAAAGCAGAGGCTAATAAGACCGTTGTAGAGCCGTATGTATAGCTTGTCGATACCGTGACTGTTTCGCTATTAGCGCCGTCGTAAATGCGTAATTTCATACCAGGTACGATTCCTGTCGCTGTTTGAACTGTCATGGAAGTTTGGGTAGCAGTTGCGCTCGCGATCAAATTATTAACATATCCTGATGTGTATTGAAAAGTCACGAAAATTGGTTGTCTTGGTGAATAGGCTGAAAAGGCTAATGGACCCTGAGATGAATAAGTGTTAGATAATTGTGATAATGGAACAATAATTTGTTGATCTTCAAACCAAGATTTTGATGGGTCAGTTAAGGCAATAAGATTATTAGGGTCAGTGCCATAAGAAAGACTTTGTAATGAAATGACTGGGTTATTATTAGGGTGTAATGCGAGAAAACCTTGTGAAGTCATGCGTGTGCGTTGATTCTCTACCTGAGTAGAAGCATTAAGATTTTGGTTCAGGTATTCGTCCATAAAAGATGAAGCTCGTAAGATTACATTGGCTAATTCAGCGTCTTGCGCTGCGCTATTACCGCCTACTACCAAATTGTCATAATCGATAGCCGTAGGTGCGGCTTTATATTCAGCCACCGTAATATAAGGATTTTCACTGAAAGGGTGCTGGGTCGTTACACCTGTTGCCATTTAATCTCCGTCTTTTTGTATTGCTGTTGATTCGTGTCCGCAACGCCCACATTTGCGAAACCAACCATTAAAGCCACATTCTACGCAACAATAACCTTTTTGTCCGTCATCTTTAGAAATTGGATTGAGTGAAGCTTCGAAAAACCCTTCGCGCTTCATAGCATCTGCGTGCTTAGAACTTTCAACCGCATATATGCCGTTCTTGCTTGGTTGATAAGTTGTATTTCCTACCACTGTTTCTCTTACGCCTCTGTCCGGCGCTACCATTCTTCGCATTTTGCCTCCTTTAATAGAGGGAGAGTGCCCCGAAAGACACTCTCCATCTTTTACTTTAATTAAGCAGTTTGAATTCCTGAAACTGCACCGTTCCATGCTGGAGCAGTACAGAAGAATGTTCCACGGAAGTAAGTGCTGAACTCGTATGCGAACTGGGTTACTGGCCATTGAATGCCCATGTAATCCTGCACCAAGAAGTTAGCCCATACATCGGAAACTTCAGTATCTGGAATTGGAAGGGTGAAGCTTAGAACTGGTGCCACACCTGCGTTTAACCAAGGGTGAACCATCAATTCGACTGCTTTACCTGTTACTTCGTTCTGAAGTCCAGTCACGATAGAACCGTATGTGGTTCCTGTCTCGCCTGGGTTATCAATAACCAAACGATAGTTAGCAGTTGAACCTGACTTAATTGCGTCAGATAGTTGCTTACGATCATTACCGTTAAGAAGAACCATGTCTGGATCAGCTTTAACATTTGAGTACAAGTTAGCAAACACTGTTTGAAACTCTACACCCGGATTAGATGTTGAGAATGTAGTGTTGATTGCGTTGTTGTAGCCTGTGTTAGCGCCTAGAACTGTTGGCAGAATTCCGTCATATCCAGTTGCGTAAGCAGATGTATCTGCTGAAGCGCGTGAAGCAAGAATTGTGCTTGTGGTTGAGTAAACAAGAGTGTCTGGTGCAGAGGTAGAACCTGCTCCTACAACGAAACCTGTTGTTGACTTAATTGTGCCCTGATATTTAGCGTTTGCTGCACCAGTTGTAGCACCGATGTAAATGTTGTATCCAAGAGCACCAGTTACAGGTGTGATTACAAACTTCAATACCTGTGATGATGTTGTCTGGGATGAAACTGTTGTGATGATTGACTCACCAAATCCGTTAGCAGAAATACCTGCGTCTGCTGTTACATAGATGTAGTAAGTTGAATCAGCAAGTGCTACCTGACCAGTTGCGGCAGATGGCTTTGTGATTGTCACTGTTGGAGATGATAGTGCGCCTGCATAACCACTAGCAGTTCCGCGTGCCATAAGCATCATGCGCTCTTCCATAAGCATCGTTGCGTATAGAGTTGAGGTTGATGATAGCTGGCGTAGGTCTTGGTATCCCAAACCTGAGAAGTTAGCATCGAAGCTTACTGAATCAGATAGTGAGTATGAGTTGTAAGGCAGCACTAAATCGTCTGCTGTGTAAGCAATCTTTGGACCACGCTCGTAGTTGATTGAACCAAATGAGGTAGTTGTAGATTCTGTAATACCTGGCCAAATTTGTGCTTGTCCGCCAGTACCTGTACCTGTGTAGCCAGTAATGCGCTTTACACGGTGAGAAGTACCAACACCTTTTTTACGAGGAATGCGGTTACGAAGTGGAGTTGGGCGTGGTGTTAATAGCTTTGCTGGTGCTTCTAGATCGAAAGCAGCGAAGCTTGTTGATAATGGAGATGTAAGTGTGATGTCCTTTTGGATCTCTTGCATTGCTACTCTCTGTGAAGCGAGTGCATTGTTAAGACCTGCTAGTGCATCTGGGGTTAAAGACTTGCTTGCAGCAAGAGCTTCTAATTGAGCAACTGGATCTGCCGCAGGAGCTTGACCGGGTACGCTGGAAGCATTTGAAAGAGCCTTACCGAGTGTCTCGGTATATTCTTCCATGTGCTTTGCAGCTTCTACTGGTGTGGCACCGTCGAACAAATCCTTAGCGCGTGGCATCTCAGCCATGTTTGGATTCCTTTCGGTTAGTTAGATTCGGTAACGGCGTTTGCTTTCGCAATAAACTCTTGATAAAGAGCTTTGTATCCTTTTACCAAATCTGGGTCGGTTGATGCGTCTGCTTTAGCCTTATATGTTGCGGCTTTAACCAATAAATCATTTGACGCGTGATCTATCGGCTTGATAGTCCTTCTTGGACCACCTGCCACAGCGAGAGACTTAGCTGTCGCTAACTCCGACTCCAAACTTATCGCTTTTTCAGTCGCCGCCTCTTTTGCGGACACTAAAGAATTGATCTCTGTTTTAAGAGACTCGGTAGCTATCTTGACTGCTTTCTCAACGATGGCGTTTATATCCTCTGATAATTTATCATCATCAGAAACTTTTTCTTCTTCAATAGGTGCTTCTTCAGCAGGTGCTACTTCCAAAGGCACTTCAGTTGAAGGCACTTCCTCAGTTGTAGGTTCTTCTGCTTCAGCAGACTTTGGTGATTCGTCTGGCGAAACCATTGTCGCGGTTGATACATCTGTGCGACCGTGTGAATCTTGTGGAATACCACAACCACACTCTAGGCACTTATGAGTTTCGGCTGACTTAGGTGTTTCGTCAGAAGCTTCTTCTGTCGTTTTTGTCATTGATTCTCCATCGTGCATTTTGCACATTTTATCATTACATCCTCCAGCCTTGCCGCATTTTTCACAACCGGCACAGTCGCAACCAATTGTTGATTTAACATACGCATTTTTTTCTGCGGACATTTCAATGTTTTCTTCTGGCGACATTACTTCTCCTTCTGCTACTTCACCGTCGTACCAACCAAATAAATGGTGAACGGCAGATAGTAAATGAGCAATAGACATTTCTTCATTGCCACCTTCGGTCATTTCGTTGGCTTCGACAACAATAAGTTGTGCCAAAGCTTGACGAGCTTGATCGAATAGTGCTTGATCGAACTTCACTAAATCTTGAGTTGCGAAAGACTTAGATTGTTCAATGAGTTCCTTTGCGGTTTTCATTAGTATCTCTTTCTGTTCTGTGGCGTCTTTCGCCTGATGTAATTGTAGGGTAATGCTAGAAGATTTGATTAAACCCATACTCATAGCTGTCGAAATAGTACGCAATTCTTTGCTTGCTCCATAAAGTACGCCAGCGGTGCTGTGATAATTTTGATCTTCAAACACATCTTTTGCACTGTCAATTTTGGCTCTAGCTTGCTCAATTTTGGCTCTAGCTTCGCGTACTGTTGGAGCATTTTGTGCTTGTTTTAAGTAACGCTCTGCGGACTTGGTATCTCTATGACCTTTTGCAGTGTATTCGTCTTCTATTGTTTTCATGCGAGCGTTTTGAATTTCATTTTTTTGTCTGTTAATTTGAGTTTTAGCATCTATACCAACTGGATTGTCGTCACGACTGCCAAGCGCGCGTGACTCGCGAGGCTGTGCAGACCCTCCGCCTCCTCCACCTGCTCCGCCTCTACCACCCCTACGACCGTGTGACATTTGATTGTGTGAGCCGTGTTTTTCTATATCGGCTACAGAAGATTTATTCACTTCATCAATTCTTTTGATTAACTTCGAGTGAACATCATCTATGGTACTTCTGACGGAAATAAAACTTGAACTTAATTCTTCATAATCATCTGCTACATCAGAAGCTTTATCTAATGCTTCTGCCGCATCTTCTAAGTGTTTGGTATGTAAATCTAATCCACCTTCTTTCATGGCTTCGTTCAAACTTTTATCTGCATCAGCCATAAGAGTATCTATTTCTTGTGCGCCAGTGTTTATTTCTTTTAAAGCTGCGTTTTGTTCATTTTCAGGATGTTTGCTTAAATTAGGATTTTGCAAAGTTTTTTTAATATTATTACGCGCTTCCGTAATTTCAGCTCTTGTTGCCCTGACATGTTCAGTTCCTACACCGCCACCACCACCGCTAGAACCGCCACGGCGACCGTGTGACATTTGATTGTGACTTCCATGTTTTTCAATTAATTCTTCAACTTTCCACATGCCGGTTTCGCCTTCAACACTTTTAGCCAATACAAGCTGGCAATTAGGATTAGCCGGGCGATCTACCAAGCTTACTTCTACGATTTGCCCATCAATGATTCTGCCATTAGCCGCTTTGGTATCTCTAACTACGCGCGGTGATTTAATGCCAATAGAAAATCCACGCAATACGCCAGCATCTACTTTTTTAACTGAAACTGGGTCTACTACAAGAGCGTGAATATAATGTCCGTCTTTTTTCTTTTCATATTCTTTTGCTACACCAGCCGCAATAGAAGAATGTTGCTCTCTGATGTTTCCGCCAGTTCTGAACCACTCTGGCATTGCCCGATCCAACCAAATAGGATCACAAATTTGTTGGTCGATGTCTAACGCGTCATCTGTTGCCTTACCGTAAACCATCATCGTTCCGTCAGCATTGCGGTCTGACTTTACAATCTCAAAGAATGCTGTTGTTAAATCGTTCATGGTGCTTTTCTCCTTAGATTCATTTTCTCTTTTTACTTTTTTAGCCCAAGCCCATCCTGCATCGCCCCCCCATAGCAACCACGCTATGTATCCAGCGCTATCTTTGCCCCAACCTTCACCCTTTTTGTCTACTTCATGCCGGGCAAAATAAGACAACATCCTGTTAATTGTATCTAATGAGATTGCAGCTCCGTTAGATAAATCTCTTGCTCTTGCTACTCCAACTTCGGTTCCTCCGCGATTGTATTTATCGCGTAGTTCTAATCCGCGTTTGGCGTTGCTGCGTACTTCTTGCGGCGGTACATGCCCGGCGCTTTTTTCTGCATTTGGTTCGTTTATGTATAGCGCTGCTAATTGTTTCTTTGCATCTTCTTTTGTTTTATGGCAACCCATTACTGTTCCGTCACTATCCTTAACTACTGGATAGCCATCGCAACCGTATGAACCCTCTTCGCCAATGTGATAAGGCATGATTACGCAGAGTAAGTTAAAACAATCGCGCCTGTCGTTGAGGCTGCTGCTGAAATTGCGTAAATAATGTCATTTGCGCTTGCATAAAATGTTTGTGAAGTTCCGTTAGCAATTGTGCGCCCAATAGTTGCACCTGATGTAGCAATTGTGCTGTCACCAACAAAGATTGCGGCGCTGTGACCGTTGTAAATTGATATTGGTGTTTGTGATTTAGCATTTTTATCTACTTGATGTAAAATTGATACTACAGTTTGTGTGCTTGCGTTGATATGTTTAAATGCCATTGATGCTCCTTAAATTATCGCTAATCATACATGTTGTAATCTTGTAAGTCTTGTGAAGCAAGTGTATCTAGATAATCTTGTCCTCCGCTTGGGTCATCTATCATGCCACCAATTACTGGTAGTAAAGCACACCTACAATTAGGGTGAACTGGTGGTTGTGTGTCGTTAGACCTAAAAGCTTGTCCTACTATTACTATTTGCCCTTCGTTTGGTGCGCAAATATCACAAGGGTCAGCAGCAGCCCATTCCATTCTTTCTAATCCGTAGTTTTGATAAGTTTCAATAGTAGCTGCGCTCATAGCTCGGTTTTGTTCAGTAATAGCAATAGTCAGCGCTCGAGCCGGGTCACCTATTTTCTCTGTAATCACTTTTGCCGCACGCGCAGGAGAGAATCCAGCTTCTATTGAGTCTGCCAATGCAGTACCTATGCGGTCATAGCCCACTTTGGCGATAGCTGCACTTGTAATTCCAGCTTGCAAAAGTAATTTTCTAAAAGCGTCAGTAGGTCGTAATTTCAACGCAGCAGCCCTATTACCCGGAGTCCATTGGCTCCAGTCTACATAATCTCCGGCTTTAGTAATGTTAAGCGCTTTCTTTCTAGAAGCTTGTAATCTCGCTACTGCTTCTCTAGCTGAATCTTGCCCTAATAAAAAACCATCTGCCCAAATTTTAATAATTGCAGCGGTTATAGGCTCAGTATTTACCTGAACATGAAGCATTGCCCAAGCTCGCGCACGAGCGCGATCCTGAGTGTTGTTGTCGCTTACAAATGGGTGAGTATGTTGATAATCTTCAAATATCTGCCGAGCGTCAATAGAACTCCGTATTGCCGCGCGAACCTTTACTGAATTCTTAGCAGCTATGCGCCCATCAGCTTTATGCGCGCCCCATTTCAAGAGATATAGGCTTTAGCCAGCGATCTCGCAGTTTCGAGGTCACCCTCCATAGCACATCGATTAAGAGCTTCGGCTACAACTGGGTCGATAGTCTTAAACTCAAAATCTCTATTTCGCCTGCCTTTATTAGCCCATTTCATAAAAGCTTTAACCTCAGCCGCTACTTCGATTTTAGGTTCAACCTTAGCTTCACCATCGGCTTCTAATTGTGGCGCTGTGACAGTTTGCGATGGGTCTATCAGTCCATCTGGACCGAATAAATACATTCCTCCAGCCGATACAAGTATTGGCATATCTGCTTGTGGAGTGTCGAGTAATGGTAAACCTAATTCGCTTCTATGTTCATTAATAGTTTTAGCGCCAGAAGTGACTTCAATTTGCGCTTTACGAGCAGTGGCTTCATCGTCTTGGCGCTTACTTGGCATAAGTTTGAACTCTAATTCTCTAGGCATACCGAGATAAGTGTAAGAAAGATTAGTTATCGCTTTACTTAGGTAATTTACAATAGGCTGAATACCAATAGCTTCGGCATTACCAGCTTTACCATCTTCAAATCCTTTGCCACCTAATCCACCTTTAGGGTTGTAACCAATTTCAGTAGGTTGGACGCCAAAGTGACCGCAAATGGAAGCTATTAAAAACTCATCGAGCGTGTCTTTAAACTTTTCACCGTAAGTATCGTTTACGACCGGGGTAATTCCCTGCGGTAATATGCGAGCGCGCTTGCGTTGCTCAGTCTGCCCAGCTAAATCATCATTTAATATATTTTCATAAGCGCGGATCAAGTCTGGGTTGGTTCCCCAAACTGCATCGGTAATAAACATTGTTTCTGGTAATACGCCGTCAGTATATTCAGCGCGTATCCATTGCTGTCTGCGCAAATAAATATCTGCTAGTGGCAAGCTTCTTTCGACCGGGCTATATCCGTACACGCTAGTGGTTCTTCTATTGCGAACCAAGTAAGCCAAATCATCAGAAGTAAATTCGCCGTCTGCTTTTGGGTCTTCATTATTGGCGCTGAACTCAGCTCTAGGAAAACCGTAAAGTATTTGTTGATACGCTGGTGAAGGAGCCATAGGGCGCATACCGCGATCGTCTAATAGTGGCTTGATCGTTGAGCCGTCTAGTATCTGCAAGCCATACAGATCGCCTCCTACTGTTTTCTGCGGCCAAATAGCTAATGCATCAATAACCAATAGTTCTTCAAGTGCAATAGTAAGCCAGTCAGTAAAGGTTAAACCGTTAGATTTATCTGGGTTCTCCCAAAAAGTGCGCATCCTATTTATTTCATCATTAAATTGATCTCTGGCTTTAACCATAGCTCTTACATGGTCGCCTCCTGTAGCGGAAATAATCTTTTCTGAAGCGTCAGTAGCAAGAACAATATCCCACTCCAAGCTTATTACTTTAGATTTAATTACTTCTACACACCTTCTTAAAATATCAATTTGATCGGCTGCTGCGCGTAAAGTTTTAAAAGGCACGAGTCTTGTTTCAGTAACATTTATATTTTGTGCTACTTGATATTCATATCTGCGTGGGTCTGGTCTGCCGTCTTCGCGTAAAGGGTTAATAGCGCCGGGAGTAATTGGTAAACCGGGTCCAAATGGCACCATCGCCATCCAAGGGTTGCGAGGTAGTGGAGTGTTATTACCGTATGACTGTCCGATAGCTCCAGAAGCTTGTCGCATTTGTTGTTCTGTCATTGCTACCGCACCTGCTGGAAGATTAGGTGCTTTTCCCAAATCTGTTCCGGTTATTACTCTTGCGATTCGGTCTCTTAAACCCATGTGAATCTCCTTTTATTGCCCTTGTGTTTCGGCTTGCGTAATCATAGCAGTCCCACACTTACTGCAACGCGCAAAACTCTTAGGCATTGGTAAATTACATTTAGGACAAAAATTAGATATAGCATTGAAATAATCAGACACGCTACTGGTTGCTAATAAGTCGCTAAAAGCTTGCACCATTGCATCTAATCTGTCTGGACTGTCTGGGCTTTCCGGCGTCCAAGTAGCCATTTGATCTTCCAGCTTTTCATAATTACCAATATGCTTGATTCTGCCTTGTTCATACATCGCCGCTACTGGTTCGGCTCTTAATCTTTTACCAACATGCGCTCTAATTTCTCTGATCGGCAAGCTTGGTTCTACTTGTCGCAATACTGCGCTCACCATATCTCCACCTTGGTTCACTTCTACTAGGATTGCATCAGCTTTCCATTCTTTAAAGACTTGCACAGCTTTACTCGCCCATTCGTAGGGTGAACCTTTGAATGAGTAATCACCTAATACATAACCAAAACCTCTAGTGTCAGAACCGCAAACGATGATGCCAGTTTCATCTGAATCTTTAGTATTAGTTATTGCCGGGTCAATTGACACGATCAACCGGGATAAAGGAGGACGCTCGGTGACTCGGTTACGATCGATCAAGCCGCGTGTCCAGAGTGCGCCTTCAACATCATCTAGTATTTCGCCGTATAGCTCTTGTCTACCTAGACGAGTATTGTTGTAGCGAGCTTGAAGTTCAATAAGAGCTTGTGGCGCTAAATTAGCTGCATTATCAAAGGTCGAGCCTCTTACAACCCTTACTGAACCGTCATCTCTAGCGTTTAATTTGCGTATCAAAGGTATTGGTTTAGGCGTTGTCGTGATTATTGTCCGAGGGTGACTACCTAACCGTAGACCGAACTGCAACTGGTCGTAAGTATCTTCGTAGCGCCAAGCTGCAAGCTCGTCACACCAAGCTCCGTGATGTTGTGGACCGCGTAATCGATCTGGCTCGTCAGCTGAGAAAAGCTTGATACGAGTGCCGTTTAATAATCTTATTTCGCCTATCGTTCTGTTGTAATAATCCAGAACTCCGTATTGTCGCAGTATGGGTAGTAAGCCAGATTCTCCTTCAGCGCAAGTATCTCGCACATCTCCGAATGTTGGTGCGATGACAGCCCACCTAGTATTACGCTGCGTAATAGCTTGCCAAGCAATCCATTCCGCTGCAGTCCTAGTCTTACCAGCACCACGACCAGCAAGGTATAACCAAGTAGTCCAAGTATCAGCATCAGGTAATTGTTCGGGTCTCGCCATCTCCGCTTCCCATGTCGCCCGGCGAGAAGCGAGTTGATCGTACCAATTCAACAATTCGTTGGGTATGCTGTTCGAGGAGTGCGCCGTCATAAGTAATTACCTCTGCCTGTATCTTGGTTGGAGCGTCTAACCCGAGAATACGAGTTCGCCTGTCTACTATCTTCAAAATGGTTTCAATAGCTTTTTTGTCGCCATTCTTAGCATCGTCATAAACGCCAAATTGCAATCTATCGAGTAAGTCAATTTCCATATTTCTATACTCTTCAAGCTTGGGTGCAACCATGCGTTCAGTAATGCGTTGGTATGCCTTGTAAGCGCCAGAAGCGTTGGCGTATCCAGTAGCTTTAGCTATAAGCTCCCAAGTTGCGCCTGTCCTGCGTAATTCGATAATCTTTTCTTCTTTTTCCAAACGCACAAGTTTCAGCGCATCTTCTTCTTGTATTTTTCCTGTCATACGCTTAATTTATCCTAAATCAAATTATACGCAACTCGGTCGGTCATGCCTTCTTCCCAAAAGTAAAGCTCAGCAGGACAAGAAGCTTGTGCCAATCCCTTCAGCACTTTCTTATTGTCTTCAGTGAAGTTTGTAATGTTATGTCCTACAATTACGGCGTTTTTAAAATTCACTACATTTTCTATCGATCTACTTGTAGGTAGTAAAAATACTTTCAGTACTAGCTCGCCGTATCTCTCTATAAGCCAATCAGTAGTGATAGCTCTAATTACCGGGTCATCTTTGCGAGCGCTAATAGCTATAAAAGGTTCAGTAGGAATCAATAAAGGTTTTGCCGCTTTATATTGTTCAAGTAGTCCCATCTTATGCGCCCTACGCTCAGCACCGTTCATTTTGCCCCATTTTTTCGAGCTTGGTAACGGTTTTGTAGCTAATACTCCGTCAATATCGTACCCGGTCATAATCCCATTGTTGCTAAAGATAAATTAAGTAGCATATAAGCGTTGCTGTCTTGAACTTGTCGAGCGTGTATAGCTTCGCGCTGCTCTCTTGATAGCCTTAAAAGCGATGCAAGCTCTCTAGGTGAGGTAACTCCATACGCCCAATTTAGAGCTGGATTACCTATTGGCGCGGCAACTGGTATCCCAGCGAGTAGCGCGTGGTAAGCTCGCCCGGTCCTCCACCCGGTAATAGCGTGTTTACCGTCGTACATCGCAAAGCAAGCTCGCCATTGCTTATACCAATTAGCTCTATCACGCTGCTGTGGAGGCTCAACGATAGATAAGCTTGGATCGTTCCACTCTTCAATTCTTCCGGCTATGGTCAATGTGCCGCTTTGCAAGTAGGGTGTTAAGCTCTTCATACGCCCATTTGGACGCCCATAATATATAGCTGTTGGCTGCGTACCGTCACTAAACTCTTGTTGATCGAGTAGTGCGTGGAATGGCAAATCAATCATTCTTGCCGCTGATGGCACCCCAAGCTTGAGTCGGGTTGGCTCAAGTTTAGTAGCATTTACCGCTACAAACCACCGAGTCCAGTCTTCACTCGGTAACTCTTTCCATAAAAAAGGCAAGTCTGGGTCGTCACATAAAAAGATTACTTTACCTTTGTGGGTTTTAATCATTTCAAAGGTTTCATTCCAAGCTTTTCCATTGAACAATAGGTTATTGCCGCCAAACTCCAGCATTAAAACATCGCAAGGTGTATAAGCTTCTTGTTTATGCCCAGCCTCTGTACTGGCTGTCGTCAATGGTGATAGCCAAGCAAACTTATGACCGCGTAATTCCAGATTCAGTATTAACGCTCGGCGTTTTTCTAACCAAGTGCCTCTTTGCCCAGTTTCGTTATCCGTTAATGGAAGTTTGCCAGATACACGCCTATATCCAATTTTCATTTTATGGGTTTTTAGATGACCGCACTTGTAAAGTAGCTTCTCCCTTTAACACAGCCGCCATTTGATCTTCGCGCTTGGTTCTATTTTCTGCTCCTCGCGCAGTTTCCACCGCATAAGTAAAGCAATCTTTCATGCCTTTCAGTGCGTAATAAACTACTGAGTATCTGTAAGAATCTTCTTTTGTCGGCATCATAGGTGTTACTCCATGCACATATTTGTAGCCGGGGAAAAATAAAACCCAACCATCGCGACAAGCACAAGTAAGTTTATATTCAGGGAAGTCTAAATATCCACCCTTCATATCGCGCCTAATTACCGGCATAGCGCTCCAAGTAGCAAAGTTAAATCCATCTCTATGGTAAGGCAGAGTCGAAGCTTTATTAACTACGCCAGAAGTCCATAAAGCATCATCAGTCATACGCCATTCGTTATCTAATCCAGCCTCAGCCAAGTTTTTAACATCGTTCTCGAATATTTGTGGCGCAAATTCTTTAAACATTCTTCCAAACTTCTCAGCAAAAGCTATTAATACCGCGTGTTCATTGGGTTGTTCGTTTGCAAGCGTAGTAGGACGGCAAGACTCCCTGCGTTGGTATATTTTGCGCGGTGCCATACCAAATGTTCGTGAAGAGTTTTCAATGCCTAGGCTTTGGCGCTTGGTAGAGCCGTACTTAATATTCATTACAGACTTGCGCAATAAATTGACTTCTTCTTCCATTGGAAAGTAAGCTAAAAATGGTTCTTCCGTGTCTTCGTCTATGTAAATACCCGGTTCGATACAATTAGCTTCTAAATCGTCTACCATTTTGCCAACCAATTCGGTAGCTTCGTCTGGGGTTAATACGCGCTTAATTCTAAATATAGGTAACTCAGATAGATTCATCTTTTGGTGCACTCTCTCCCGATACATCTTCAATTAATCTTACAACCGCATCAGCATTAGTAGTCAAACCGTGTTGAGCGCGATAGGCAGATAGTTTATCAATTAACCAGACATAAGTTGTGTTGTCGTAATCCATCATTAACATTCGCGTTGCTTTTTGTGCGTAGCGTTCAGCATATTCACCGAGAGATGTGCCGATATTTACATTGCTTAATCCAGTTTCGCCTACCTTTGGCGCCAAGTGGATACCTGCGCCTAAGTTCGGTGTAGTTTCTTCGTCTAGTAATGCCATCAAAGAATCTACATCGTCTTGCGAATACCCAGTTGCTTTTAAGTCTGGTAATTCATCTAATAATTCTAGTAATGTTTCCGTGTCGTAAGTGCCCATATCTGAAGTCTTATTGTCGATCGCTACTATCTTGGCCGCTGTCGCTTGATCTACATCTACATAATTGACTGAAATATCTGCCCAGCCTAATTTCTTTGCTGCGGCGTAAGTGTGGTTGCCAGCCAATATTTCTTTAGTGCGAATGTTCACTGTTATTGGTTTGTATTGACCGTAAGCAGATAAAGATTCGGCTATAAGATCAATATTACCTTTGCGTGGGTTTTTAGCGTATGGAGTTAATTCATCAAGCGCTACTTGTTTTATTTCCATTTTCAGCCTCCTGTCGTTCTGCGATCTCTAATCGTGCGTCTAATAAATCATCTAAGCTAGATAGTAATAGATTTCGGCGCCGAGGTGTTAATCGAGAATCTATAAGCAATTTTTGAATATGCTTCATAGCCTCGTCTAATTCCTCGACGCTTACTATCTCTGTAATCACTACGGTCATGCATAAAGACTAGCGTTTTTTCCTCGCTTCGCGCTTCGCTCCGTAAGCTTTTACCTGCTCGGCATCGTAGAACACGGACCGCCATTCGCGTTTCACCCAATTCAGGGTTTTACGGTGCTGGATTTGTCTCAAATTATTTATCGTAATATTGAGATATTCAGCGACTTGTTGGCTAGTCCATAATTCGTTATTTACCAAGGTGCTTCCTCTTTCTGCTGAACGCTTTTAACAACTGGCGCTTGGTTCTTAGGTGATTTAGGCACAATAGCAAAGTCTGTGCCATTTATTTCTAGTGATACCCGGTCTTTGCCTTCTTTGTCCGTGTATTGAGATACTCCAAGCTTACCGATAACCAAGACTTTATCGCCTTTTCTAAGACTATCTATAACAAGATCGGCTTTTGAGTTCCAAAATGTAACTCTAAACCAAACTGTTTCGCCTTCACCTTTGGTCTTGCTCCAAGGTGTGTGTGCCAATGAAAATACTGCCAAAGTTTCATCTTTAGCCATTTTCAATTCCGGCTCGTTGCCGACATTACCATTTATTGTAATTTGATTAATCATTTATTCCTCCTAGTGAGATAGTTGTGCCTTCGTTAGTTAGCAAAACGATAGAACCGTCTGGTTTGAAGAAAGGAGTTTCTTCTGGCTCTTGCCAAGACGCAACCATCCAGCCTTTTCGTTCTGCCATTTCAGGATTCAGGTGGATGCTGTCTGTTTTCAGATTATGGCACCCATGATGAATCCAAATTAAATTCGCAACAGAATCTTCACCTCCGCGCGATTTTAATTTTCTGTGATGTAATGCCATCGATTCTTCTCTGACACCACCACAAACTTCGCAATAGCTTCCAGCGCGCTCTTGGACAATTTCAACAATTTTTTTATCCATACCGCGCCTTTCGTTAATACCAAGGGTTGCCCTTCTTGGCTTGCTTTTGCCAAAACGCCCAAGCTTCGCAAGGCGAGCCATAACGCTTCGTAATGTATCTTAACCCAAATGTAATCTGAACGCCAGCCTCTTTGGGCTTGTGTGGTGCTTTGTAATTAGCCCATGTACTCGGCATAAATTGCGCAATACCGTAGGCTCCTGACTTTTTGTTTTCAGCCTTTGGGTTCCAATGGCTCTCGCGCTCCCAAAGTTCGACCAAGCATTTGTATTGTTGGTGAGAACCCCATTGATTCATTACTTTTCCGTAGGCATAAGTTTTTGGAGAAGCAGTTAATAATGTTAAAGGTTTTGGGCGCACAGGTGCTATTGCGGCTTCCGCACTTACCGAACTGCAAAATCCAACCAATAAGGCGATTAAAAGGATTCTGCGACGAAAGACTATTTTAGTAGTCCTTCCTCCCATCGCACGCTTGGCAAACTTTGGCGTTGTAGAGTTGTTTTCCGCATCCTAAGCAACGGCTGATAAATGAATCACTACTCATTTTCGTTCTCCTTAACTGAGAAATAGCGAATAGGTGTTATTAGTTTATCCGTAATTATAGATTTTTAACCCGATTTAGAACGGTAAACCGGGTCAAAAATGGAGCGCAGGTCTGGCTAACCCATGGACTAGGTATCATGACCAGCCTTGGTGGTATGAACAAAACCACTTTAACGCTCATGGTCGTCAATTATGCGTAAAAAGTTTTAGTGTGAAGCTTGCCATTAGGCTCGATCAAAGACACTAGCGTGTAATTACTGGCTAACCCATGATCTACAAATTTATTGTAGGAAGCCACAGCGTCTACACAATTATCTAATTCTTTTCGCCATGTTTTTACACCGTCAGTAATGACTACGATTGTGTATTCATTCATAATTTATCCTTTTCTGGCGCTAATTCCAACATCATCTCATTTAAAACTTGTAAATCGAGCGTTGGATCTACATAAGCCACTTTGTCTGGAGTCCGTTGAGCGTCCAAGCCTGAATCTTTACAAAAGTCTATATAAGGCTTTTCGCCTTTGTAGTCTTTCATAAACTCTACGGCTCCACGATATAAAGGCTCTTCGTTATTTATCCACATAGATACATTCCAAGTCGCCCGGTTTTTCCAGCCGTTATATCCTGATTCGCTCATTAAGACCACCAACCTTTCGCTACGCCTAATCCCCATATACCCAAACCAATAGCCATAAGATTACTTATAAGCAATAATCCTAAAATTACATATACCATCAAGCTTCCCTCCTAAATCTATAAGTGTGTTTACAAACTGGACAAGTAACTTTGTCGTCCACCAAACCCCAGTCGTCAGTTACAAAATCCGCTGACCAACGACCTTGGCAAATATCCGTGCAGTCGTCGCATCCGTCCTCGTGGCATACGACTTCTAAAGTTACTTCTTGGCAATAAATACCTGAACCCATCATTGATTCGCTCATAATTTTCCGCTCCGATGGTAATCAACAAAGTCTTCGAAACTGTGTTCAATACCGTCATGAGTGACCGTTTGGTTAGTAATATCGATGACTACTGGTTCGTATTCTTCTTCGCCACCAGTTTCGCCGATAAATAAACCAAACCCGGTAGTTTCGCGCCATGCGTCACCGATCAAATATGACACTATAATGCGTAACGCATAAGATTCGTCCTGCCAGCGTGATTCAGCGTTCTTAATCGCATACGCTAGGTCGGCAAACTTCTCATCACCACCCCAATGTGAATACAAAGTTAGATAATTATTGTCTTGCTTAAAATGAAAATTCGTTCTCGCTCCCATGTTATTCCTTCTCTCTACCAAGACGACTGGTAAGTAATAACCCAGTCCTCATCGATATCGTCTAGTGTTTTGGTTAATTGCTCGATTGTTGTATCAATATCGCTAAAATAAGCTTCTCCGTATTCAGTGTCTCCAAAAAAGAACCCTGACTGAGTCGGTAGTAATGTTGGCGCTAATTTCGGTTGGTTCTTAACCCTTTGGCAAAGACCCGATAATTCCTCTATTTGATCTCGAGTTACGAAATATAACCCGCAATCGTCTACGCCGTCTTGGCAATTGACTACGAACCATCGATGAATAGCGTTTGATTTCCGCCAATATGCTTTTTCGTATAACTTACCTGCACTTAAATACATATCTAGACCCATTATTTACCTCCTAAATCGCAAGTAATCATGTCGCCAAAACAATATCCGTTGCCGGTCCACCACAAATGGGTAGATATTACATAAATGCCAATAACCAATGCGCTCCAAAACGCGATACGCACAAGTAATCGCACTCGATAATAATTCTTAGACTGCTTCATGCTCGCTCCTTTACTTCTAGTAATATGGCTAAAGCCTTCTCGAAATTGGAGACTAATTGCTCGTTCAATTCCAAGTTATTTTTCGCTATGAATTGACTAGAGTCAGTTAATGTCGTGACAATTTGAATAAATTCTTCCGTTGTTATCAAATACATCAGCCCACCTGCCACCATTCGCACTTTTTGCAATAGTAATATTGTTGCTCAAAGTCGCATACGAGAACATGGTTTCCGTCTTTACAAGCTTCTTGCGCCATTATTCAACCTCCTTAAAATTAAATTCGTGAACCGTAGTTGCCACATCAATTTCGTCGTTAGCAAAATCCCATGGCTCTTTCATTTGCAGATATACCGCACTCTCAATGGCAGTAATTTCATTTATCGTTAATTTGCGATCAGTGTCGAAGGTAATTTGAGCGGTATAAGTCGCCATTACTTTGCCTCCACTAGATTCTTACCCCAAAACTTCTGAAGCACTTCAGGGTTAGTAAATATGCGGTACTTGCCGTTTACAAGCACCACTGGTTGTAAGTCGCCGTTGCGCTTGGCATCGACACCTGCTAGATAAACAGTCTTACCGTTAATAAAAGCGGAAAGACCTAACGCATTAGGAGATAGACGATGTGTGAATTGATAAGCGCGAAAGTTCTTAGCATATTCAGAGGCTAAGTTCACTCCGTTCTCGCCAAGCACAACTTTATCTGCTTTGATAATAATTTGAAATCCTTCGCCAAACTTACAACGATTAGACCGTAACTCTAAACCGTTTTCAGCGAACACACCCTCAGCATGAGTCGCAATACCGTCCTGTAATTGCGTTGCTAATTGTTTAGTAATTGGATCGTTGGAATAAGCTTCGATCTTGAATTGAAAGCCGTCTCCATATTTGCTAGCAGACTTACCAACGACCATGCCGTTCTTTTTGATGATAGTGGTAGCGAATTGTTGTAATTCGTCATGCACTTTCACGCATAGTTCTTTCGATACATCGTAATCGTTCATTATTTTGCCTCCGTATTGGTTATTAAAGTCCAGCCACTTGACTGGACTAATCCGCACTTGTGACATGTACCAGAGCGGACATCTACATCTGCTACACAACGCATACAAGCAGTCGCGCGCACAACTGGCTCGCCTCTGTGTAAATCGTGGTGCAACATCCATTGGTATTGCTTTTCAAATTGCTTACCGCAGTCGAAACACTCGTATTTTTTAGCCATTATCGCTTGTCCTTACACTTTTTACACACTGCCAAAGTCGCAGATGTAGGTTCGCCATTATCGAAAGCGCAACTTATTGTCTTAATAATTAAGTCGCCATCGTATTCGTCGCACCAAAAACAACCACCAGCGACACCGTAAACGATTTGATCTTTTAATTTAGCCACGATTAGAAGCCTTTTCTGCGATCATGTGCTGAGCCAGAAGCACATGAAATATCGTTAATAACTTTTCCTGCTTCAATAATTTCTGAGCCAACAATTTCATACATAGAAACAGGCATGCGGTCAATTGCTTTTTGTAAACGAGCAACTGCTTTTTGTAGTTCGTCAGAATAAAGTGCTAATTGCTTTGTAGTGGCTTTGCAATTTTGTAATGCTGTTGCGGTGTAATCGATATTACCGCAACCGTTTCCAGCGATCGTATCTTTTTTCATAACTTGCCTTTCCGTTGGGGGAAGCTTCGTGCTTCCCTGTTAAGAGAATTATGGAGGTCAGATTACGGTTTGACTATTATTGGCAAGTAGCGCGTCCAAAATATTTTTTTTGAGTAGCGTTGGACGAGTAGTAAATAAAATTATTTTTTGAGTAGCCTTATTTCTAGACCGGGGGAACTTCCGTATATTTTATGAGCGTGTATTTCTACTACTTGTCCGTCGTCTAAGTAAGCTACTCCAGTAAGAGCGTCGAGCGCGGCACGAATAAGTTTGTCGAGGTCTGGCGCTACTGACGGAAACTCGCGCTTCACCGTTTTTGGGCGGGGCATAATAAATACTAGAGTCATTTGTATTGGGTCTGCTACTGGTATTGCTCCAGCTTGTTTCGCACTCCACGCAATAGTAGAACGCCATACGGCGAGCGCTGAGCCTTGTGAGTGTAATACTCGACCGTTAATAACTTTCATCGAGCCTTGAGGCACTGGTATGCCCTCGGCGCGAAATTGAATCACGCTATAACGATAACTGGTTCAGCAGTAATGTGATGTAGTGTGCCAGTTTCATTGACTAAATAATAATCTACTGCGCCGTGCGCGTCTGGTCCTTCAACATAATTTACAAACCAAGCTTGTTTATTAACAATTATTTTGTCGCCAAATAATACCTTTGTCGGCGCAATTAAAGTTACGCTCACTGTAATACCTCCCTAGAGGTTAATACCATAGATAAAGCGTAAGGCTTATAGGTAATTTGAGCAAGTCAAATACGCTTCAAAATATCCTTAAAATAATCAGGCATAGGTATAGCTTTTTCGGCTTCTCGCTGTTGCTGTTCAATCGCCTTCCGTGAGGCTTCTCGCTCCCTTTCGCTTTTCTCCCTCGCCACTATTAACTCTCTCGCTTTTATCTCCTCTACGGTCATTTTACGAGGCGGTAATGGCTCATCTAGCCAGCGTTCAGCGTTTAACCAAGTCGCCGGGTGCGGAGTGAAACTCGGATCGCGGTTTGGGTCTGCGGCAAAGCGCATTGCACCGTCAATAACTGCCTTTGGGTTCTTTATTTTCTCCCAAGCTTTTCTCGCTGAACCCTTTGCTGTCTTTCGTGGATAAACTTTCCAAAACTCATCGAACATAGATGTATCTAAGGATGGTTCTATTGAATGATTCATAGGGCGCAATTGTCGGGTCGTATCGGTCGCAGATGTCGCCTCGTTCAAGTCGTTATTGTCGGGTCGTGGCTTACGACCAGTCACCATGTCGCCTCGTACCCTAACTAGGTTGATTTTATATAAATGGGGTCGCCTATCGTCTCGGCAATTAATAGAACCGCCTCTACCCTTATCCATGCGCAACCAACCATCGGCAACAAGTTTATTAACACACCTTTGCACCGTGCGTATTGTCAAACTCGCCCGGTTAGCAATAGTTTGCTGACTTGGCCAAGCGTTATCGCCTTCGTCTGAAGCGTGATCGGCTATAACTAGCAATACCATTTTCTCGCTAGTGGGAAGCTTCGTTCTCCAAACTTCCGTCATAACTCGTATGCTCATCTATAACCTCCTGTAACTGCTCATTGCTAATTCCAAAACGCGCCAATTCTTGCCTTGCTTTATTTGCAATAGTGGGAGGCTCGCCTTTGGTCAAGGCTTTTCTTTCATTGCTAGTTAAGCCACCCCACACACCGTCATTTTCATGCGCAAACGCATAAGCAGTGCATTCTTTCCAAATTGGACACGCAAGACATATTTTCCGCAAAACATCTATGTTTATCCATTCCAGCACTCTCCGGTTTTCTTCTACAATAAAAAATAAGTTAGTCGGAGCGCCAGCACAAGCGGCTTTTTCCCAATTTATTTGCCTATACCTTGGCATCCTACCTCCCCACTTGCGTCGTAAAACTTACAATACTTTGCGCAAAATGCTGGATAGTTTTCTGCTGGTGGCATATCTTTGGTTTCCGCAAGCTTACGCACCGCACCTAACCAGTTCAATGCTTCTTGCGCCACCGCTACATCGTAATTCTCTATATGAACTCTTATGTCGCTCATATCGGCATCTCTTGGTATAGCGACTAGGGATACCTGTTTAACTTCATAACCGTTATTTGCTAATAACCAGCCATAAAGTTGTACTTGCCAGCGTTGTTGTTGGCTAGGAAAATACCGTAGTGATTTCTTCTTTGTAGTTTTCCAATCAACCACTAATCCAGAATCTTTGATGTATAAATCGCAATGACCTTTTAACCCATCGTGCGTGAACTCTTGTTCAATTAAGAAATTATCTCCAAATGGGTCTTCTCGTTTAATAGCTTCGCTTATTCCTGTATGAATAAATGTGCCTAAAATGGCCGCTAATGATTCAGTTTGATAGTTAGTAATAGGTTGCTCGGTCAATTGGTAATAGACCTGCCTAGCGCAACCTCCGACTGATGATGGACCTACCTCGATCTGCTTGGAACGATCTCTATTGCGATCAAACGCCGTGAGAGATTTGGCTAGTAATTGTTGTAAGTCAGTCATTAGGAGTCCAAACGATTTTAAATATTTCGCGCTGAATTTGCTTAGGTATTGGTCCATGCACTTGTTCTATTACTTGCATATTTAAAGTCAATTCTTCGGTAATGAACGATCTCCAATAAAATTGAAATTCACGCGCTAATAATTCAAAAGAATTTTGTCCATCAACCGTCACATTCATAGCATCGTTTTTTATATAAGCCAAAGTTTGATCGTGTTGAAAGACCGGGTGACTCATTCGCTTAATTCCTGCCTGATTTTAATTAGTGCATCTTCGCGACTCAAATTAGGATATTTTTTTAAAGCGGCATCGATAAAAGCTTCCAACACCGCTTCGCCTTTTTCGGTTAATTCGTAACTTTCTTCGGTCATAAAGCGTCTATCGATGATCGAACTGAAGTGCCTATCGACCTTGCGATATCTACCTGCGTTTTAACTCGCATAGCATTTGCTCGAACTGATCGCACCGTAGCCTCTAGGGAAGCCACGCGAAAATGTAAGTCCTCGCATTGTATTAACGCTAGGTCTTCGCGCTCCTGTACTGTGTAATTTTTACCACTAGGAGCAGACTTAGAAGCAAAAGTCATACGCGCTCTGGCTAATTCAATTTCGTAAGAAGCTTTCGTTTCGAAATATGCTTTTTCTACCGTAGACATGTGTGTCTGTATATCGTCTATCTCTTTAGATAAGTCATATAAACGCTTTTCAACTTGCGCCGGAGTAACTACATTATTCATTAGCCATTGCCTCCTCATCTAATTCGGTAACGCTTTCAGCAACATCTGCCATTGTTGGAACTGCTCTTAATTTATTACGCTTTTCTACATCCATTACTTTCCAAGCGTCTTTAACAATATCGAATGGGTCGGGAATTAATTGATAGCCAGCGTTTTCTAATGCTTGTCCGCAAGTAATAGGGTCGATTCGTAACTCTTGCGCCACCCTTGTGATAGATACCTGCTGGTGATTAACCGCAACTATCCAACCCATGCTTGGTTCAAACTTCTTTTGTTTATCGCTCACTTGTATCTCCTAGTTTTTCTATGAAAGCTTGTAAAGTGCTTTCTTTCCACCTGACCGATGAATTAACATGAACACAAGGTAATGTTCCTGTGTCTCTTAATTTATATATCGACGATCTGCCTAAATTAAGGCGTTCCATCACTTGTTGTACTGTCAAAAGCGAATCGCTCATATCAGCATACCTTCCGCACAAGCACGCCAAACGATGCAATTATTACCTTTGATGTTCTTGCGAGTTACGCCTGAATCGTTTACCAAGCCATTTTTAACTAGCGTACCTCTAGATGGGCGAACTGTATTACCGTCTAAATGTAAAGAAGATTCAATTTCTTGGTCGGTTGCGCCATGTAGACCGCGATTAAGAATAAACTCATAAACCTTTCGGTTAATAGAACCTATACTTGGTTCAACCTTTAATTTTGCTTCTATCGAAGTTTGTTGAATCATGACAAACTCTTAACTCTTGTATTAAGAGCGTCTTTTAAAGTAGTTCCATTAACTGGAATTTCAAGATTAGAAGCTTCGTTAGCCCATAACTGCCTAAGTGTTTGTAGGTTATCGACTAACTTGATTTCTTCTATAATGTTTGCTAACCGTGTTACTTCTTCCGCAGAATAAACTTTAGGCGGAGCGACTGGTTTGCGTGGTTCGCGTTCGTACCGTTCTACCTTTTCCATTTCTTCGCGAGAAGGTCTTTTCATACCAGAATAATTACACTGAGCCAATGCTCTTCCAGTTGAACTTGTCTCCGCATTTTCTAGGGCACTAGATTTATTTACTGGACTTGCGCCTACAATTTCTTCTGCGTGTCCACTAGCGACCGGAGTTGAATCTTCTCGATCAAAATAGATTTCTGTCTTACAAATAAAGCGACGCTCATCATGGTAAACCAACTCAGTAAGCACTCTGCCCTCTGGGTGGTCTAACCAAAACCGAGCCAACCGACTTTCTACCGTTTCATACGCATCTAGATCAAAACGACCCATAGCTTGCCTTCTTTCAGTTAGGGGATTCTTATGAATCCTGTTGGGATAATTATGCCCCTAGGATTACAAAAAACCTAGTTTATGCGCTAAGTTTGGTTATCGGCGCGCCGTTTGTAATTCGTGGGAGGATATAGGCATGACAACCCTTGTGGCTATACAAAATTCGGAATGGTCAATTATTGCGGCAGATTCGCAAGCAACCGATTCTGTTAGAAAATACGATATTTCCCCAACCGGCAAAATCAACTTAAATAATGGTTATTTGTTTGCTTCTGCTGGCTTGTGCCGAGGTCAAAACTTATTAGCATTTGGTTGGACACCGCCTAGACCGCCTAAATCTAATTTAGATAAATTTATTACTCAAACTTTTATACCGTCTATGCGTAAATATTTTATAGATTCTGGCTACGACATGAAAGACGATGGCGATATCGCAAGCTTCGACAATGACTTATTGGTCAGCGTCCGTGGAGTTATTTATAGTATTGATTCTACTTACGCTTGGGAGCGTACTGCTGGCGCTATATACACCGCCGGGTCAGGAGGGTCTTACGCTATGGGCGCATTAGACGCCTATCAGATTGAAGACAAAGAATCCTATGAGGAAGCTATTGCTATTGCCGTTCGCGCCATCGAAATAGCCATCAGGCGCGACCCTTACTCTGGTGGCAAAGTCCAAATAGGAATACAACACCGCAATGGTAAAAGCTTTATTGAGACATTAGACGACGAATAATCCATTCTACGACTGGTACGGCTACCGCATTACCCATTTGCTTATATCTATGACCGTCAGTTTGTCCTTCAGTCCAATTATCTGGGAAACCTTGTAGGCGCTCGCATTCTATTGGAGTGATGCGCCTGACAGTAAACTCTGAACCTACCATCGGCATATTATTTCCCCCGGTACCCATATAACCAGTCAATGTATTCATAGTTTCGTTTTGTATTCTAACTCCGTCTGATCTATGTGGGTCAAAAACAATTACCGTTGCTCGCGTATCTCCGTTGTTTTCAAATCTATTCAAAGTCGGTGCCACCCCCCCCTCTATCCAAGTTTCGAAATCTTCACTATTTTGCGCTCGGCGCGACTTAGCAAAAGAAACTATCAAATTTTCGCTACCGCCACCGACATCTCTTCCTGCTGAACGCAAAGTAGATAATTTACTTATTACTATATTTTCTTCTGGTCTTTTATTGCTAGTAGCCGTTAATGTAGTTAATCCTTCAGAGTATCCTGCGAAGCTTGACTGTCCGAAACCTGCTGTAACGCTGCCTGCAACATCGGTGGAAGTGTTTTGCCTCTGCGGTTCGCTCTCCTTAATATTCCACTTGCTGCTTTCGCCGATAGCAAGTATTTCCGCAGGTGTTCGCCCATCGTCTCCAAGACATCCGACAATAAAGACCCTTCTGCGCCGTTGTGGAACTCCGAAGTATTGAGCGTCAAGAACCCGATACGCGATCCCATACCCGAGTTCAGCCAACGACCCGAGGACGATTCCCAAATCTTTTCCTCCGTTTGATGACAATAAACCGGGTACATTTTCGAGGATAAAGTATTTTGCTTTGGTTTCATCGAGAAGTCTGTGTATTTCCCAAAATAATCCTGAGCGTTCGCCAGCAAGTCCTCTACGCTTTCCTGCGACTGATAAGTCTTGGCAGGGGAATCCACCGACAATAATTCCATCTGAGTTGAATCCGAATCTAAATAATTGTTTTCCTGTGACATCTTTCACATCCTCCAATATTTGTGATTTTGGGAAGTGCCTTGCTAATATTTTTCGAGCATTTTTATCTATTTCTACCGAAGCTACTACCTCTACTCCGTTGCGTTCTAACGCTAAGTCAAAACCGCCAACGCCAGCAAATAATGAAACTGCTTTCATGCGTTAATTTTGCCTTATCTGTTTTGATTCATCGGAAGGCTCGCCCAAAACAAGCTTGTAAAACTTTATTTGTGCCAAGTTAAAACCTAACCGTATATTTACATCTAAGTTTTCAGGTATAGGCGAGTTTAATATTTCTTCAGCAATTTGTTTACGCAATTCTTTTAATTGAATATTGAGTGTTTTTTCCATTAGTCTAACCAAACTTTATATCCAGCAGTCACTCTACCTTTTTCGGGATCAACAAAATGTAATCTTTGAGAAGGCGTAGCGCTAGCCGCTAACATTACGCCAGCGTATCTATTGTCGCTTTCCGTAGAACCTGTTTGATAGACACTACCTTGACCGTTCGCCATAGCCCATTCGGCATGAGTGTGATAGTGACCGATGTAGACATCTCTAAACTCCCAAGGGTAAGACCCTGATCGCCATTTATTGGCGTGTTGAACGATTGCACCGGGTGAAGCAAAACCATTTCTACCTACCTCGTCTCCGTGTATTAAAAGCGCACGATAATTGCCTATTTCGACTCTTTGTATATCTTCAGGGCATTCTTGCCACACTAATCGCTTTTCTCCTTGAAGTAATTGGCGCGCAAGTTCATAACACATACGATCAAAATTATCTGATCTTGGCACATTATCGCGCTTTGAGCCTATGCGACCGTGATTACCCCATTCCGGTACTACTTTGACTTTCTTATAGTTAGCGAGCGCATACCGCACTACATCTACACATAGTCGAGATACATTTACATATTGCTCGAATAAAGTTGAATCAATTTCAAAAGCTTGACTAGGGAAATTAAATAATCCCTCAACCATATCGCCACCGAACATAATCACTACTTCATCAACTGGGTGGTCGGCTCTTTGTATTTCAGTAATTCTTACCGCTTTACTAGCGAACTCCATTACGCGCTTAGCCATTATTTCTGAATTATATGAAGTAGTTTTCTTAGCACCTTGCCAGTCCGTTAGGTGCCATAATGCTATTTCTGGTTTTTTCTTTGTATTCACAATTTTAGGTTCAGGCGTTGGCAATATTGGACCAGCCGCCATAGTCGCGTCATAAGCCGCTTGATGGGTTGCTTCTACTAGATCATCAACTTTTTGTTTTGTTTGTAATAATTTTTTCTGGACACGCATTAACGCTCGGCGTAATTCCACTACATCGTTAGATTCAATACCATCTGGCATTGCGTTGAACTTATCTTCAAGACTCATTATTCATCGCAATTTCTCTACCGTGAATTGTGTATCCAAGCTTGTCCTGCCATGAATCATCATGATTAGGGTTGGCTATACACCGCACGGATTTGTAAACATCTAACATTAAAGCAACTTGCCAAGCTGGGATATCATCAATATTTAACATTGCGCCCCATAATCGCCCGGCTAAAGTAAAATTTTTTCGCGCGTCACCGTATATGGTTTGGCGCTCTTCTAAAATGTTATCTATTTTGCGTTTCGGCATCGGCACTTCTGTCGTCTGTGTTGGTTTAATGTAGGTTCGCCCATGCGATAACCTTCATCTCGCAAAGCCGCAATAATAGTGACCGTAGCGTAATTATTGGCAAGTGCATTATCTATTACTTTTTTATCGGCTTCTGATAGTTGTTCATATAACACCGTCCAAGAACACTTATTATTGCGATCAAATAAATGCTTTTTTATATTTTCTTCTAAAGACATGTTGCCTCCTTGTGGATAATCGTAGCAACAAACTTGTGGATAACCTAACAAAGAAACGCCGGAAGAACGAAACCCCCACTATTCCTAGTGAGGGTTCTGTCCAGCACTCTCCAAGTAAATTATAGGAACTTACTCAGCGCGATAATTATGTGTGCTAATCGCATTCAAACTGATTAGGCTCGCCGATTATTTAGCAACCTTTTTCGCCGACTTCTTCGCAAGCTTATTGATTTCAATATCAGAAGCGTCAGCTACCAAGCCAAAAGCAGCGTCATTTGGATTAGCAGCTCTGATGGCTACTGGCACTACTGCGGCAAGTCCAGCGGCAAGAACTGCATGCCAGTCTTGGTTGCCAGTCGCGTAAACAGCGATTCCAGCAGACAAAAAACTCCGCGCGTAAGAAGCTATTACTGCCTTTAATTTTTTATTCATTTTAACCTTTCTTATGGTCTAGCAATACCCATTACAAGCGTATATGGGCGCTTTCTTAAGTATACTCCGTCACCATTTGCCTGTGAGCCTTTATCACCGCTAGAGGTATTACCCTCGTAAGTCCAAATGTATTTTTTGCCATCATTTTTAGCCACAATACCTACATGATCGGGTTCTGCATCTTTATCAAATTGAAAGAACGCTATATCGCCCGGTTGAGCCTGTCCTACTGTTACAAGCTTATTACGCTTTGTGAACCACTTTAACCCAACATCGCAAGAAGCAAAACCTTTGGCAGTTTGCGCCGATACGAGTTCAGATAATCCAGCTCTGTAATAACACCAAGATACAAATATTGCGCACCAAGGCTGGTTGTTTAATCCGTACCAAGCGCCAAATTTATTATTATTGTTGCCTTGTTCTGTGTAGCCTAACTCCGCTTTTGCCGCCTCCACTACAATCATTTTTTCTCCAATAACATTTCGTATATTGCGTCTACTCTTTGTTCAAGTCTATTGACCTGATCTTTGACTGAAGATCCGCCATTTGGTTTCAATTCATAAAGATAATGTTTGACTAGCCACCTTACAAGCGCGGCAAAACCAGCCACGATGCTCATAATTGAAAGTATTAGACCTGCCCATTGATTAGTGTTCATTTGCGCCCCTTGGGGTTATGTGAGTGTAATGGTTTTAATGATACCAGCAGAATTAACAAATTTGAGCGTTGTTGTCGTTGAGTTGTACCACATGTCGCCATTACGCGGATTAGTAGGATCAGTTGTCACTATTGGCACAGTGAATCTCTGCGCTGTTTCTAGTTTGCGCAGTCTTGCCTCAATGTCTGCCTGTATAGCCCGAAGATCAGGTGGTTGATTTATATATGCCATGTCGCCTCAGTTGCTTGTTGTGGTCAAAGTAATTGTAACGCGCTCAGGGCTGTTTTCACCAGGTTGAATGTTCAGACCGACAATTCTATAAACAGCGTCTAATGTAGAAGGAAATCTGTTGTCTTTGATTACAATTCTTGCGTCATCGCCTATATTGTAAGTTCCAAATTCAGGCGTAGCATAGGCAGGAACAGCAATTTTTATTGTTGTTGGAGGATAAGACAAACCATTGACTTGACCTAGCGTTAATTGGCTCAACAAAGTTGAACTGGTTACATCTGAATAATTGGCTTGATCTTCAAGCAATGGCCAACCAGTAGCAGTTTTGGTTGAATCAGTTTGAGTGGTTAGCAATTTACCTTCATTGGAGCCAGCGCCCAAGCCGTATATTGTGTTAGCGGCAATAGATCCGTCTTCAGGATAGACATATTCGACAATATTGCCTGCTGGTAGAGAGAACACAGGCGCAGTAATGCTTGTTACTGAATAAACAGTTCCAATTCTAGGATACCCAAATTGTAATGTTTTAGAAGGAACGCCTGCTATGTAAGAAACACGAATATTAAAATCAAATCCATTGTAAGCTCTTGATAGGTCTTGAACTGCCGCATAAACCTGTTTGTATTCGTATCCGTAGTAAGTTCTTGACACTAAAACGCCTGATGTGTTTGTAGGAACAATTAAGCCTATGTTTCCGTAGGCAGTAGATTGAGCGTTGTTAAATAAAGTTTGCGCAATAATTAATTGATCGACATTGTTGAACACTGTGTCGGTCGTGATGCGTCTGCGTTCGAAATATGATTCGAACTCTCTTCCGGTCAGCGTCAATTGTTGCGTGGCTGAATTGTATTCTCGCCCCCATATAACACCCCCCCAAACCAAGCTTCCTTTCCGATCTATATACAATGCTGTGCGACCAGGTATAGTTGAATTAGGAACATTTAACCCTGCTGAATTGACACCTGATAAAAGTAAATGCCCAGTAAAAGTGCCAGCTTGATTTAACTGTTGATTAAAAGATACGCCTGTTAAAGGGAGTTCGCCAAGCAGATTATTGGTTAAAAGGTCGGCAAAAAGATACCGATAAGTTGTAGCCATATTGCCTCCTATTCAGCCAATAGGACTAATCTACCAGCCCCTTCACCTATGTCACTTATTGTCTTTGCGCCTAAATCCTTTTGGCAGACATAAACCCATTGGTGAATTGTGTCGGGTTCTGTGCTAACCGCTTCGTATTTAGCCTCAGATTCGCAAAATTGGCAAACTGGAATTGTAGGTAAATAAAGGTTGAGCGTGTCCATTATTTACTTAGGCAGAACAAAACCTGTTTGTTGTAATTTTTCCTCTGCTGTTGGTATTGCTTTAGGATATTTAATGCCGTCAGGGTTTTCTACTTTGCTATTATATTTATCGCAAATAGCCTGTGCGTGTAGTTCGGCAGAGGCTTTATCTGTATAAGGCCATTGGTCAGGAAAATCTTGACCGTCTTGACGATAGGTAACAAGAGCATCTTTATCTACTTTAAATGTAAGCATTTTTTCTCCTTATACCGCAGTTGACCAAACTGCAATAGTTAGGCTTGTATCGGCTGGATTAGTACCAGTACCGTTTACAAGAACCCAAATACCATTACCATACCCTAAGGCATTTTGTGTTGTAACGCTAGGTCCAGTTGAAGGAGCAGTAGCACTCCAGCCTGGTACATTTTCTACTTTTTCTAAAGAAAAAGCGTATCGGTTGTAACTGCCAGTGCTAAATCTATTAAAAATATCTGCTCCAGTATATGTATATAAAATTTGATTACTTTGACCACCGTTAGAATTTATATCTATACCATAATATTTAGAGTTAACACTATCCCAAATAGGCAACATTCTTTGGGTGTCAGATCCACTAGGAAGACTTGAAACTGCATAAGAAGGGGGTCCTTGTATCTCATAAGGCGCTGTATCCCATTGCGTTGATACAGAAGCAGATGACCTTCTTGCCTGTTGACCAGCAAGAGTAGCAAACTTATCTACATGAGGCATATACCAAATATAACCAGCATCAGTAGCACTATTGTAAACAGGAGCAAAATTCCAAGTAGTTCCGTTTGTAGAGTAATAGGCTTGTTGATTAGCGGTAGATAATTGATTACCTGCTACTATTACAGTTTGAGCAGTATTTACGGCTATGCTTCTAATACTATTTGTTGGAGTAAGTCTTGCAGTCCAAGTAATCCCGTCAGGTGATGTAGAAAGTGAATTTACCGCACCAGCGTCACCGATTAAAATAAATAAGTTTATTGACCCAACAACCCATATAACATCGAAAACCGTGCTTGTTCCAACAAGTTGGCTTGTTCGTGCAGTCCAACTTCCACCAGGAGTTCCTGAATAACAATAGTTGTTAACACCCGCAACAACCCAAGTTGTACCGTTAAATGCAATTGCTCTTATTGCCGCATTAGTAGGAAAAATTACTTGATAATTCCAAGTTTTTGCGTCAGTAGAATAACCAATAACGCCAGTACTGGTACCAAAAATATAATAACCGCCAACATAATAAACTTTAGTATAGGCATACCCTATGACTTGTGTACTACGCGCTCCGCTTAAAGAACCAAAATTAGGATTGCTATAAGAAGTCCATACTTTTGTTGTTGATTTGATGACTGGTAAAGTGCTAATGCCCATTATTTAACCTTCCTTAAACAATCGTAATGCCTGATACCATAGCATCTATTTGAGGTATAGAAGTGCCAACTGAAATCTTTTTAGTAGTAGCGAAGTATTGTTTAATATCTAAAAAAGTAGATGAGTTTGCCGCAATAGATAATTGCTCTGCTACCGAAACATTATCTATTGTTAAATTTACCGTAGCCGCATTTGGAGTTGGGTTAGAAAATATAGCGTTGGTGACAATGCCATTGGTCGAGGCTGCTAAAGTGTAGACATCAGGGAATTTGCCAAACGCGCCTTGTGAAATAGCGGTTGAAGCAAGTGTTGCGG
>Ga0214921_10001568_pt1 | contig 38666 bp, 30 predicted proteins | sample LL1505_MetaG_FD_177992 | JGI IMG/M metagenome (GOLD analysis project Ga0214921, IMG submission 177992) | Freshwater microbial communities from Lake Lanier, Atlanta, Georgia, United States - LL-1505 | ecosystem: Environmental > Aquatic > Freshwater > Lake | place: USA: Georgia | collected...
TCTATCTTCAACAGTTGGTTTTATCATTAATTTTTCTTTTAATACGGCTAAAGGATTCATTGCTTATATACTTTAAGTATATAAATTTTTACATTTTTACAAATGAAAACGATTGTTTTTTATGGGTTTCTGGGTTTCATGGTTTCATGGTTTCTATTTGTCATCAATATCTAGAAACTTGAGCGCCTCATTACAGGCGATTTGCTCGGCCTTGCGTTTGATTTTGTGTTGGCCCTCCCCCATAAATATAAATGCTTTACCATTTTCGGTAACGAAATCTTGAATCGCCTTGAAGTTTTTAAAGTATGATATATCAACGGCTTCACTGTGCGATAGAGTATAGATTTGTTGTCCTAAACACAAATATACGCCCATTTTGTAGCCTAGTTCGGCATCGTGTTCAATTTCTAAATAATGCGGCGTTACTTTGAATTCCTTTTGAACTCTTACTTGCAATATATTTTTATAATTGTCGTCATTTTGAATGAGAGCAACCCAGTCAATGTGTTTTTCAAAGACATTTTCAATGAATTTTTGCGCCATTTGGAAGCCAGGACCAGTCACAAACATCGTTTGAAACCAATTTTCGTCATCTTTGACCACGACTTTATTGAAATCTAAGAAAAGTGCTCCGATAAAGGCTTCAAACAAGCAGCCCAGCTTCTTTAAATTCGTGCGTATCTTTTTCTCTTCGGCGTGTTTCGACAATATGACCCACTTATGCAGCCCCATTTCGAGGGCGATTTTACCTATGGCTTCGTTTTTGACAATGGCAATCTTCTTCTCGGTCATGAAACCTTCGTCGGCCTTTGGAAAACGCCTATAAAGCAAATATTTCGTCACACATTCGAGGACCCCATCGCCTAAAAATTCTAGACGCTCGTTTGATTTGCTACTCAGCGGCATACAATCTGGCGGTCTTTCTACAATGGTAATGTTTTGTTGGATGTTTTCAAAATTTGGGCGCTTCGTATACGAACGATGAACAAAGGCGCGTTCATAGAGGGCCATATTGTCGACTGTGGTAGGTAATCCATATTTAGAAAGAATAGATTGAACTTCGCTCAATGTAATCTTACTGTTTAATGAATTGTAGGGGTTGAAAACTAGGCCTTCATCCGTCTTAATAATATCGTCGTCTCGTAGAATTTCCTTATTGTCTATCATGTGCGGTTAATATATAGATTAAGGAGATGACTTTATATGGTTTCTATAATATATATTGGGTGCGTTTGGACTTAGAGATAAAATATGATGGTATATTATATAACCTACTTATGGAAGAATGGCGTACAGTGACAGAATTTCCGAATTACGATGTTAGTAATTTAGGGAATATTAAAAACAATAAATCTGGTAAAATGTTAAGGCCATGTGTGAAAAGTGGATACTATCACATAAGTTTAGTAAATGATAGTAATAAGAAAAATTTTAAAGTGCATCGATTAGTGGCACAACTGTTTATTGAAAATCCTGAAAATAAAAGTGATGTGAATCACAAAGATAAAAATAAATTAAATAATCATTTATCGAATTTAGAGTGGATGACTAGACGAGAAAATAACATTCACCGATGTCAAGGAGTCAAGATAACTTGCAATAAAAACAAGGTTGTTTATAGAATTGATACGGAGAGTAACGAGATATTAGAAAAATATAATTCAATAGAGCTAGCTGGTGAATGGGCATTTAAAAATGGATATACGAAAACAGTGCATAATGGGCGGAATTCTATAGGCAATTGTGTAAATGGTCTATCTAAAGTAGCATATAAATTTAAATGGGAATATGAAAACAAAAATACTTTGGAAAATGAAATCTGGAAACAAGTTGTTTTAGAAAATGTTGATATGAAAGACAAAACATATTTTGTTTCTAATTTAGGAAGATTTAAAAATAGTTCTGGGACGATTATGGATAATAATTATAAAGTAAACGAAAATGGTTATATAAGAGTATATATTTATAATAAAACTTATGCTTTGCACCGATTAGTTGCACTAGCTTTTATTCAAAATCCTGAAAACAAAGAACAAGTCAATCATGTTGACGGCAATAAGTTAAATAATTGTGTAGCCAATTTAGAATGGACAACTTGCTCCGAAAATAATTTGCATAAGTTTAAAATTGGCTTAGGAAATAGTTATACAAGAAAAATTACACAATATGATTTGGAAATGAATAAAATAAATGAATTCAATTCTATCGTAGAAGCTGCGAAACAATTAAATATAGGAAAAGGAACTATTTCTGGTGTTTTAACAAATTATAGAAAAACCGCAGGTGGATTTGTTTTCAAATATGCTGATGATACTAATATTGATTTTTCTAAAAAAATAACGATAAACAAAAACAGAGGAAGACAAGTTGGTCAATATGATATAAACGGAAATTTGTTACACATTCATAATTCAATAGCAGATGCATCAAGAAAATTAAATATTCATAAAAATAATATTTGGGGTGTTATTACTCACTTTAGGAAAACATCTGGCGGTTTTATTTGGAAATATTTAGAAGAAAGTAAATAATAACCAATAACCTAAATAAATTATTATCTGTTTGGTATATATAATGGTTTATATGTCCGCGGGTAAAATGAGCAGGAATTCTGCATCAATTTGCAACAGAACAAACACATGTGGTGGCACAGCCAAAAAGGCCGGCACCGCTCCACGTGTCGGTTGGTATTTAACAAGTAATACCATGTTAATGGGAGCACCACAGTCAGTTCCACGATTCTGTATTCCAAATACAACTGTCCAAACACAAAAGACAGGATACCGTGCAACAATTGGTGGAAACATGGGTTAATCCACTTTTGGGAAAAGTGGATAGATTATATTTACAGTCTAAAATGATTTAATAAGATATTATTAAATGATTACATAACTTATGATAATTAAAGTTGATACACGTGAACACGACCTTTTGCAACAAATAAATATACTAACCGCAAACATTCCAATATTCAAAGACATTGTAATAAAATCCGAAACATTGCCACTAGGCGACATTATAATTTGTGACGACAAAGAAGAAAAATTGGTAATAGAGAGAAAATCAGTGACGGATTTATTGGCAAGCATAAAAGACGGACGATATGAAGAACAATCTTATCGGCTAAATGGGTTAAATCATCATAATCACAACATTATTTATTTGATAGAAGGAGATGTAAATCGAGTGAATCGTTTCAAAACCGACAACCGCGTAGAAAAACTAACATTGTATTCCGCCATGTTTTCTCTCAATTATTACAAGGGGTTTTCAGTATTCCGTTCGTTTTCTTTAGAAGAAACCGCGACTATCATTTGTAATATGGCTTATAAATTAAAAAAAGACCCCACTAAGAAGGCTTTTTTTACCAATACGAATGCACTCCGAACGGCACCAGAAGCCACTAAAGTAACAAACGAACCCATGATAGTAGTCGAAACTCAAACCATGAATGAAGACAAATCCACCAACGAAGCAAAAGAAGACCATGCAACCACTAAAGAAGAACAAGAAACGACGATAGAAGAAGCCAGTAAAGAAGACCAAAGCGACAAAGACTATGTCAGTGTCATTAAAAAAGTGAAAAAGGAAAACATCACCCCTGAAAATATCGGAGAGATTATGTTGTGTCAAATTCCAGGAATAAGCAGTGTAACAGCATTAGCCATTATGGCAAAATTCAAAACGCTACAAAACTTAATAAAAGAGTTAGAAAACAACAACGATTGTTTAAAGGACATCACATCCACGAATGCAAAAGGACAAACGCGCCGAATAAATAAAACAAGTATAGCAAATATAGTAAAATTTCTACTGAAAAAATAAAAATATATATTATGAAGAAAGAATTGATGAATTTGTTTTTATTTATAGGTATTTGTTCGGTTTTATATTGGTTATTTAGAAATTTCCATTACAACTTTAGTAATAGAGAAGGAATGACCGACGCTTCAGGAAACACCGTCACTTCATCATCATCTGGTACTGCTAATGGTATTGCAGGAAATGCGGCCACTTATGGTGCAACAATAAAAGCCGCCTCTATTAAATCACAAGACACCTTTTTAATTAGTAAATATCGCTCCGACTACGAAACCGCGATACTCAATTTAGATGATTTAATTAATAATTTAATGTTAAAAACTACATTAACCATTGACCCAAACAATCCAGGCGCTTCCTTGGAAAAATTAGGGCAAATGCAGCAAGCCAAAACCGCTTTAAATAGTGTCATGAAATTTGTGGATTCAAGTAAATAAAATTATAATTATATTTTCACAATAATTATAATTGGGTTCCATCTTTGGACATTTGGTAAAGTTTGGATTTATGAAATCGCAAGTTTGACTTCATTTTCTTTGTAATAACCCTTATCCACTAATGATTGAGTATAAGCGGCACCACCCCAATTGGGATTCATGGGGTCAGGACTCACTTGACCTTTAGGTGTTTGGTTCATTTTATCCAATGGCGTTGTGGTTCCAATATAGTAATTCGTTTGGTCATAAGCAGGATATGAATTTTGATTATACGGTGGGTCATTTCTAGTCGCATCTACTAAAAGAGTTGGATTCGGATAAGCTTCTTCGCCCACTGGTTCTAAAGATGATTCCATGATGGGAGGCACCTGTGAAGCAATGCCAGTAGGTGCCGCTGCCGACGGAGGCAATCCTGCTTGCGGCTCCGATACACTAGGTCTTGATTTGTAAACACGATTACCCTGGGCGTCATATGTTTCCTGTAAAAATAATACAGGACATCTTATATTTTGACTTCTTTGCCAATTTAAAAATTCCGTATAATCTTCTAAATTTTCAAATTCGATGGGATTTACTCCTGGAACTTGTGCTAACTTGGAATTATATAAATAGAATCGCGAACCCTTTTGAATAAGTAAATTTGGACATCTAGGACCATTCGCAGAATTATTTGTTAAACCTTCTGAATATTTAGAATCGTCGCTTCCTTTTGCGTAAAAATACAAACCGATTAAAAATACTAATATAAATAAATAGGTCAATAGTGTCATATTATATTATACAAGGATAAAAATGTTATAATTTATTTTCTATTTTTATTATATAATGGTTTATCTTGATGAAATAAATAAAAATAATTATAAAAATGGAGCAAAAAACGGAAAAACCCGCGTCGAACAATTGGACCATTATATAGCTAACAAAAAAAACAAAATCTTTATATTAATTTTTATGGAAGGGTGTGGCCCATGTAATGCTACGCGTCCAGAATGGAAAAAAATCGAGCATGTCTTAGCAAAGGATTTTTTAAACAGAGACGATATTGTCATTGCAGCAATCGAAAATAATTTGGCAGATGATTTAAAAAACCTAACAACTAAAGCGCAAAGTTTTCCAACCATGCGATTTATTTGTGATGGCGGCAAAACCGTTGAAAATTACGAGGACAGTGCTATAGAAAATAAAGACCGCACCATTGATTCCTTTGTGGAATGGGTGAAGAACAAAAGTGGTGAAAATAGCATCACTACATCAGAGCCTACGCCTTATACGAAAGGAGGCGCTCATAGTAAAAGAAGAAGTAAAAAACACCATCCTAACAAATCAAGTAAAAAGAACCGCACCAGAAAATGGTCATTAAAATATAAGCGCAGCATAAATTGCAGACGACCCAAAGGGTTCTCTCAAAAACAACACTGTAAGTATGGCAGAAAAAACCTAAAAATATAAAATTGATTTCTATTTAATGAATTAAATGTAAATCACTATAACAACTTAACAATGGAACACGTATTCAGAATTTTCGATTTTAACGTATATAATGCAAAGGATTCTTCTCTGGATTCTTCGGACGACGAACAAAATGTTTATACAGATACCAAGACGTTTCGAATCCAAATGTTCGGCGTAGATGAAACAGGTAAAACATATTCATTAACCGCCGACGGATATCATCCATTCTTCTATGTAATGGTAAATGATAAATGGACGATAAAAATGAAGGAAGAATTCGTTGCACATTTAAAAGAAAAAATGGGTAAATTTTATAAAGACACTATTACCGACTGCAAAATTGTAAAACGAAAAAAATTATACGGTTTCGATGGAGGGAAAGACCATAAATTTATATTTATTGAATTTGCCAATGTAAGCGCGTTTAATAAAGCGAAAAATTTGTGGTATACCGACTACAACAACGGCCACGTTTTATTAAAAAACGGTTATAGATTCCTGAATACAGATATGAAATTATATGAAGCAAACATTCCGCCCTTATTGCGATTCTTTCATATAAAAGATATTAGTCCGTCTGGATGGATTGCAATACCAAAAAAATCCGCGTGTGAAAATAGGGGTGAACTAAAAAATGTAAATTGTGACGTTGAATTAACCACCCATTATAAAAATATCGTCCCTTTAAATACAAAAGAAACCAGAGTACCGTATAAAATCATGAGTTTTGATATTGAAGCGAGTAGTAGTCATGGTGATTTCCCAGTCCCCATAAAAACATATAAAAAACTGGCCACAAATATTATTGAATATTTCGAGACGTTAAAAATGGAAATGACACATGAATTATGCAAAAATATTTTACGAAGGATTATTTTGGCGGCATTTGGGTATGAACAAATGGAACAAATCGACTTGGTGTATCCCAAAATCGCCCCAAAATCTAAAGAAGAAGTGCAACAAATGTGTGAAGCCTGGTTAGACGCGCAAGTGAGAAGTTTAAAAACCACCAACGATTTTAATCATGCCCACACATTAGAGGCGATTTTTGAGCGAATGTCTGCGGAGGAAGAAGAAGACGGCTATGAGCATAAATACATAAAATCGTATACAAATAAAAAGGCAACCATTGTGGATATTATTTGCGATAAAGGTTTTGAACGCGAAGGTAAATTGAATGAATTGAATGTATCATTAAATTCCAAATTTCCGAAATTAGAAGGCGATAAATGCACATTTATTGGTTCAACCTTTATGAATTACGGCAATACTGACCCCCATTTTAACCATTGTATCGTTTTAAATAGTTGCTCGAACATGCCTATTGAAAACTCGGTAGTCGAATCCTATACTACAGAGCGCGAGGTATTATTAGCGTGGCAAAAACTCGTCCAAAAAGAAAATCCGGACATTATTATCGGTTATAATATATTTGGTTTTGATTACCAATTTATGTTTCATCGTGCAGAGGAAAATAATTGTGTGGAAGAGTTTTTGAAATTATCTCGTAACAAGGACGAAATTTGTGGTGTGAAAGATAAAGATAGTGGTAAATGGAAAATCGAGGAAAGCACGTTGCAAATTGCGAGTGGTCAACATGACTTGAGATTTATAAAGATGAATGGTCGTTTACAGGTTGATTTATACAACTTTTATCGTCGTGAAGCCAATTTAATATCCTACAAATTGGATTACGTGGCTGGTAATTTTATAGGCGATTTTGTAAAGGGATTAGAAGAACACAATGACGATAGTCTTACTTCTTCGTCGCATCAAACAATTATTAAAACATCGAATATGACAGGCCTTTTGGTCGGCAGTTATGTTCATTTTGAAGAAATTGGGCATTCTGTAGATTATTATGCGGACGGTGCCAAATATGCAGTTACTTATGTGGATAAATCCAAAGGCAAGTTTATCATTGATGCCGTCGTAAATCCAGATATAATAAATAAAAAAGTGCGGTGGTGTTTGGCAAAGGACGATGTGACACCCAAAGAAATTTTCAAGAAAACCAATGGAACCGCAGACGACCGCGCGGTGATAGCGAAATACTGTATTCAGGATTGTAATCTAGTGCACTATTTGTTTAATAAATCGGATATTCTTACTGGGTTTATTGAAATGGCGAAAATTTGTAGTGTGCCAATAAATTTCCTTGTTATGCGTGGCCAGGGTATTAAATTAACGAGTTATGTTGCGAAAAAATGTCGCGAGAAAAAGACGTTAATGCCTGTAATAGAAAAGGGTGATTTAGACGAAGGTTATGAGGGTGCTATCGTGTTAGACCCTAAATGCGATTTATATCTCGATAATCCTGTTGCGTGTGTGGATTATGCTTCGCTGTATCCGAGTTCAATGATTAGTGAAAATCTGTCACATGATACGAAGGTGTGGACATTAGAATATGATTTAGCTGGTAATTTGATTGAAGAATGGGGTGAAAAAGATGAAAACGGCGTCTATATCTATGATAACTTGCCTGGTTATGAATACGTAGATATTAAATATGACACTTATGTATATCGACGAAAAAACCCCAAAGCAGCCGCTGAAAAAGTTTTAAATGGGTATAAAATGTGTCGTTTTGCTCAACCGTTACTAGATAAAAATGGTGAGGCAGAGGGAATTATGCCCTCTATTTTAAAAGAATTATTAAAGGCTAGAAAAGATACTAGAAAATTGATTCCGCAACAAACCGACGAATTCATGAAAAATGTATTAGACCAGAGGCAATTAGGTTATAAAGTAACCGCCAATTCACTTTATGGACAATGTGGGGCCAAAACCAGCACATTTTATGAAAAAGATATTGCGGCATGCACCACCGCAACAGGTCGTAAACTATTGACGTATGCCAAAAAAATAATCGAAGAATGTTATGGAAACAAAATATGTGAAACGGAAAAATATGGACCAGTGTTGACCAAGGCGGAATACATATACGGCGACAGTGTTGCGAATTATACCCCTGTATATATATCCAAACTTCAAAAAGACGGAAATAGAATATTTGATATAGTAACCATTGAACAATTGGCAGAAAAATATGGAAATAATAAATGGGTTCAATGCGTAGAACTCGGTAAACAAGAAAAAGAAGTTTGCGAATTAGACGGCATTGAAACCTGGACAGAAAAAGGGTGGACTAAATTAAATAGAGTAATTAGACATACCTTAGCACCTCATAAGAAAATGATGCGGATTTTAACACATACTGGATTAGTAGATGTAACCGACGACCATTCGCTATTGTTGCCTAATGGTAACGAAATATCGCCAAAAGATGTGCAAGAAGGTTCAGAGTTAATGCATAATCCACTACCATTAAATGACAATACAAACGATAACATTAGCGAAGATGAAGCAAGGATAATGGGTTTCTTCTTTGGAGATGGTAGTTGTGGAGAATATGAGTGTCTTTCTGGTAAAAAGGCCTCTTGGGCATTAAATAATGCATCAATAGAAATAATAACCAAATATTTAAATTTATGTAAAAAGGTTTATGCTAATTTTGATTGGGTTGTAATGCCAACATTGGAAAGTTCAGGAGTGTATAAAATATCTCCTAGAAGCAATAAATATGGTTCGATTGTTGAATTTGTAAAATTATATAGAAGAAATTTATATTATAATAAATCTAAAATAATTCCTAATGAAATCATAAATTCTAATATTAATATTAGACAAGCATTCTTTGATGGATTATATGATGCAGATGGCGATAAGGATAAAAATGGATATACTAGAATCGACCAAAAGAATCAGATTAGCGCGTCTTATATTTGTTGGCTGGGTGCTAGTCTAGGTTATTCTACATCAATTAACACTAGAAATGATAAACCGAATATATATAGAATCACTATGACTAAGGGAAAACAAAGAAAAAACGCGTTTGCTATAAAAAAAATGGGAGAAATTTCATACGAAGGTTATGTGTATGATTTAACAACAGAAAACCATCATTTCGCAGCTGGAATAGGAAATATAATTGTGCATAACACAGACTCTGTATTCTTTACATTTAATTTGCAAACACCAGACGGTAAACCAATCAGAGGCAAAGAAGCGCTCGAAATTACGATTGAAATTGCACAAGAAGCAGGCCATTTAGCTTCTAAATTCTTAAAAGGTCCACACGATTTAGAGTATGAAAAAACATTCATGCCATTTTGTTTATTATCGAAGAAAAGATATGTGGGTATGCTCTATGAGACCGACCCCAATAAAGGCAAACGTAAGGAAATGGGGATTGTATTAAAACGGCGTGATAATGCGCCGATTGTGAAAGATATTTATGGAGGTATTATTGATATATTGATGAAGAAACAAAATATTCAAGAAGCGATTGATTTCTTAAAATCGTGTTTACAAAATATAGTTGACGAAAAATATGCCATGGATAAACTCATCATTACAAAATCTCTGCGGTCTGGATACAAAAATCCGCAATCCATCGCTCACAAAGTGCTAGCCGATAGAATCACAGCACGTGACCCAGGTAATAAACCCGGACCTGGAGATAGAATACCATTTGTATATATTTCCACCAAAGACAAAAAGGCGCTCCAAGGGGAGAAAATAGAAACGCCGACATTTATTGTAGAAAATAAACTAAAAATAGATTATTCGTTTTATATTACCAATCAAATCATGAAACCAGTTCAGCAAGTATTCGCGCTGGTTCTGGAAAAAATATGGGAAAGCAAGAAAAACACCCCACAATTAATGAAATTTAAAAGAAATGTAGAAAATTTGCGTAAAGAATATAGTAATGATTCTGAAAAATATCATGAAAAAGTAGAAGATTTGCGATGTAAAGAGATAAAGGCGATTTTGTTTGATGAATATTTAAGGGAAACAAATAATCAAAAAAACGGTAATCAAAGTATTACGAAATTCGCTGTCGCAAAATAAGTATTTTATTCTTCCATTTACTAGTAAATAAAAAATTGCATCAATACAATTTTTTATTTTGTTATTGTTATTGTTTTTTGTTTGTTTTGATATTTTTATTCGTTATTTTTATTTATCAGTTATCTAATATTTTCGTAACGGTTCTCTTTTGGTGGATTTCTTAGCAACCCAACTGTTAAACATTTTAGATACCATTGTTCCAATGTCTTTTACACTAGTTTCTAAATTCCATACACGTTCGGTAAGTTTATCTACTTCACTCTCATCATCCAATGATAGTTCATCATCTGAATAAATTTCTTCGTCTACATAATCTGAATCGTAAGAGGCTTCTTCGCTACAAGCTTCGTGAATTGCCCCTGAACAAATATCTTGGTATTTCTTAGAGTCAAAACCTTTTACATCATCCCATGAAGTAATGAACCCCTCTGCCTCTAATTTACATAAAATAGCTGTTTCGGTTCTCTGATGAAGTGAAGCCATTTGCTGTACACTTAAATCTAATAATTCATATTCTCTTTGTAATGATAAAATTTCTCGAATCGTCCATCTATTTCCGTGTCTTTCGCACATTGTCATATAACAATTATTACCACTTTGTTTTTATATTATTTTACATTATATTATAACTAATCAGATTATTCGTTATATGTATATTTTATTGATCCCTATTATCGTTTGCATATCAACCATGTTTTGCATATTTATTTGCTACTTTTCTGGGCGGCGCAATACATGACAACATAACCACGTTCCTAAAACAACCCACATATTACCAATCACATTTGCCCCATTATATATAGCCCATCGGAGGCCTTGACAGTGAGGCGCTGGTGCCAAAAAGGGCGACATCATAAAGCCATACATTGTATTTGGAACACAAAATGTAATATAACATTGTGAGGCTATATAGTGTAACAAAATCCATGCAATATATATTCCTGAAACGTTTATTATGACTACACCTGAATTATATATAGCATATCCATATAGTTTCATTTTACAAGAAATCTCCGGTAATAAATAATCAAAATTGAATGTTGATTGTTTACATAATTCTTTGTCTTGCTCTTCATGAATTTCTTCAATTGACATATTCTCAGTATTCTTTATATTATTACGATGTCTAACCATCATAATAATATTTATAATTTTATCTTTATGTAATTTGCAATATTATTTACCGAAACGATCTACTATTGTTTAGAGCATTATTCAGTAAAGAAGAAATTAACGAAACATCGCTGGTATTATTGGTCCCAAAATTGCCTGATATATCTCGAAAAATATTGTTGTCAAAATAAAAATCGAAAACTATCGAAGAATTTGGTGCAACATTTCCATCTCGAATAGTTGTCAATGGTTGTGTTATTTCCTCATTATTTGTAGGTGCATCCTGGTTTTCGGACTCACTTTGTTCTCTCGATTCGCTAGGATGATCAGTTGTTTCTCTATTCATATTTGGTTGGTAGTTCCGAATATCATATCTACACACAGGACATCGACAATTCGTCCTAAACCACGTGTTCAATTCATCTCTATTAAATATATGACCGCAAAAACGAATAACACTTACAATATCGGTGTCATTAAAATTTTCAAGTGATATAGGACAGGCTCTATTCATAGGAGAGACAATATCTCCATATTGAACTGTTCTAGTAGCCGTTTCGATTTGCGTTTGGGTAGGAAAAATGGCTATGGGTTGAAAAAAATTTTGCCAAAATTGAGAAACATTTGTATTTCTATGTGCATTGACATTTGTTCTAGTCGTCTCAGTTCTCGTATTTCTATTTCTATAAAGACGGTGATTTTGATTGTCATTATCATTTTCGTTATCATTCTCATTCTCATTTGTTAGGAAATCATAAAGCCCTGTATTTGCCGTAACCCTTCTTACATTAGACCGCATATGTGGTGGCGAGGTAATATGTTGCCTAAAATTATGTAAGCTAGATGAATGGGGTCTATAAAATTGGTTGCGTCGATTCGTATTCGTATACAATATTTGTGTCAATAAGTTACGAATTTCAGTATTCGTCTCATTTAATAAATGAATCGACTCCGACAAATTATTTATTTGTCTTATATTATCATTATACATACTGTTCAATATACCTATAAGCAACAAGTTCTCATTACTTATATTGTATTCTCTCGAATGGTTATTCGTAGGGTAGTTATTCATACTATGTATTATAATATAATATATATAATATATATAAAAAATATGTTTAAATATATTACTCTATTATAATTAATAGTAATAATTATGAATTTTGAAAAATATAAAAACAATGGCTTAAGTGGTCTTGCCAATCTAGGAAATACTTGTTTTGTAAATTCGTGTATACAAGTTTTGTCTCATACATACGAATTTAATAATTTTTTAGAGGAAGACAATTATAAAAGAAAATTAAAAAATAAGTGCGATTCAGCATTAGTATTAGAATGGGATAACTTGCGAAAAATAATGTGGACATCCAATTGTGTTGTGTCACCTGGTAAATTTATAAAAACAATTCAAAAAGTAGCCCAAATAAAGGGAATGGGAATCTTTACTGGGTATTCACAAAACGACCTACCAGAATTTCTTTTGTTTTTAATTGATTGTTTTCACACGGCATTATCTAGAGAAATAAAAATGACTATTTCTGGAAATCCTGAAAATGAAACAGATAAAATTGCGATTCAATGTTTCGAAATGATTAAGAGCATGTATTCCAAAGAGTATTCTGAAGTATGGAACTTATTTTATGCAGTGCATGTATCCGAAATTACTCATTTAGAAACTGGAAAGCAAATGAAAATAACTCCTGAGCCTTATTTTATGATTGATTTACCTATACCTCCTGAAAATAAATCCCCAACCCTCATAGATTGTTTAAATCATTACGTAGAGGGAGAAGTATTAGACGGCGACAATGGTTGGTATAACGAAAATACCAAGGAGCGAATAAATATTAGGAAAAAAATACAGTTTTGGTCTTTTCCAAATATTTTAGTAATAGATTTTAAAAGATTTAATAACCGCTTTCAAAAAAACCAAATTCTTATTCAATTTCCATTTGATTTAGACTTGTCTAATTATGTAATTGGATATAAAAAAGAAATGTATAAATACGAATTATATGGTGTTTGCAATCATAGTGGCGGCGTAATGGGTGGACATTATACCGCTTATGTTAAAAATGCAAATGGGAAATGGTATCATTATAACGACACAAATGTAGCTGAAGTTGGCTTGGTTGAATCCATTATTTCTCCAAAAGCATATGTGTTATTTTATAGAAAAAAGTCGACCTAATTATACACACTTGAAGATAAAATTATTATCTAGTATTTTTAGACAATAATTTTTTAGCCAATAAATTTTTAAACCAATAATTTTTTAGATAATATATTGTAATTATATTTTTTATACATATTTATATATTAGAAATGGAAGTAGTAAATACAACATCAACAACTGACCCAGTCCATATGTATAATTATTTAAATAGTTACATTTTAAATCCGATGGTTTTCGTTATCTTATTCATAATCATCATTTCATATTATGTGTTTTCATCTGTTGGCGGCGATTCGTCTAGTTTAGGAAATAGTCAAAGCACTAGTGGTAGTTCTGATAAAGGCTCTACCATAATAGGAATCATTATTATTGCTATATTGCTGGTTCTCATTGTTATTAACGCATTTCAATACTTTTTTAGTATTAATGTAACCGCGTATGTTCAAGGGCTATTTACACCTAAAACATCCGTTGATATTGTGGTGGACCAAAGCACGTATCAACCAGCACCTGTTCCTGAAATCAAAATAAAAAAACAAGTGTTCAATATACCAGGAAACTATTATAATTATGAAAATGCTAAAGCGTTATGTAAAGCATATGGATCCGATTTAGCGTCATATGACCAAATAGAACAAGCCTATAACAATGGAGCGGAGTGGTGCAATTATGGTTGGTCCGCAAATCAGTTGGCATTATTTCCAACACAAAAACAAACATATAATACTTTGCAAAAAACACCAGGACACGAAAACGATTGTGGTAGAGCAGGAATCAATGGAGGATATATAGCAAATCCAAATGTCAAATTTGGGGTAAATTGCTATGGTTATAAACCAAAAATGACAAATGAAGAAGAAGAATTAATGAAAACTGCTACTCCATACCCAGAATCGGCCAAGGACATTGCGTTCCAAAAAAGAGTCGATTATTGGAAAAATAAAGTAGATGAAATCTTGGTATCGCCATTTAATTATAGCACATGGGGGTCCTTTTAGTCACATCAACTCATTCTTCATAACGTACAATGTCGTCTTCCCCTAAATAATTACCTATTTGGGTAACAATGATTTCAACTGCATTGGTTCCCATATTTTCTATTGAATGCGGTGTTTTTTCAGGAATGCAAATAGAATCGTTAGTTTCTAACGTGTGTAAATCATTGTGTTTTTGTATTTGTACACTACCTTTTACGATGACCCAGTGTTCACTTCTCTCATGATGACTTTGTAATGGTATTCTTTTTCCTGGATAAATACATATTTTTTTAACTTTATGGTTGCTGTGATCATCTTCATATAACAATGTAAACCATCCCCATTGACGCTCATATTTTTTACTCATTATACACTTTATAATGAATAAAAAGGAAATCTTTAAGATATTTTCTCATCTATCATAATTAAAGTCTATTATTTGTCTAATCCGTATTTTCGGGATTTGCTATGCCTAGTTCATATAAGACATAGGAGCTCTCATAAAGAATACATGAATGCTCATAAGTATTTTTACTTTGTAATATATTCAAATAGAAATCTATCGTATAATATATAAACGCAAATAAGGTTAAAAATCGAGTTAATCTATATGCATTTTTTAAAAAAAATAATGGAAATACGATAAATATAGCGTCTTGTTTTAAACTTTCTACAACAGATGGTTTTTTTTGAATCAACCTTCTACAAATAGGACAATTTCCAGATGTTTCATACCAATAATGTAAACATTTTTTATGAAGCCAACCGTTGCAAAGACACATTTTTATATAATCGGTTTGCTTAAATAATTCTATGGGTGTCGTTTCGTTTTCTATAGATAATTCATAACAAATGAAACATTCGTTTTCTTCTTTTGTTGGCTCATTTGTCATTTCATTTATTAGTTCTTGGGTTTTTTCAATTTCATAATGTTCCATAGTTCGGAATAGCATTATTATTATATACTATAACTATATAGTATACTAAATTCTAAGTGGTAATTTTTGTTTAGTATTTTTTATTTTGTTTTATTTTTTATTTTTTATGTCTTTTTGTTCCTCCTTTTTTTGTATGGGTTTTGTTGTTATATTTATTTTTTTTGGTAAATTTATATTTATTCTGTTTTTTTAATGTATTTTCGTGTTCCTTGACAAGTCCTAATAATTTGTCATGCAATTCGTCGTCGATTTCATCGCTTTCTTCATCACTGTCATCCTTATATTCACCTCCTATTTTATTACCATAACTTAGAGCCCAGTTGGGTATCACCAAACTATCGAATAAATCAGAAACCTTATTAGAATCTCCTCCGCCTCCAACTCGAGTGTTTAAAGTCATGATTGGAGAGAACCCTGCTTTCATCATAATAGAGTTCACATTGAACCCTCCAGAATAAATACCTTCTGCACTATCCGTATTAAATACTAATTCATTCGCTCCTATTTGTCCCATATTTGTCATATTATTCATATAAATATATCTATATTTATTAATTGCTAGAAAAGCGCTTTATTTCAGGGACAGTTTTAATTGCTCTTTTTTGTCTTATGTGTTCCATTATTAGGTTCACTTGAGATTCATTTTTGATAACTTCGCTTAATGTCTTTTCTAAATATTTAAATGTTAGTGGTTCTTGGACCTTTGTGTTGACAAATTTAAGTTTGCCATCACTAATTTTAACCGTAGCATTAGAGAGATTATTGGTGGAAGCATAACTAGTAATGTTTTGTTCCAATATATTACGTTTGTCTCTTAATTCTTTGGTTTTTTCGTTTAATTGTTTTAATTGATTATCTAATTGAACCCATTGTTGTATTTGATTTTCAAAGCTCATTATATATTATTTTTATAAGATAATATATATCTTGTATTCTATCTTATTACAAAGGTTTAATGTCTTCTTCGTTTATGAGTTTTACCTCCGTGTTTTTTACGTCTAAATGATTGTTGCATACCTAAAATTCCAAATGGAACGATGGCTTGGTTAATCACTTGACCCCAAAGACCACCACGTCTTCCTCTACTTCTACCTGCAGTGCGTCTTCTACCTGCGGATTGAACCAACGATAAGTTTTGCGCAGAAGGGGTGCCTGCTTGGGTACTCCATTGTCCTTGTGCACCCACATATTCCGTCCCTACTCTTCCTGCATAAGGGCCTGTTTGGTCAAATGTTCTAGCAATTTGCTCATTTACAGAACCGTTTACATGAGTGCCGTATGAAGCACCTGAAGAATAATTACCGCCTCTTTGATGGCGACTTCTACTAAGACCGCGACTTCTACTACGACTACGACTACGACTTCTACTACGACTTCTATTTGCCATTTATATTAAATGAGAATAAAATAATATACGTCTAAATAATTTTTGAAATAGCCTGTTTATTTCGCAATAAACTAATCAAAATAACGAGTATCGCTAAAATCATTATAAAAATGAGAAATACTAACGCTACCGTTATGTAAATATATGGATTGATTTCATATAAAATAAAATCAATGACCGGTTTTAATAACATTTTAAATTCATTTTTTATATCATCCCTCTTTAAAATATCTAAACATTGTTGAACCAAAGAATCTTTCATAATAAATAAAAATAAAAATTTTCCAAATATTTTGCGTGTTATTTTTTTTAAATTTTTCTATATTTTCAGTAATATGGAAAACATTATTGAACCAAATGAGAGATTTGATTTTACAAAACTTACTTTAGCACATCCAGTAGGTATTCAGGGTGGCGCATATTTTACTAAACTTGAATATAACAATAAACCTTTATATATTCAAACGAATAAAAGTCAAACACGACAAGGTTTTGTTAAAACAGGTAAAAAATATTACTGCGACTTAATGTTTGATAAAAACTCTGAAGCACTCATACATTGGTTCGAAAATTTAGAAGAAAGGTGTCAAAAACTCATATTTGAGAAAAGATTTAACTGGTTTCAAAATAATTTAGAAGAAAGTGACATAGAAACAGCTTTTAACTCTACAATTCGTGTTTATAAATCTGGCAAATATTATTTAATAAGAACAAATATTAAGAATAACCATAATAATTTACCCGCTATTAAAATTTATAATGAAACTGAAATACCATTGACGATGGAAGATGTAAAACCAGAAACAAATATTATTTCGATTTTAGAAATACAAGGCATTAAATTTACATCTAGAAATTTTCAAATTGAAATTGAGGTGAAACAAATGATGGTGTTGGATAACGAACCTATTTTTAATAATTGTTTAATTAAAACAAATAAAGCGAATCAAAATAATTTAGAAAGATTACCAGAGATTAAACCTTTAGATGACGATATAACACTAGGAGACGTAAAACCTTTAGACAATGATACAACTTTACAGGACGATATAACATTAGAAGGGGTGAAATCTTTAGAAAACGATACACCTTTAGAAGATGTAAAGTCTTTAGACAACGAGACAACCTTAGACAACGAGACAACCTTAGACAACGAGACAACCTTAGACAACGAGACAATTTTAGAAAATGTTACCATTTTACAAAATGATAAGAAAGAGGAAGCTTTTGATAGTAAAAGCACTATAAATAGAGATGATATGTCACAATTACAAGAGACCGAAAAAATAAACGATTCCAATAATTTAGATAAATTTGATGCACAGCCTGAAACACCTATTGTTGATGATAACCAAATAAATCTAGAAAAGAATGCACCAGACGAACTCGGAGAGTTAAATGAGCAAAGAGACAATGAAGACGTTACTGAAATGTTAGAAGGTTCAATATCTCATAATATTCATTCAGAACTTTCTGAAAAAGCGGATGGTATTTCTTTAGAAATAGAAGATTTAAACATATATGACGATATTTTAGATAACTTAAGTAATTTAGAAACAATTCAATTAAAAAAGCCTAACCAAGTGTATTTTGAATTATATAAAGAAGCTAGAAATAAGGCAAAAATAGCTAAAAAGACAGCGCTTTTAGCATATTTAGAAGCAAAGAATATTAAGAAAACATATATGTTAGAAAATATATATGATAGTGATAGTGATATTGACGAAGAAATTGATGAAGTTTCAGAAAGTGAATTAGAAGGACTTTAATTTTAATAAAAATGTTTTACCCAATGTTTTACTCAAATGTTTAGAATAATTAATATGTATTCTAAAAATTATTTTATCATTAATTTTATATAATGACAGTCTCTTTGAAGAAGTTATGGAATGACTATGGAATTGGAGCCATTATTGTTTTATTAATTATCGCATATTGTGTTAGTTTATTTGCTGGTTATTTAGGTGCAAAGGGTATGGTTGGTTCGGAGTCAAATGCTCAAATGCAAAAACAATACAAAAATACAAATGCACAAATGTCAGCAGGAGTCCGCGCATCGGACCCTAATGGAAACGAGGTCTTTGCGGCGGCAAATGGTGTACAAACAAGTATGCCAGGTGTCCCTTCATCGTGCTCTAAACCAAATATTCAAAATCCTGCCGAACTTTTACCTAAGGATTCTAATTCCCAATGGGCTCAATTAAACCCTTCTGGTAAAGGTGAGCTTGCCAACGTTAATTTATTAAAAGCTGGTTACCATATTGGTATTGATACTATTGGCCAAAGTTTAAGAAACGCCAACTTACAAATTCGTTCTGAACCTCCTAACCCACAGTTGTCAGTAGGACCATGGAACCAGTCGACAATTTCTCCAGACTTTCAACGTGTGCCTTTGGAGATAGGCAGTGGTGCGCAATAAATGATTTATAACATTTGTTAACATTATGGACTCATGTTATAATTTCAATTAATTCTCAAAATCTTTATATTCATCATTTTTACATATATAAATATTTTGAACTCTATTTTCATTTGTAATTTTTTCAATTATTTCACATAATTCACTTAACCAATCATATTTATCTGTAAATATATCTTCCTGTAATATTCTTATAACCGAAAAACCATTTTCATTAGCACATTTCATTTTATATAAATCCCTAATTTTATTATGCTGCGGTGATTTCCATTTGGCTACTTGTTTCCAATGTTGAACTCCGTCTTGTTCTATGATTATCTTTCTCTCTTCAATTACAAAATCAAATGGTAAATGCCTTTTATCTTTACACCAATCAACTTTATACTGAGACTTTAATGATGGATATTTATTTATTAAGGTTTTATTTAATTTATCTTCGGTTTTATATCTACATTTTGGACACCAAGAACCATGTGTAATATGACATAATTTACTTTCAAATTCATTATTACATTTATCACAATCAAATATAAATATTTCAGCACTACTTTTAAATACTTCAATTGGTTTCTTTTTATTTTTATATGACCAATTTTTACTTCTATCAATTGAAGCAAAGGATTTATTATGACAGATAAGACAATTCTTATCTAGAGAACATATTATAACATTAGCACAATAATTACAAGTGTTTCCTCTTGTTATATGACTTAATTTTTGTCTAAATGTATGTTGGCATTTTGGACATTCAAATAAATATTCTTTATGTGATTTTTTGAATAATTCTTCTGGAATATCTTCGTTTTTATCTGACCAATTTTCAGAATATTCAACAGAAGCAAAACATTTATCAAAACATATTTTACATTTTTTATCTTGACTACATATTTTTTTATTAGCACAATATGGACACCATCTACCTACATTAACATTATTCAGTTGGATATCAAAATCATGACCACACTCACAATCAAACCAGAATTTCTTATGTGAATTTAAGGCTACTTCGTTTGGACCAATTGCGTTTTTATTGGACCAAAACTTCGATTTAGGATGTTGCGAAAACATATAGTTATTATTATATAACATAATTTTATTTCATTTATTTTTATTACGATATTATTTATTGTTTTTCTCCACTTTTTATAAAAGTGGATTTTTTGCTCTACTTTTTATAAAAGTAGATTATATGGAGAAACATAGTATATTTTTTTATATTTTTATAGGATTTATTCTTTTTCTTTGTTTAGCTATATATTATCAATCAGACGCATATAATCTCAAATGTATCATAGCATCGGAAGACGGAAATCGTTATTGCGTTAGAGAAAGGGAAAAACTAGAATTAGCCGCAAATCTTTTAGCACAAGTTACCCAAAAAATGAAAGATATGGTTACCTATATGAATTCCAAACATCCAGAAGATGACCGCACCAAACGGCTCGTGGAAGGTTTTAATCCAAAAAAAATCAGCGAAACATTACCCACCAGCGAGTTAACTGCTTATAGTGAAAACAAAGGAGAGAAAATCGCCTTTTGTTTAAACACTACCAAAGAAGGTAATAAACTAATCGATATTAATACCCTCACATTTGTTGCCTTACATGAGTTATCACACATTATGACCGAATCTATTGGACATAAACAGGAATTCTGGGAAAACTTTAAATTTTTATTACAAAATGCAAAAGAAGCAGGTATTTATGACCCAATCGATTATAAGAAATCACCTCAAGAATATTGCGGTATGACTATAAACGATAACCCATATTATGATTTGGCATAAATTCAATTACCGTTATAATGATTGACAGCTTCTATTATATTATTTATACAGACTAATTTTTTTTGTATAAATGCGATTCTGCTTTCATTTCCGGTGGTTTCTTTCAATTCATCTAATTCACATAATAATTTAATAGCGCTGGCTATGCCTTTTTTACGTATTTTCTGGCAAAAATTCTTTGTCAAATATGTCATTACAAAGTAAAAGAATAAGCTTTTAATTTATTTACCAACGATAATAAATTAAAAATAATAATAGATTTATATATATGTCAAAATCGTCATCTATAAATTCATCAGACACAACAAAGAAAGAATCTTTAGATACCCATATATATAAAATAAAAAAACTAATAAATGGAGATATAGATACTATATACGTTTTTAATGGTAGAAAAAACGTAGAATCAGACGAAGAATTATTTAAGAAAATATTCACTGACGAAGAAAATGAACAAATTAAGAGACAACGAGTATCTGTAAAGTTTTCGGACCAACAAATCCATTTTGACGATTCTATTGGCACAATTAAAATTAAAATACTGAATGAACTCAAAAAGGAGTTGTCCTTAGATGAAATGTATCTATATTGCCAGAAAATAGAAACGTTAAATGCGGTGTCTGTGTATCAATCACTTACACAAAAAAACAAACTGGAATTAACCAAACTCAGATTAGAACAATTCATGTCCAATATTGTTAGTGATGAACATGGTAACCCAATTAAAATGCCAGAAGAGAAGGATTTTTATACATTTGATGATATTTTTGAAATGAAATTCGATAATAAAAAATATATTGTAAACAAAGTGTTAGGTCAAAAATTCTTTATTGTTGAAAATGAATATCCGTTTGTATGCAATCCTTATATGGTCAATGACTATGACAAATTTCTAGAAAAATCTGCTCGAAAATCATTAACCACCTTAAATAGCCATTTATTATTAAATAGTGGAAACATTGTCGATAATAGCATTTATTTATGCTTGGCGGAAGACGTGATTTCTTATATGGGTAGAAAAGAATTATCCGAAGAAACAACTATGAAAATCTATTATCCATTTTTATATAACAAAAATATTAACAATTTGGAAGACATTGAAAAACATAGAAATAAATTAATTCAAGGGAACCAAAAATTGCTGAGCGAGAAAACGCTGAATACATTTAAAACGATTGACATGTTTTATGATGTGTATCATTTCAAAAAAACCGAATTAAATTACATTAGCAAAGGAATTAAATATATTAAAGCGGTTTTACGACCAGAATTCTCCATTAAAATTCCTCTGGAAGTGATATTTAAAGTGGTTCATGCCACTTCAGAAAACCCATTGATTAAATATAATCCTTCGTCTAGACAAGAAAACGTTTATAGACTTTTTACAGACAAAATTGCCACCGACGGTAGAAAAATCCCTTCTTTAAAAAAAGCGACCATTTTCAAATTAAAAAAAACAATTGCTAGAAGTAAGTCTGTTGCGGTGTATATAGAGACTACGAATATAGAAACGACGCATTCTTTAGTGTGTGAGTTTGACGAAGAAGGTTATATAACCATCATTTCAGAATTTACTACTGGTGTTACTATACATGATATAAATCAAATATTTAAAACCGCAGTGAATCCAATTATTACAGAAATAAAAAAAAATTTAGAACAAAGTGGATACAAATTAAATGTATTTAATAATGTAGACGACGAAAACGTTGAAATCAAACAACTTACCTACGAAACACAAATAAAAATTACAAAGCCATTGGATATTGATGCTTACCAGGGTTGCATTTCTAGTGTTTTTATTAATGAAACCAATGCCTTCAAAGGAAATACAATAAAGTTGCGTTTTAAGCGTGTAGCAAATTACAGTAATTTTACAAGTCAAGAAGCGTTTATTTTAGAAAAATCCGAGCAGGGGTTAAGAGGTGACCAAATTATAGAAGCTCTTTTGGAAAATTTTAAAGATGACTTAAATCGTAAAGAAGCCGAAGAAATGGTGAGAAAAATTGCGAATGAGCTGGAAATTGAACATGGTGTTAGAAAATCTGATATTAAAATTAAGAGCAGTCCAGGATTTAAAACGAATATATCCCTTGAAAAGGAAACTGGTATTATAACAATTGTCACTGAAAACATTAACAATATCAATTATTTATATTCTTTACCCATTTATTTAGACACTTTAGTTCGATTGACACAAGATAAGAATTCTACTGCGTATCCTGTGAAAGAGATAAACCATTTATGTTTAACAAAGGAAAAACATGATATATTTGTGGATGACATTATTTCAACATCAGAAGAGTCGGCATTAAAATCCGAAATTCCTTCTCTCGAGCCAGGTGACGAAGAAGTGCAATACAATAAATTTCAAACTGTGGAGGTGAATAAACCAAAGGGCGCAATGAGTTTATTTTTTGATGATGACGATGATGACGAAAATGAATCAAGTAATGAATATGGGGGTGGTAAGGATATGGAAATAGAAATTTCAGGAGGAGACGATGATTCAGATTCATCTATTTCAAGTGAGAATGACAGCGAATCTAAGGCTCTAACATATAATGGGGTTGCAGTTCCTAGTGGGTTAAGTAGCGGTGATTCTATAGAATCGAATGATGCATCTATTGACGCATCTCCTGAAGAATCTAAAATAAATGATAAATCTAATGCCAAATTGGATTCATTTGATATAGTTTCTTCTCCAGAAAAATCAGAAGAATCCGTTGCATCAGAAGAATCAGAACAGCCTCTAGAGGAAGAGGCCATTGTAAAAGAAAATACTATTGTACCAAAAGAACCAGAAAAACCAGAAGGAGAATCAAAAGAACCAGAAAAACCAGAAAAACCAGAAAAACCAGAAGGAGAATCAAAAGAACCAGAAGGAGAATCAAAAGAACCAGAAGGAGAACCAAAAGAACCAGAAGAAGAAGACCCAGAAGAAAAACCAGAAATGGATGACAACTCTTCAGATGAAGATGAAGATGACGTAAGAAATATTGATGGAATGAAACTAAACAAACCATATTATTTTCAAACTCTTATCGAAAAAAAGGACCCTGTATTGATTTTAAAAGAAGACACCCCACAATTTAATTCTTATCCTAGAACATGCAGTTCGAATATGAGAAGACAACCTGTTATTTTAACAGACGAACAACTTGCCAAAATCAATAAAGAACACCCTGGGTTTTTACGTGATGAAGATGTTGTAAAATATGGTTCGAATCCCCAAAAACAATTTAATTATATTTGCCCTCGCTTTTGGTGTTTAAAAAACAATACTTTTGTTGACCCTAATGATTTAAAAGAGGTCGTTGGAAAAGACGGCGCAAAAGAATTGGTGCATCCTACCTGCGGTAAAGTATTACCAAAAAATGAAAAGAAAGTGAAACCTGGTTATTACATATATGAATTTTATACACCAAAACCTGGTAAAAAAGACCAAAAAAAATATCCCAGTTTAATACCTGATTCACATCCAAACGGTTATTGTCTTCCTTGTTGTTTTGATAAATATAATACAGAAGGCAGAATGAAGGCTATGGATAAATGCATAAACAAAGACAATAAACCGGAAAAAGGTGAAGACGAAGAAAGGCGCGACAATGGCGAAGAAAAACATGGTGCTCCGACAAATATCAGAAAAAAAGTAATCGAAGACAAGGAAGAAGATGAATATATTAAAGGACCTGACAAATTTCCTCTTGAACCTGGACGATGGGGCTATTTACCTGTAGAAATTCAATTAATGCTACGTGAAGTAAATGCGGATTGCCAAATAAGTAAAACAAATACCAATCTAAAAGATAATCATCCGTGTTTGCTTCGTCATGGTGTAGAAGTGAATAACAAGCAATCTTTTATAAGTTGTATATCAGATGCTATCTTCTTCGGTAAAAGGGTCCTGGATGAAAATAATAAACCCACAAATCAAATGGCAAAAAATTTGACAATTAAGGAAATGAGAGAACGTATCATAAAATCTATATCGATTGACACATTCATCACGTATCAAAATGGTAATTTGGTAACCGATTTTAACGATTATAATAAAACCGTTGATGTGAATAAATATAAAACCACAAAATTATTTGCAAAATTAGATATGAAAAAAGAAGACGATAAGTTATATTATTCAAAAGTTGTTTCAGCATATGAAAATTTTATTCGTTTTTTAAGAGATGATGATGCGCTGATAGACCACACCTATTTATGGGATATTATAAGTATGCCAAATAAGTTTTTGTTTCCAAATGGGGTGAATCTTATCATATTTCAACTTCCCAAAGATGATATAACAAATAATGTTCAATTATTGTGCCCCACAAATCATTATTCGTCTGAATTTTACGAAGCTAGAAAACCAACAGTTATTTTAATGAAGGACGACGGATATTACGAACCCATTTATTCATATTCTACAAATAATAAAAAAATATCTATTACAAAAGAGTTCAAAGAATATGACGCAAAATTATCGAAAACAATGCGTGTTGTATTTAAGGAAATCATTCGGCCCTTTTTCGATTTAATATGTAGACCATTAGAGAGTATGCCAAATGTGTATAAAGCAAAGCGTCCTCTTTTGCTTTCTGATTTGGCGCAAAAATTAGATAAATATGAATATTCCATTCAAAAAATGGTGGTAAATTTCAACAATAAGGTTATTGGTGTTGTTGCCGAAGAACCTGAACCATCCAAACGAAGTGGATTTATACCATGTTATCCTTCGGCAATTGACGAAGATATTAAAAAGGGACTAGATTTTGTATTTATGACCGATGTCACATTGTGGAACACGTATATTGATACCGTTCAGTTTTTAAATAAATTGGATAAAAGAAGTAAAAAACGCAGAGCGGAGCCTGACATTCCTTGTAAGCCTGCATTCAAAGTGGTTGAAGATGAACATGTGGTGGGGATTTTAACAAATACAAACCAGTTTATACAACTTTCTCAACCGATTCGATTAGACGAAGTAGATGCGGATTTAGAGTTGCCTTCGCTTGATAACGATAATTATATCGTGAATGTAAAAGCAAAACCTATGGTTTATGCCGACACTGAAATAACGGTAAAACAAGACGTAGATAAAGACCGCGTGGATTATATAAAAAAAATACGCATGGAAACGAGTTTTTATAATGTATTTCGAAGTACGATTCGTATTTTAATAAATGATTACGAAAACGCCAAAATTCGAGAGAAAATAGAAAATGAAATGTTCAAGGAATATATTATTTATTCGGAAAAATTAAAAAATATCGACGATTTATTACGTGAATTAGTAAAAGATAAAATACAATTTACAGGTGACGAGAATTATTACAAATTAATAAATGAGGTATCTACCTGTATCATGAAAGATAAAGAATCTTGTTCAGCTACTCCGAATTTATGTGTGGTTACGGAAAAAGGAAAATGCAATTTAATACTTCCTGAAAAAAATCTCATTACAAATAAAGTTAACGAGCCAATTTATTATGGTAGAATGTCAGATGAGTTAATTAGATATAATAGAATTAAATCATTTATGCTTCAACCACAAACATATTTGTCCTTTGGTAATATTAGCTACAATTTAAGAGATAACGAAATCATATTGATTGAATCGTTATTAACACAGGAATACTTTGAAACATTGATACCTTCGGTTACCAATAAATATATCAAACACAATTCATATGATGAAGTGGAACCTATTATATCTCAGGTATACGATAATACCGTGAATATGCTCGATGACAGTAAAAAAATAAATGAAGAATCTTGCGATAAAACAGAAAAAGACCATATTACGTCTGGAGTGTGGAAAAACTGTTTTCCTGCAAATTTTACTGAAATAGAATATGATAAAAATATTTCTTGCTCCTTTAAAATTATTATTGAATTGATAGAGAGGAAAACTGGTAATAAATTAACCATGAATCAGATAAAAAATGAGCTGTTTGAAGAATATAAAAAGTATTTGGCTGAATATGGCAAGAAAATTGTAGATATTTTAATTTTAGAGGGTAAGAAAACATTGGGAGACCAAGTTCACGGAGAAATTATATCGTTTGCCAGCTTGATATATACGGATAAATATTTTTTAACAACGCTGGATTTATGGCTACTTGTGACGAAATATGAAATACCTACGATTTTTATATGTCAAAAGTGGATTTTACAGACGAAATACGAAAAACATGAGATGGTTGGTTATGGTAATAAAGAGGACAAATTTGCGTTTATTTTGCTACCAGGATTTGGACCAGAAAAAATACCCAAGTATAAATTAATTAAAAGTAATGATGGTGAAGTCTTTATTTCACTGGACAAATTAAATGGGGAATGTTTAGACAGAATATATAATTTATTTGAAGACGTTATGGTTATAGAAAATTATTTGAAACATTTTACAAAACCTAAAAAGACGAACTATGAGAAAAAACAACCGCGAAAATTAATCATTGAAAGTGACTAAATTTGCGTATATATTACATACTACCTACATACTACCTACATACTACCTACATACTACCCATATACTACCTACATATTATGTATTACATATTTTACATAATATATATAATCAGAATGTAGTCTAACTCATAGAGTCTATGTCTGAAGTATCATCATAATCTTCGAGTTGTTCCACCGTTACTGCGTTATTTTCTACAATTTCGTCATCTTCATCGTAATCTTCATCTTCATCGTCATATACTTCATTATTGTTGTTGTCGGCTACTTGATTGTTGTTGATGCGGTCGTCTTCATCTTCATCATATTCTTCTTCATAATCATCATCATCATCATCATCATCGTTAAAATTTATATGATTCACAAAATTAAATGTAAATGACCGTCGCACGACAACTGATTCATTTACATAAATAGCATCATTATATTTTAAATGGTCTGATAAATATTCAGTATTTTGTTTTTCCACATTATTAAAAGCTATATGTTTATCATTAAACTCAACAACTCTACCAGTCAATACTCTTTTAAAATCATCCGCGTAATTGGTTACAATTTTATACGATTTTCTACCAAATTGTGGATTAAACTTATGAAACATGATTAGTTTTTGTTTTAAAATATAAGACGCTTCCCTTCTTTTATGCGCTAAATACGAATATTGAGACCTCATAAATAGTAACAAATATGGTTTCATTATTTTTATTAATTTATCTTTTGGAAACTCTTTATGAATTATTATTCTATGATGTAGAAATAATTGTTTGCAATATTGATTATAAAAATCAATCATACTTTTAATTTCATCAATCAAAATATTTGACGGCGAATTTTCTACAAAATGTTTTATAGAATATTCCCTCAAAACATATTCATTGTTAATTTTAAATGATGTGAGATTAAAGTCTACGTTGAAAAATTTAAAAAATAATTCAGGGTAATAATCGGTTTTATAACGTATATAAAAATATATATTATACAAGGTTGATTTCTGAAATGGTATATTATCGTATGGGTTTTTAATACACTTTGGTTCTGAAAAATGCATATGTGAATTTGTTAAAGCACAATTTATAATTTTTATCAAATCGTTTATATGAAATAAATATTTCGATTTGTTATGAAAGATGCATATAACGTTTTTTCCATTTGGGGTCAATTCGTTTAAACACATATCGGCATTTACAACGATTTTGGCCCTTTTGAATTTATAATGATACACAAATCTATTTAATATGTGGTATGCATGTTGGATTTTACAAAAATAATGAATAAAGCTCTCCTCCTTGCTATTTTTTATTAAAAAATTTTCCAATGTTTCCTTTAAAAATGTGAATTTATTTTTGACATTGATTTCTTTCGTTAATAGCAACTCAAAAAACGATTTGATAATATTATCAATACCATCGTCTATGTAATTGTATAAAAAAACATTGTTATCTGTTTTTAAAATATTTTTGATTATTAATTTGTAAGTAGACATTATATAAATATCATAATTTATATTTAATATAATTAAAATTAAATATACATTTATTACATTCAAAACTAAACTAGAGTGATCATGAGAAATTTTACCAAAGTGTAAAATCTACTATAAAAAATATTATCTATAAAATAAAAATTTCCCCGCTACCTGAATCGAACAGGTGACATTTTGATTACGACTATTCATCAGATCTTGGAATCTACAGTCAAACGCTCTACCAACTGAGCTAAGCGGGGTTATTCAAATGGAACATCTCGGAGAGAATGAGAACATGAATATATATAAAGGGTCTCATACATTGAAAATTGGTTACTTTTGTGGAAATATTTTTCGTTTGTAATTCTGTCTTCTAAGTATTATATAAAATGTAAAAAAATTTTTATTTATTTTTTACATTTTTATTGTTTTTATTATTTTACTATTTTTACTACTATTTTTACTATTATTTTTAGAATCCTGGATTATAATTGTTATCTTTGCCCATATCTGTCTCTTTAATCGTAACAACGTTGTTTTGAATTGCTATCTTATTCACACCGCAAGGGTCTTCTGGGTTTTCAACATTTCCAAAGAATTTATCAATTTCATCCTCTATATTCATTGGTTTATATTCACTCGTTGCTTCCAACTTTTGCATCTCTTCAATGTCCAAGACCACTTGGAAAGCACCTGTACCAAAGAAACCCTCTTGACCACACATTACATTTGCAGATACACCTCGTAAAGTATCTAGTTCCGCATGTCTAGCCGCCTTCAAGAACATTTCAGGCGTTTCTTCAAACGAAGCCTTGGCAATAGGCCCAATATTGTCATTATTAATGCCATGTCTGAATATGGAAATCAACTTGTGAGTAAATGTCATTCTATCAACCAATACACTATAATTATGGTAGTTAATATAGGTGCCATCAAATTCTACAACTTCCACCAATTCGTTATAAATGGCTTGTCTAGCGGCTTCAATACCAAGCACGTTGTAAATTTCTATGATATCATTACTCATGGTTCTTTTATTGTCAATGAAATCTAAACCTAATACGTCTAGTAAATTCGTACCTATCGTATCTAGAACCCATATATCCTGCTTCTTGAAAACGCCATTATGTTCTATCATGTTATCAACAATTTTTCTTAAAATTACTTTGTTAATACCTTTGATACCTCTTAACACCACGTTTTGTAAAAGTTGTTCTTGGAAATTTTTCAAAATATAAATTTGGTCGGATTGGTCTAATGGATTCACTTTTGCCTTTTTCACACCACCTCTTCCACTACCAGCTTTCATAACTTCACTCATCCGTATTCTAAACACTAGTTTATCCGCATTGAAATCAGAATAAATGCAATTTATTTGGTCATCATAACAATTTTTCAATGTGAAATTAACATCGTCCATCGTAATATTTTTCTCCAACATGACTTCAGGGTCCATCACCATTCGAATAATCCATTTTGATTTCTCGTTTTCGTCATTTTGAAGTGATGTTTCTGAACATTCGGAAACCATGTTTTCAAAAGCTCGGTATTGTTCAATGGTGTCTTTGTCTTCACTGATTAAGGTATTTAAATCATCAGGATCAAAACATACTTCAACGGATTTCACGATTTCTTCTAATTGGGTATGCTCCAACATATACATAATCGTTTGTGCTTTTTCCTTTAATGTTTCGTCTTCAGGTTTCAAGTAAATACTTAGAGAAGGGTTTTTAATATCACTTGATAATGACAATATTTCTTCGATTCTTGGCACACCACGAGTGACATTGGATTTAGATGCGACACCCGCAAAATGAAATGTATCTCTCAATGCGAGACCATTATAGATGTTAAAATTTCTTGTATCCGAAATAGTTAGATCATATGCGTAATTTGTCGTATTTTGAACCTCTTCAATACTCTTTATTTTATCGAAAATGACACCACTATATAAGTTTCTTCTTTCTTCGAATACGATTTCTCCATCGACTTCATTTGGAATAATATTTGCGTTTTTGTTGATTTCATATCTTGGATTATGACTCAAAATAACTTGTAAATTATCTTGCTTGTATTTCAATTTCATATTAAGTAGTCTAGCTAATTTATTAGCCTGTTGATTTCTTACAAATAATGTGTACATTTGATGAATATTTTCAGACGTTGTTCCTCTATTATTCTTTTCAGTTTTTGTTGGTTTTGTAATAAAACTATAAATATTCAAAATATTTAGTATTTGTTGAACATCTATTAACAAATCTTTAGACACAGAACACATTACTATACTTTTGTCTTTTTTATTGATAGTTCCATCTCCACCAATATAAGCATCTATAAATCCTAATAAACATTCCTTATTCGAAAATACAATTTTGTCAGAGACAAATTTATTATGACTTAGTTTACCACAACATTTTTCCAACAAACGACACAATACCGTATTATAAATTCTCAAGTCTTGGCTCGTCCATCCTTCTTTACCCTTATTTTCATTTCTGTATACTTTGGTCGTAATATTCCATTGTTTACATAATTCTAAAATAGGTGCAAAGTATTCTTCATCATTATTTGCGATAGACACTTGAAACTTGGTCATACATCCTTCTGCGGCATATGCACCAATCAAATAACCAAAATTGTAATCTAATGGAATATTTTCAGGAATGGTATAATCATTCATATTTGTTTGCAATGTGTAAACACAATTTGGCGCAAATGATGTTTTTGTATTACAACCGTTTCTAAGTTTATCATTTACTTTTGCTACAAAACTATCACTGCGTTTATATGGAAGTGTAAATGATTTTCCCTGATGTTTTGACCACCAATGATATTCAGACATAACTTCTTTCGCCTTTTCGACTTCTGACGAATAAATATATTTTGTAGGAGGCAATACAGTTCTTACATTTAGTTCTCTTTTTTCTGTGAAATCAATACTCTGCTTGGAAACAGGTAAATAATCGCCCACCTTTAGACTGTCTCCTTCCGCCGGAAGGATTTTTCCATTCACCAATTTTAAGAATGATTTTGCCTTTGTTGCAATAACTTCACGTTCTTCATGTGTTGTTATTTTCAACATAGTATTTGTGCCATCTTTATTAATAACCGGATGTCTTGTAACTGCTTCAATTCTTTTCCATAGAATATTTCCATCTTCATCGCACGAAGGTATTTCATAATATTCTTCTACTTCTGCATATGTAGTATCTTTTTCTTTATAATATTCGGTTTTTTTAGCATGATTAATTTTATTTTCAATAAAATTTCCAATCTCGTATTTTTGTATTTCTCCAGCTGAATCTCTTACGATAATAGGTGTCTCGTATGTAACTGAATTGAGTGTCATCTGAGTTGAGACCTCACCGATACTTTGACCTGCAATCATGCCGACCATTTCTCCCGGTGCCACAATGGCTCTTTTATAGTCAATTGTTATGGTATCTAATAATAATGTCAATGCGGCCTTATTAAATCGCTTTATAATGAGCAAATCCTTTGGTGCTAAATAATAATAGAATAATGTCCTGAATAATTCAGTAGGTGGACTATAATAAATTTTCTTTAAATTATGAAAACATTTTTCTATCATTTCCAGTGCTTCAAAGGGCGTAATATCGACTAACGATGATATGGTAATATTACATTGTCCTTGGATATTATTAATGACATGGGCAAATGCAACTGGACAACTCACCGACGAATCACTCTTGTTTTTAAATACGTGTTTAATAATAGATTCGCGATTTTTAATCATCATGTCAATATATTCTTGCGTTTTATCCATGAACTCTTTGCTTTGTTTCTTATATCTGGCCAACGTATTCTTCAAGAATATATTACCGAGCGATTTTACACTGCTTTTTTCTTCTGGAACCAAGTAATGAGAATAAATATCTTGCGTGCTCATTGAAACAATTGGGATTTGTTGGTCTTCGCATTTAGTAGTGTCAATGTTATCATCTCCATAACAAAATTGGACGATTTTATTTTTGTTCGTGCGAATGGTCATATCATAGGCCACCATTAAATCTTCTAGACCCTTAATGAGTCTTCTTTGGATATAACCAGTAGAAGAAGTTTTAACGGCTGTATCAATCAAACCAACACGGCCACCCATTGCGTGGAAGAATAGCTCTTGAGGCGATAAACCATTAATGTAGGAACTCTCTACGAAACCGCGTGCACCTGGCGAATCGTCGTATTTAGTGAAATGCGGTAAGGTTCTATTTTCAAAACCATATGGAATGCGTTTGCCATCTACGTTTTGTTGTCCCAAACAAGAAATCATTTGAGAAATATTTAAATCTGAACCTTTTGAGCCAGCATTCACCATAATAACAAAGCGGTTATCTTTGCTGAGATTTTTAAGGCCGATTTTGCCTGATTCTGACGTGGCTTGATTTAAAATACTATTGACTTGTGTCTCGAATTCTTGTTCATTGGTCTTACCTGTATTGTTTTCAAATATGCCGATTTGAACTTGGTCGATTAAATTTTTAACGTCGGTCTTCTTCTTGGTAATAACTTGGACGATTTCGTCGTTGGTTTTTTGGTCGGAAATCAAATCACTTACACCTACACTAAATGCGGTTGATTTCATATATTCCGTTACTACGTTCTGCAAATCGTCTACAAATTTGGCGGATGCAAAATTTCCAAAATCGTTACAGACTCGTTGTAAAAGGCCCTTTGACCTTGCACCTAAAACGCTCTTGTCCATTTGACCGCGCATATAGGTTCCATTCTTGATTTCAATCACGGCATTCGATGTTTTTGCATCGTCTTTATCATCTTTGAATGCCTTTGTTTTATATTTCATTGATAGTGGCGGCATTATTTGACTCAATATGTCGAAATTTGTTACGCCTCCGTCCTTCTTTATGTCTTCTAACAGTTGGTGCTCGTTCACATTGTTAAACATCATTAGAATATTCATTGCGTCTCGCGGTGAGAAGCGGATGTTTGGCCTAGTGAACTGGTACGAACCAAGCATTGAATCTTGGTATATACCTATGATGGAACTGTTATTTGCTGGACTCACTATCTGATATGGCACTGCCGCCAAATTTTTAAGTTCTGCTTCGGACTCTGGGTCCTGTGGCATATGTAAATTCATTTCATCTCCATCAAACTTTTGCACAATTTATGCAGTCAATATTTTGTATATATTTTTGGTTTATGTCACCGCGTAAATTATGCACCCCCAAGGTTTCCCAAGAGGAAGGACTGTATCTTAAGCAGATTCAGGTTGATTAGACCATCATTATCCACCAACACCGGCGCAGTCTCTGAGTGCCTTCCATATCCTATCATAACGGACTTAGGATGTAACACTGCGGATTGCCCATTTCATACTTTTCAGTAATCATTTATCACTTTATTACCATTGGGTTCAGCTATTAACTGAGTTCCTCATTAATGTTTCCATTTGTGAGTGGTAGTGATAACTTTAGGGTGTCCCCGTCAACAAGGTGTTTTGCAAATAAATCAAAGTTGATTTATTCACTAGGGAGTAACACGCTTTTCACGCTCCCTGTTGCCAACCTCGATGGAATGTGACTTTATATCGTCACTAATAGTTGATCGGCATTGTAAGGCTTTGTCAAACCACCCCTAAGGTTTCCCAAAGGGCTAGACTATATCTTATACCTCATCAGGTTGGTTAAACCATCATTTGAGATCCACAAACGTTTAGTCGTTGAACCTTTCCCATACTCTTACCATAACGAGGTTAGGGACTTGGCTGCGGATTGCCCAATCCTTCGCTTTTTTACCATACCCGAGTTCTATCTCGGCCATCCATTGGTTTCCCAAATGAACTTGGTAGCGATTCACTAGTTTATTAGACTAGTTAGGCTCTATAGGGGTTTCCCGTCAATTTGAATGTGTTGCAAATAAATCAATATATACTTGAGGCAAATCAAGTTTGTTTTCTGTATGATATTCTACTAATTTTTTATAATGTTGTTCTACTTGTGACTTTATTATTTTGTTGTTTTTTGATAAATTTTCTTGACAAGATAAAGGCATTGTGTTTCGCCAATTAAAAGCAATAAGTTGTTGTTCTTCATTTTCTAAATTAAAACGCGATAAAGGAATAACGTGATCTATATGCCACTCATAACCACGATTTTCAAGAGTATAATTTGTATCATATTTTAATAACCAGTTTAAATATTCAGGTATAGTACAACCTAAATATTCAACTGTATGCTTTTTTTTATTATTTAAAGCACTAATTATTCTTGAACGAATTAATCTCTTTATTTTTTCAAGCGGTTCATCCCTTTCACAATCTTTACATTTTAATCTATTGTTACGAAAACAATCTTTATGTTTAATTGTTTCACAATACCTACATTTTTTATTGTCTATTCCCAATTCTTCTTCTTTCTTTTTATTCTTTTCAACAATTTTTTTTTGTTTAAATTCTGTAGAATTTTTAATCATTTTCATACGATGAGCTTCGTCTGTTTCATATTTAACTCTTCGTTTGTTGTTATTGCATTCAATACAGATTTTTCTATTTTTAATAAATAATGGTAACAATTTAGTTTTGCCACAAGAATTGCATTCTTGTTCTATTTCATTATTTATTTCTAGAATCTTGTACTTTTCTCTGCTTCTAACATTTCTACATTCCTTACAAATATTGCGATGGGGAATAAACAAACTTTCTATTTTTGTAACACCGCATTTTGAACAACATTTCTCTAAAGGTTTAGTATCTGTCACATCCATTTATTTTATATGTAGATTTTATTTTTATATTATTTTGCCTCATTATTGATTTACTCACTAGGAGGTAACACGTTTTTAACGCCTCCTGTTGCCGACACAAAGTCTATCGGCTACATTCATTCGAAAAGTATCACCACGTTTCATAATACGTGCAATGTGACACATCATCGACATCCTGTGCAAAGTAGGTTGACGATTAAATAGAATAGCATCTCCATCCATCATGTGACGATGAACCGTGTCCCCTTCTTCGAGGACAATAGATTTTCTATCTAAATAATATCGCAACGTAATCACTTCACCATTTTGTTTTTCCAACATTTTAGCTCCAGGCCACACATCAGGCCCATTTTGAACTAATTTTGTCAAGAAATCTTTATTAATTTTATTCACGATAACAGGTTTGGTAATATTTTTGGCAATTTTCATAGGAATACCGAGTTCACGAATTGAAATATTAGGGTCCGCAGTAATCACAGACCGAGCACTAAAATCAACACGTTTCGCCATCAAATTACCTCTCATACGACCGCCTTTCCCATTTAAACGGTCCTTGATTGATTTCAACGGACGTCCTGAACGCTGCGCAACCGACGCTACCCCAGGAATTTTATTATCCACTTGAGTCGCTACGTAATATTGCAACACCGTTGTCCAATCATCAACTACATTCGCAGGAGCATTATTTTGAATTTTATCTTGTAACGTTTTATTCGTTTTAATAATATTTACCAAAATATGACTCAAATCGTCTTCCGAACGTTGCTGCGCATCATGCTTTACAGATGGGCGCACCGCTGGAGGTGGAACCGACATCACTTGACAAATCATCCAATCAGGTCTCGAATAAACAGGACTGAATCCCATAAAATTAACATCATCGTCTGAAATTCGCTTAAAATTTTTCAATACCATTTCAGGCGTAACCTTGATAATAATTGGCTCCGCATCAGCAGTGTCATTTTTCCATTCAGCAAATATTGTAGCCAGACCCTCTTTTCGAATTTTATTTGGTTGTAATGTTCCGCACCCATCTTCGCTGTCATCACCACAACGTTTTACTTTGCTACATAATGAAAACACGTATTTCCACCGCGCGTCCCCTTGTAGTTTCAATGCTTGTTTATATTTATCTTTACTAATAAGTAATTTACTACATTTAAAACAAACACATCTCATACATTTTTGAATTGTGCTTAAGTATTGGATATAGAACACTGGTCGCGCCAATTCAATATGACCTGAATAACCTGGAGTCTGCATATAATCTAAACCATCGGTAGGGCAAATGAGCCCTGGCTCTAAAACACCCATGCGAGGGTCAAATAGACCACCAATGACCGGTTTATTATTTATATACGTATCTCTGCTGGTAATTTCAGCAACAGAACCCTTTCTAATTTCATCAGGGGACAGAATACTAAATTGAATTCCAATTACTTTTGAGCAATTCATCGTTTTATTATTGGAAGTTACAAACTTAGACATCTCTTATACTATAGTATAATAGATTTATATTGTTTTTATAAAATCAATTTTATTTAATAATCGAAAATTTCTTACACCCTTGGCAATTTAGAACGCCGCATTTAAAATGTGCATGGTAACGTTGCATTTGTACTGGTAAATCGTCGCAAAATGGGCGATTTAATTGTGCAAAAGGTGGAAAAATGTTTATTTGATAATATTTGAAGATAAAACTAACTTTTTATTTGTATATAATAAATACAAATGGAAGTAAAAAAGGGCAAATATACATTTTTTATAACTAATAATATTGAAACATGGAATGGTGTTATAACAGGAATAAATTATAAAATAGGTGGAAATATCCGCGATTGTGTTAATATTTCGGTTCAATTTGATAACAATGTGGCAGTTTCGGCTTCTATTCCACACGCAATGTACGACGAAGAATGCTCTATTTATGAGCCACTTGGTAGAGGTGAAGGTTCTATTATTATGATAAAAACACTTTTAATGCATATTAAAAGTTTGCATCCAGAACTGAAAAAAATTAGATTTGATGATATGTCTTCAATTGAATGCGCAACTGACGAAGACCTAGAAAAAAATCGGTCAAAGCCAAGAAAAAAAGGAACCAATTTAGTTCCAATGCCATTATACTATTTATCAATTGCATACAATGGTGAAACTTGGTATGAAAAATATTTTCGTGCGGTTCAAGAAGATACTACAAAACAAAATGCTTACCGCGTTCGTGTTACACCGACTAAAAAGAAAAATGAGACAAAACGCAGTTATGATTTATATATTTTATAACTATGTTTCAAATAATTTGTTAGATGTTCCTTTGTAATTTTCTTATCTATTATATCAGTAATTACCTTATAAATATCATCATATGTATTTGGACTTTCCTTTTTCACATAATGCTTTAACTGACTAAAATATTCTTCAATTGCGTTTGTTTCTGGGTGATATGGAATGCTATATAATAAATGGTTATGGTCGTCTTCTATTTTTTCTCGTATTAGTTTTGATTTATGAATAACCGCATTATCCATAATGACTAAATGATTTTTATATTTGGAATGAATAAAC
>Ga0214921_10001569_pt1 | contig 38663 bp, 43 predicted proteins | sample LL1505_MetaG_FD_177992 | JGI IMG/M metagenome (GOLD analysis project Ga0214921, IMG submission 177992) | Freshwater microbial communities from Lake Lanier, Atlanta, Georgia, United States - LL-1505 | ecosystem: Environmental > Aquatic > Freshwater > Lake | place: USA: Georgia | collected...
GGATCACCCGCATCTTGTAAGCCAACAAAATTTACTCCCTTGACCACTCGTCCCGCTGTGACATCAAGACAAGGAATAATCCGTTTAGTGAGCATGAAGTTAGTGTGCTTGCTTTTATTTCTTCTTACTTAATTCATCTGCGTACTGTTGAGCCTCTGCAAGATCCAGATCGCCGTTATAAATCGATCGTCCAGCAATCACGCCCATAATGCCCTCATCCTGGACCTTACAAAGAGCTTGGATGTCTTTCTTATTCGATAGACCCCCGCTGGCAATCACCGGGATCCGTACCGACTGTGCAAGCTTGACAGTGGCCTCAAGATTAATCCCCTTTAGCATCCCGTCGCGCCCAATATCCGTATAGATAATGGCTTCAGCACCATAGTCTTCAAACTTCTTCGCCAGATCAATCACCTCATGACCGGTGAGCTTACTCCAGCCATCGGTTGCTACCTTGCCATCTTTTGCATCAAGGCCCACCATGATATGACCAGCAAATGCCGTGCAAGCATCTTGTAAAAAGCCAGGGTTCTTGACCGCTGCGGTACCAATAATGATGGTACTAATTCCATCGTCTAATAAGCGCTCGATCGTTTCGAGATCGCGCACACCTCCACCCAATTGCACTGGAATGTCATTACCGACCGCTTTTAAGATCGCCTTAATTGCAGACTCATTTTTAGGTTTGCCAGCAAATGCGCCATTCAGATCCACCAAATGCAAGCGTCTTGCGCCTTTACTTAACCAATGCTTTGCCATCGCGGCAGGATCTTCAGAGAACACGGTGCTGCGGTTCATATCGCCTTGCTCAAGACGAACACAATGTCCATCTTTAATATCGATTGCAGGGATTAACAACATAAATAAATGGCGTAAAGGAAATGGTGGGTAGGATCAGGGTCGCCAAGCGACAAAGTTTTGATAGAGCTTAAGTCCGTATTGAGCGCTTTTTTCTGGATGGAACTGTGTAGCGAAAATATTATCCCGAGCGACGGCAGATGTAAACCACCCTCCGTAATTCGTTGATCCTACAGTATCTTCTGGATTACTAGCGCTCACATAGTAGCTATGGACAAAATAAAAGCTGCTCATATCGGGTATGCCATGCCATAGGGGATGATCACGGTCCTGCCGCACTTGATTCCAGCCCATATGGGGAATTTTATACTCTGAGCCGTCTTCTTGCGTTCCAGACAATACAAAACGCACTACCTTGCCAGGCATGCGTGCCAAGCAGGCAGTATTGGTCGCCACCCCTGGCTTACGCTCCTCACTCTCTTCAAAAAGCATCTGCTCACCTACACAAATGCCCAGAAGAGGCTTCTCACGCGCTGACTGAATCACCGCATCGAGCAATCCCGATGAACGCAATTGCTTCATGCAATCAGGCATTGCTCCCTGTCCTGGCAACACAACTCGATCGGAGCGCAAAATTTCTTCAGGATTGTTGGCAATACTGATCTTGCAATCGGCTGCAACATGCTGCAGGGCCTGCGACACTGAACGCAAATTACCCATCCCGTAATCAACAATGGCGATGTGCATCGCTAGCTCAATCGACTCTTAATAATGTAGGAAAGAGTGTAAGATTACAGACTTCCCTTCGTGGATGGAACCGCATTTGGAGAGCGCGGGTCAACCGTCAAAGCCATACGTAAGGCCCGACCAAACGCTTTAAATACGGTCTCAATTTGATGGTGCGCGTTAACACCGCGGATATTGTCAATATGCAAAGTAACTCCAGCATGGTTAACAAAACCGCGAAAGAACTCAATGCTCAAGTCGACATCGAAATCGCCCACGCGTGCCCGTGTAAAGGGTACATTGAACTCCAAACCTGGTCTTCCTGAAAAATCAATCACGACCCGTGAGAGTGTTTCATCAAGGGGCACATAGGAATGCCCATAGCGGGAGATACCCGCTTTGTCACCCACTGCTTTGGCAATGGCTTGGCCTAAGGTAATACCAACATCTTCAACGGTATGATGATCATCAATATGAGTATCGCCCTTGGCGTGCACTTTTAAATCAATCATGCCGTGGCGCGCAATTTGATCGAGCATATGGTCTAAAAAAGGGACTCCCGAGTTCAAATCTGCTTTACCGGTTCCATCCAAATTAAGCACAATTTGAATCTTGGTCTCAGAGGTATTTCGGCTTACATCCGCTTGGCGCATAGTTAAAGAGTGGCAAATAAAATTAATCTAAGGTTTCATAATATCATTTGTCATTCAAAATCAATCACTTCACTCTTTCTATGAGCCGCTTTTGGAACCCCGATCTACAAAACCTTAGCCCCTATGTGCCGGGTGAGCAACCGAAGCTTGAAAAGCTCATTAAGCTCAATACCAATGAAAGTCCGTATGGGCCATCCCCCAAGGCGCTTACGGCGATTGCGGCGAACACTAATGACTCCTTGCGGTTATACCCAGATCCTGATGCCAAAGCACTTAAAGAGGCAATCGCCAAACACCACGGCTTACACGCTAACCAGGTCTTTGTGGGCAATGGCTCGGACGAGGTCTTAGCCCATGTCTTTGTGGGCCTTCTGAAACATCCCAACAAGCCGATCCTTTTTCCCGATATCACCTATAGCTTTTACCCAGTCTATTGCCAACTATTTGGGATTGAGCATCGCACCATTGCCCTAGACGATCAGTTTGCCATTCGGGTGGAAGACTATTTAGAGTGCAGCAAACAATATGGTGGCAATGGCGGCATCATCTTTCCGAATCCCAATGCGCCTACTAGTCGTGGTTTGCCACGTTCTCAGATCGAGCGACTGCTTGCACAAAATCAAAACAGTGTTGTCGTGGTCGACGAAGCTTATGTGGATTACGGCACCGAATCCTGTGTTCCTCTGTTACACAATAATCCGCCCAATTTACTGATTACCCATACCCTTTCTAAATCACGAGCACTGGCAGGGTTACGAGTTGGTTATGCGCTTGGACACCCTGATTTGATTACTGGTCTAGAGCGAGTTAAAAATAGTTTTAACTCCTACCCCCTTGGGAAGTTGGCACAAGTGGGTGCGATCGCTGCCATCGAAGATCAAGCGCATCTGGGCAAGATTACCAAAAAAGTGATTGCCACCCGCACCCATTTTGTAGAGAAACTCAGCAAACTTGGTTTTGAGACCTTGCCCTCCAGTGCGAACTTTGTCTTTACCAAACACCCCAAACATGATGGCACAAGGATCCATCAAGCATTACGTGATCGGGGAATTATTGTTCGTCACTTCAAAACAAAGCGGATTGATCAATTCCTGCGAATCACCATCGGCACCGATGAGCAAATGGATGCGCTTCTAGGTGCATTGAACGAAATACTTTCTCTCTAAACCAATTATTTTTTCTTGAGGCGCATTTCAGCGGCACGCGCATGGGCTTGCAAGCCCTCACCATGGGCTAGAGTACTTGCAATCGGGCCTAGGGTTTGTGCCCCGGCTGCACTCACCTCAATGAGACTTGAGCGCTTCATAAAGTCATAGACGCCCAATGGGGAGGAAAACCGTGCAGTGCGTGCCGTTGGTAAAACGTGATTAGGACCGGCACAATAATCGCCGAGAGACTCACTGGTATAAGACCCCATAAAGATGGCGCCCGCATGGCGGATTTTGTCAGCCCACTGCTGAGGCTCTTGCGCACAAATCTCAAGATGCTCTGCTGCAATCACATTCGCAATCTGGCAAGCTTCACTCATATCGCTTACTTCAATCAGCAAGGCTCGATTTTGCAATGACGCTCGGATTACTTTCTCGCGCGGCATTTGTGGCAACAGCCTTTGAATGCTCTCATTCACCTTATCAATAAAACGGGGGTCAGGGCATAGCAAAATGGATTGGGCTAATTCATCATGCTCCGCTTGCGAGAACAGATCCATTGCAATCCAATCGGGATCGGTTGATCCATCGCACAAAATTAAGATCTCTGATGGGCCAGCAATCATATCGATGCCCACCGTGCCAAAGACCCGACGCTTGGCAGCAGCTACATAGGCATTGCCAGGCCCCACAATCTTATCGACCGCTGGAATGGTCTGTGTACCACACGCTAGTGCGCCGATGGCTTGTGCACCGCCGATGGTAAATACACGATGCACTCCTGCTAAGTATGCGGCAGCTAAGACTAAGGGATTGCGGGCACCATCGGGGGTTGGCACCACCATGATGATTTCTCCAACGCCTGCAACGGTTGCTGGGATTGCATTCATCAAAACAGATGATGGATAGGCCGCCTTACCACCTGGCACATAAATACCGACACTGTCTAAAGGAGTTACTTTTTGACCCAAACGGGTACCGTCGGGCTCGGTGTATTCCCAAGAACGGCAACCAGCCGCTTCTTTTTGTTTCTCGTGATAAGCACGCACCCGTTGTGCAGCAATCTCTAATGCCTTCGCTTGCTCAGTAGGCAAAGATCGGTAAGCTGACTCCAGGTCTGCTTGGCCAATCTCAAGATCAGAAACATCCTTAACTGACAGTCGATCAAATTGTTTGGTGTAGCGTAACAAGGCATCGTCACCACCGGTCTTAATCTCCGCTAAGATATTTAAGACCACTTGATCAATTGCCTGATCGTCTGCGCTTGGTAAAGAAAGACTGTCGAGTAATGTTTTCTGAAAACCTGGATGGCTACTCTTTAGGCGCTGCACCGTCACAGCTTGGTTTGATGCATTTGACATTACTGCCACGCATCCAGTAATTTTTTAATAGCCGTACGCTTACGCTTATAGGACGCCTGATTCACAATAAGACGCGCACTGATCTCTGTAATCGATTCCACCTCAACGAGATTGTTAGCGCGCAAAGTGTTACCCGTGGATACTAGATCGACGATCGCATCGGCTAAGCCAACTAAAGGAGCGAGTTCCATCGAGCCATACAAATGGATCGTATCGATATGGACGCCTTTGTTCGCAAAGTGCTCGCGCGCGCAGTTCACATATTTGGTAGCAACTCGCAAACGCGATCCTTGACGAACTGCAGCGGCATAATCAAAGCCCTTTTGTACGGCCACCGCCATACGACAACGCGCAATGCCTAAATCAATCGGCACATATAAACCATCGCTGCCTTTTTCAAGAAGAACATCATGCCCAGCTACCCCAAAATCAGCAGCCCCAAATTGCACATAGGTAGAGACATCCGAAGCGCGCACAATAATAATCTGTACATCCGGATTTGAGGTCGGGATAATCAATTTGCGTGATTGTTCCGGATCCTCTAACGGACGGATGCCGGCCTTTGCCAAGACCGGAGCGGTTTCTTCGAAGATGCGCCCTTTAGATAGCGCGAGTGTCAACATAATGGCTTGATTATTTCATGCGGCGGATGTTTGCGCCAAGTTGGGTTAATTTTCGCTCCATCCGATCATAGCCCCGATCGAGGTGGTAAATACGATCCACCTGGGTCTCTCCTTGAGCTGCCAAACCTGCAATCACAAGGCTTGCCGAGGCTCGCAGGTCTGTCGCCATGACCCTTGCTCCCGAGAGCTTTTCCACTCCTTCAACAATGGCTGTATTGCCCTCAATTGAGATATCCGCCCCCAAGCGATTGAGTTCCTGTACATGCATAAAGCGATTTTCAAAGATTGTTTCTGTAATACGAGAGTTTCCAGTCGCAATGGTATTTAAAGCCATAAACTGAGCCTGCATATCCGTCGGAAAAGCGGGGTATTCAGAGGTCCGAAAACTTACAGGCTTGGGACTACCGGTCATGCTCGCAGTAATCCAATCCGTGCCCTTCTTCATTTTTAAGCCTGCTTCGTTTAACTTCACTAAGACCGCATCCAAGGTATCTGGCCGGCAACTCTTGATTGTGATCTCACCACCCGTAGCCGCGACAGCACATAAAAATGTTCCGGTCTCGATTCGGTCGGGAATGACAGCATGGCTTGCTCCTTGCAAAGCAGTCACGCCCTCAATCACCAAGCGGTCAGTGCCAATTCCAGAAATCTTCGCTCCCATTTTGACTAAGAGCTCTGCTAAGTCCGACACTTCGGGCTCACGTGCAGCATTTTCTAGCACCGTAGTGCCTTCGGCTAAACAAGCTGACATCAATAAATTTTCGGTGCCGGTCACCGTAATCATGTCGGTCAAAATCGTATTGCCCTGTAAGCGCGGCTTACCATCGGCAATCTTGGCAACAATAAATCCTTTCCGAATCTGAATACCAGCACCCATGGCCTTGAGGCCTTTAATGTGTTGATCAACTGGTCGTGCGCCAATGGCACATCCCCCGGGCAAAGAAACCGTTGCAAGCCCTAAGCGTGTCAGCAGTGGTCCCAAAACCAAAATCGATGCTCGCATAGTTTTGACCAACTCATACGGTGCTTCGGGACTAGTAATGGTGGCAGCATTGAGATGGAAATGACTACGATCACTCGGATTTGGAAAATCAACCGTCACACCCATTTGCTGCAGTAACTTGAGCATAGTGCGTACGTCTTGTAAATCAGGTACGTTATGTAACTCGATGGTGTCTGCAGTCAATAAACAGGCACATAAAATTGGTAGGGCAGCATTTTTTGCACCAGCAATCTGGACCTCACCATGAAGGGATGAACCACCCGTCATCACTAATTTATCCATGACTCTTCTTTAATCAGTGTTCTTATTGGGAAGCAAACTCTTCGGGAGTAAAAGCCTTAATCGATAGGGCATGGATTTCTGCTTTCATACGATCACCCAAGGCGGCGTATACCAATTGATGCCGTTGAATCAAGCGCTTGCCTGCAAACTCAGGGCTCACAATCGTGGCATAAAAATGCTGACCATCGCCTTCCACTTCGAGATGGGTGCACGAAATCTGATCCTTGATATAACCTTCAATCTGCTCTGGGGTGGGAAACATTTATCTTCCTTGCTTAATAAGCTCAATGACGTAATTTATAGCCTGATTGTAGTAAACGCAAAGCGAGTCCTGAGACAATCATAAAAAATCCTCCAACTACTAGCAAACTCATCCAAGGTGAGACGTCAGACACTCCAAAAAAGCCATAGCGAAAGCCATCGATCATATAGAAGAAGGGATTGAAATGCGAAATTACTTGCCAAATAGTTGGTAAGGAATGAATCGAGTAGAACACTCCCGAGAGCATGGTCGCAGGCATGATTAAGAAGTTCTGAAAAGCGGCTAACTGATCAAACTTATCTGCCCAAATACCAGCAATGAGTCCCAGTCCACCTAAGATGGCAGCGCCCAAAAAAGCAAACAACAAAATCCAAAGGGGGTAATGCATACTGGGAATATCAAAAAATAAAGTGATAATCAAAACGCCTAAGCCCACCACAATACCTCGAAATACTGCTGCCAATACATAGGCCGAGTAAAACTCCAGATGCGTTAACGGTGCCAAAAGAATAAATACTAAATTACCAGTAATCTTTGACTGAATTAAAGATGAAGAAGTATTAGCAAAGGCATTTTGCAAAATACTCATCATCACTAAGCCCGGTATTAAAAATGCGGTGTAACTTAATTTGTCATACACCACCAGTCGACCCTCTAATACATGACCGAAGATCATGAGATATAGAACAGCCGTTAAAACAGGTGCAGCAACGGTCTGAAAGGCAACCTTATAGAAGCGCTTAATCTCTTTGCGTAAAAGAGTAACAAAACCACTGCCGTACTCTAATGCAGGGCGCATTATTGTTGCTCCCCCGCCATGATTTGCATAAACACATCTTCTAAATCGGTCTCTTGTCCATCAGCTGCGCGAGTCTTTCCATACCGTGCGAGTAAATTTGCTGTGGTATCTAAGGCCACCACCTGTCCAGACTTTAGCATCGCAATACGTCCGCACAAATTCTCTGCCTCTTCTAAATAATGTGTGGTCAATACAATAGTGTGGCCATCTTGATTAAGGCGACTTATAAATTTCCAGAGTGATTGACGTAATTCCACATCAACCCCTGCGGTAGGCTCATCCAAGACAATAACTGGGGGACGATGTACCAATGCTTGGGCCACCAATACTCGACGCTTCATGCCACCCGATAAAGAGCGCATATTGCTATTGGCCTTGGAGGTGAGATCTAGATTGGCCATGATCTCATCGATCCAATCACTGTTATTTCGAATCCCAAAATAACCCGACTGAAACTTTAAGGTCTCGCGCACAGTAAAAAATGGATCAAATACCAGTTCTTGAGGAACAACGCCCAACATTCTGCGCGCCTCTAAAAAATGGCTTTGCACGTTGGTACCCATAATGAAGGCTTCGCCCTGATCTGGACGACAAAGACCAGCGAGGATCGAGATGAGGGTTGTCTTACCCGCGCCATTAGGGCCTAAGAGACCAAAAAACTCGCCTTCCTGCACCTGTAAAGAAACATCATTTAAAGCCAGAAGGTTGCCATAGCGCTTACTCAAGTGCTCAACCGAAACTGCCAGCATACTTATTCCAAGCCTAATAAATCGGCGATTCCATAAACGCGGGCTAACACTTTTAACTTCTCAGGGGGATGGAGTAAACGCAAAGTTTGCTGAAGGGGGGATAGTTCACGTTGCCAGGCCATCAGAACAGCGAGCACACTCGAATCAAAATCGATTAAGGCGGCGCAATCAATCGTCTGGCTTTGTCTAACATCAGGAAGGCCCTGCTGCTGCAGACTAAGTGCATTACCTTGACTAACGCAGGCAGGAAGCGCGAAGGTCATACTTATTTTTTACCAGCCAACATTGCATTACGCTCTTGCAAAAATTTGATTAGTCCATCGACTCCATTTTGGCTAATCTGGTTCGTGAATTGATTGCGGTAGGCTTCAATCAACCATGCGCCCATAATATTAATGTCATAGACCCTCCAGCCATCATTCGTTTTCTCGAGCCGATAATCCAATGGAATTGGATCCGATTTACCGATAACAACGGTGCGCACAATCACATCAGTATCGCTTGGCGATGAGCGTAATGGTTTGTATTGCACTGTTTGATCACGCAACTGACTCAGCGCTCCAGAATATGTCCGAATCAAAAGATTCTTAAACTCGAAAATAAGTTGATTCTGCTGCTCTGGAGTGGCTTTACTCCAATTTTTACCCATCGCTAACTGGGTTGTGCGCCGCATATCGGTATAGGGCACAATTTTTTTCTCGACCAACTCAACCACACGCGGAATATTGCCCCTCTGGATCTCTGGGTCTGATTTCACTAAACTCATCACATCTGCAACGATGATCTTAATTAAGCCGTCTGGCGTATTCGGATCAGGCACAGACTGTGCAGATACCGAGCAAACAAACAAAGATGTGATGCTTACAAACAAGGATAAGGTGAGGTTTTTCACAATGATTGGTGCTTCGTTAATTAAAACCTTATTTTAGTCTTTTCTAGACTTTTCTTACTGTTATTGATTCTCGTAAACTGGTAATATGGGTTCCTTGCCTTCTTTAGACTGGTCAATTTGATATTGGCGGCGCTGAATATAGGCATCACGCGTAAAGGTGTATTTATCAAGCGCGGCATCTTCCAAAAGATCGCCTGCCTCATAGAAGTTATTGCGAGCATTGACAGCCCGTAACGCTGTCAAACTATTTCGTAAAGCAACATCGGGTAGCAGCCGAGAAAAGTAGTCAGTCTCAAAATCAACTGCTCTTCCAAAGGTATCGCGGACATTACTAGGCCCAAAAAATGGCAGCACCACATAAGGGCCTGATGGGATACCCCACACACCAAAGGTTTGCCCAAAATCCGCTTTGTTTTTTTCCAGTCCGCCTGGAGTAGCCATATCAATAAATCCCCCTAGACCAAAAATAGTATTGACAACCACGCGCATCAAATCACTAAAGGCCATACTAAGATTACCTTGCAGTAGATTATTCGCCGAGGTATAGATGTCGCTGTAGTTTCTAAAGAAATTATCGATACCCTGTTGCGCTGGTTTAGGCAGAATAAAACGATAGCCTTCCGTAATGGGCTTTAGTAAATAATCATCCAAACCTTCATTAAATGAAAATACGGAGCGATTAAATGACTCCCATGGATCGTCTGGAGATCGGTCACTACCTGCTGGAATGCTGGCGCACCCAACCATTGAGACACAAACAAAAAGAAGGGTAATGCGCTTAAGAATTAACACGGTTTATTATGACTATTGTTGTAATTGGAATACATTGATGTTTACTTCGATGAACCCTTGCCACCCTCGCCTTTATCTTGCCCACTATCTGCAGCTTTGTTGTATAGGAACTGACTGATTAAATTCTCCAGGACAACAGCTGATTGCGTTTGATTAATCTTGCCGCCCTCCGCAAGCATTTGCTCATCACCACCGGCCTCTAAGCCAATGTATTGCTCTCCTAATAAACCAGAGGTCAAAATTTTTGCGGAGGAATCCTTCGGAAACTTATACGTCTTATCAATGGTCATGGTCACAGTCGCCTGATACGTAGTGTCATCAAATTTGATATCGGCAATACGACCAACGACAACCCCAGCGCTCTTGACTGGAGCTCTTGGCTTTAAACCTCCAATATTGTCAAAGCGAGCAGATACGATATAAGTGGGGGCAAAAGAGACTGCGCTCATGTTGCCAACCTTTAGGGCCAAGAACAACATCGCCAACATGCCGATGGCAACAAAAATACCGACCCAAACATCAATTGCACTTTTTCTCATAAGAACCTCAGTTTATTCTGTACTAAACGACGACCGTTCATCTCATTCATTTTTCTATTCAAACTCAGTTGTTGGAAAACATCATGGCGGTTAATAAAAAATCCAGGGCTAAGACTGCCAAAGATGACAATACAACCGTGCGGGTGGTTGCCTGCGATACACCCTCGGGAGTTGGCTTGGCCTCATAACCTTGATACAAAGCAATAAAAGTGACGGCAAATCCAAAGACAATGCTCTTAATAAAACCATTGCCAATATCATCAAACAAATCAACACCGCCTTGCATCTGCGACCAAAAGGCGCCGCTATCAACACCAATGAGTGGCACACCTACTAAATAACCACCCAATACACCAACCGCTGAAAAGATGGTTGCCAAAATTGGCATGGAGATAATTCCGGCCCATAGGCGAGGAGCAATCACTCGGCGTAATGGATCAACTGCCATCATTTCCATTGCGGAGAGTTGCTCACCTGCTTTCATTAGGCCAATTTCTGCAGTCAAAGAAGTGCCTGCCCGACCAGCAAACAATAGGGCTGTAATGACGGGGCCTAGCTCACGGGTTAGAGATAAAGCAACCAATAAGCCCAGTGCTTGCTCTGATCCATAGCGGGTCAACGTGTAGTAGCCCTGCAGACCTAGAACAAAGCCAACAAATAAACCCGATACCGTAATAATCACAAAGGAATAATTACCAACAAAAAGAACTTGGTCAGAGACCAAGCGGGGACGTTTTAGTAAAGATCCTGAACGCACTAGTACAAGAGCAAACATACGGGCTGCGTAACCAAGGCCTGTAAGATTGCGGCGAATAAAAAAGCCTAGGTCGCCCAGTGCATTTAGTAATCCACTAAATAGCGATTTGGATTCTGTCGTCATAAAGACCTCACACCAAAATCAGTAGCAGCATCAAGGCCTGGGTAATTAAACGGGACTGGGCCCTCGGGAGAGGCATCTAAAAACTGACGCACAAACGGATCACTCGAGCGATTGAGATCCTCCGGCGTTCCTTCTGCTCCAATTTTTCCATTCGCAATAAAGTAAACATAGTCGGCGATCTCAAAGGTTTCTTCCACGTCATGTGTCACGATAATGCTCGTTGCGTCCAGCGCATCATTCAAATTACGGATTAAGCGAGCTGTGATTCCCAAACCAATCGGATCTAATCCTGCAAAGGGCTCGTCGTACATGATCAGGGGTGGATCCAAAATAATCGCACGCGCTAAGGCAATACGCCTAGCCATACCTCCTGATATTTGAGAAGGCATAAGATCACGCGCGCCTCTTAAGCCTACTGCATTCAATTTCATGAGGACTAAATCGCGGATGAGTTCTTCGCTGAGATTGGTATGCTCGCGCAGGGGAAAGGCAACGTTCTCAAACACACTGAGATCGGTGAACAAAGCACCAAACTGAAATAACATCCCCATACGACGGCGAACTTGCATCAAGCGCTCGCTGTTCATTGATGCAATATCCTGATCCTCAAAAAGCACCGAGCCCAGCTGCGCTATTACTTGACCACCAATCAGACGCAAGACTGTAGTCTTGCCACAGCCCGAACCGCCCATCACCGCAACCACTTGGCCGCGCTTAAATTCCATATTAAGTCCTGAGAGAATTTTTCTCTCCCCTGGAGCGTAGGAAAAGTCGACCCCGCGGATAGAAACGACTACAGGGCGATCATGGTTTTCGATAGACATGCCGTATTATCGTGGCAAAACGGATGAGCCCATTAAAAACTCATCGACCGAGCGTGCGCATTGACGCCCTTCGCGGATTGCCCACACCACCAAGGACTGACCACGGCGCATATCACCAGCAGCAAATACTTTTGGAACATTGGTGTGATAAGCCTTATGGCCATCCACTGTTGCCTTTGCATTGCCCCGTGGGTCCTTCTCAACACCAAAGGCACTTAATATCTGCTGAGCAGGCGATACAAATCCCATTGCTAACAACACCAAATCTGCTTTCACTTCAAACTCTGAATTCGGGATTTCAGCCATCTTGCCGTCTTTCCACTCCAGGCGAACGCCGATAAGCTTTTCAACCTTACCGTTCTTTCCTTCAAAACGTTTTGTTGCTACTGACCAATCACGTTCACATCCTTCTTCATGCGAAGAAGAAGTGCGCAACTTTGTAGGCCAGTAGGGCCAAACCAAAGGCTTATTCTCCTCCTCGGGAGGTTGCGGCAGTAGTTCAAACTGTGTAACGTGTTTAGCACCATGGCGATTCGACGTACCAACGCAATCCGAGCCAGTATCCCCGCCACCAATCACCACCACGTGTTTATCTGTTGCGCGAATCTCGTTCTTTAAGTCACCTGCATTTTCTTTATTTTGCGGAATTAAAAACTCGAGAGCGTAATGAATGCCGCCTAACTCTCGGCCTGGCACTGGCAAATCACGCGGTTGCTCTGCACCACCACTTATAATGACCGCATCAAAGTCTTTCATTAAGGCTTCAGGGGTAACGCTCTTTTTGGAATAGTTTTTTACTTCTTTACCCAAACCGTCCTTACCAACAAATACACCTGTCGCAAAGGTAACGCCCTCGGCTTGCATTTGCTCAACACGACGATCAATGAGCCATTTCTCCATCTTGAAATCAGGAATGCCATAGCGCAGCAAACCCCCTGCACGATCATTTTTCTCAAATACGGTGACATCATGACCAGCGCGCACTAATTGCTGAGCAGCAGCCATACCCGCAGGGCCGGAACCAACAACTGCTACTTTCTTGCCAGTCTTGACCTTAGGAGGCTGTGGCTTTACCCAACCGTTTTCCCAAGCCTTATCGATAATTGCATGCTCAATCGATTTGATACCCACAGGTAGTTCATTAATTCCGAGAGTGCAAGCAGCTTCGCAGGGTGCGGGGCAAATGCGGCCCGTGAACTCGGGAAAATTATTGGTGGAATGCAACACCTCAATGGCATTTTTCCAATCTCCCTGATAAACCAAATCATTAAAGTCGGGAATGATATTGTTGACGGGGCAGCCGTTATTACAAAACGGAATGCCACAATCCATGCATCGTGCACCCTGTACTTTGGCATCGGCATCAGACAAGGCCGCCACAAATTCTTTGTAATGATGAATTCGTTTGATGGGGGCTTCATATTTTTCATCGACCCGTTCAAACTCCATAAATCCAGTCACCTTACCCATACCAACTCCTGTAATTTCTTTAATATATTCTTGTCTTAAACTGGCCCGCTATACCGTGACCGACTTCTCTTTACCGAGTTGGCCTTGAGCGCGCTCCCACAACTCTCCTAACGCACGCTTGTACTCGGTTGGCAGCACTTTCACAAAACGGGTGCGGGACCTCTCCCAATCCGCTAAGAGAGCTTTTGCTCGCTCGGATCCGGTGTAACGGAAATGGCGTTCGATCAAAGTCTTTACGATCTGCTCATCGGTTTGGCGCTCACCACCCTCTTTCACATTTACGGGGGCGTGCCAAGCAGACTTCGGCATTGCGCTTATTTGTTGGGCAGAGGGCAATACTTTCTCTAGCGTTGCCATACTGATATTGCAACGCTTCTCAAACAAACCATCTTCGTCATAGACGTACGCCACCCCACCACTCATACCAGCCGCAAAGTTACGGCCGGTATTGCCTAAAACTACAACCGTACCGCCCGTCATATATTCACAGCCATGATCACCCGTACCCTCCACGACCGCAAGAGAGCCTGAGTTGCGCACGGCAAATCGCTCACCCGCTACGCCATTAAAGAAAGCTTCACCTTCAATCGCGCCATACAGTACGGTATTACCAACAATAATATTTTGCGATGTATCGCCACGGAATTCATGTGGAGCCCGCACAATCACACGACCACCGGACAGGCCTTTGCCCACATAATCATTCGCATCGCCCACTAGGTCGAAGGTAATACCATGGGCCAAGAATGCTGCAAAACTTTGCCCTGCCGTACCATTTAACTGAATATGAATCGTGTCATCGGGTAAGCCCGTATGGCCATAGCGCATCGCGACCTCGCCTGATAGCATTGCGCCCGCAGTGCGATTCACGTTACGGATTGGCACAATGAATGACACCTTCTCACCGCGCTCTAAGGCAGGCTCACTTTTCTCCATCAAAATATGATCGAGCGCAGAACCTAAACCATGGTCCTGCGTCAAAGTTTGATGACGAGGTTCTTTGGCAGGCACATCTAGAAGCGCAAATACTTTACTGAAGTCTAATCCTTGAGCTTTCCAGTGATCTACACCTTTACGGGTATCCAAGAGATCCACACGACCGATCAACTCATCAAACTTTCGCATCCCTAATTGCGCCATGATCTCGCGCACCTCTTCGGCAATGAAGAAGAAGAAATTAACCACATGCTCTGGTTTGCCAGAAAACTTTTTACGTAGCTCTGGATCCTGCGTCGCGACACCAACAGGGCAGGTATTAAGATGGCATTTACGCATCATGATGCATCCCTCCACAACGAGGGGTGCAGTAGCAAAACCAAATTCATCGGCGCCTAATAATGCACCGATTACCACATCACGACCCGTTTTCATTTGACCATCAGCTTGCACCCGAATACGACTTCGCAAGCGATTGAGAACAAGAGTCTGTTGAGTCTCCGCGAGACCCAATTCCCAAGGGGAGCCTGCGTGCTTAATCGAGGATAGGGGTGATGCGCCAGTGCCGCCATCATGGCCAGCAATCACGACATGATCGGACTTTGCCTTTGCAACCCCTGCTGCTACCGTGCCAACTCCAACCTCAGAAACCAACTTGACCGATACATCGGCCTTAGGATTGACGTTCTTGAGATCATGAATGAGCTGTGCTAAATCCTCAATCGAATAAATGTCATGATGCGGTGGCGGGGAAATGAGCCCTACGCCAGGCACTGAAAACCGCAACTTACCAATGTAATCCGAGACCTTGCCGCCGGGTAACTGACCGCCTTCCCCCGGCTTCGCACCTTGGGCCATCTTGATCTGAATTTGATCGGCTGAGCGCAAATATTCCGTGGTTACCCCAAAACGGCCCGAGGCAACTTGCTTAATTTTGGAACGTAATGAATCGCCATCTTGTAAAGGAATATCTGCTTCCACCACATCCTTACCCAAAATACTAGCCAGGGTCTCACCTTTTTTAATGGGAATACCCTTGAGTTCATTCTTATAGCGATTAGGGTCCTCGCCACCTTCACCAGTGTTGGACTTACCACCAATTCGATTCATGGCAATTGCTAAGGTAGCATGCGCTTCCGTTGAGATAGAGCCCAAGGACATTGCACCCGTTGCAAAGCGCTTCACAATCTCTTTAGCTGATTCCACTTCGTCTAATGCGATAGCTTTACCAGGATCTAGCTTGAACTCAAATAATCCGCGCAAGGTCATTAAGCGCTTACTTTGATCGTTAATGAGGTTGGCATACTCTTTATAGGTTTGATAACCCTTCTCAGGGCCACTACGCGTCGCATGTTGTAACTTGGCAATCGAATCAGGGGTCCACATATGCTTTTCTCCCCGAATACGAAAAGCATACTCACCCCCGGCATCCAACATATCCGCGAGCACGGGATCGTTACTAAAGGCTGCGTGATGCATCCGTAGAGCTTCCTCCGCAACTTCAAACACACTAATGCCACCCACATTGGATGATGTACCCTTAAAGTATTTATCGATTAGTCCATTATTTAAGCCGATCGCCTCAAAAATTTGTGAGCCGGTGTACGACATATACGTTGAAATACCCATCTTCGACATAACCTTCTGCAGGCCCTTACCAATCGCTTTCACAAAGTTTTTATTTACTTTCTCTGGCGATAAGTCACCCGGCAATCCCTTGGCCATCTCTACGAGAGTTTCCATCGCTAAATATGGATGAATTGCTTCTGCACCATAGCCCGCGAGTAGTGCAAAGTGATGCACCTCACGAGCACTACCAGTCTCAACCACCAATCCAGTGCTAGTTCGTAAGCCGCGCTCGACTAAATGTTGATGAATGGCCGAAGTGGCTAGTAATGCAGGTATCGCCATGTGCTGAGAATCAACTTGACGATCACTCACAATTAAAATATTAAAACCGCTTCGTACTGCATCGGTTGCTTCAGCGCACAAAGATGCTAAACGAGCCTCAATACCTTCTTTTCCCCAAGCAACTGGATAACAAATATCGAGCTCATGCGCACGAAACTTACCGCCCGTGTAGTGCTCAATGTAGCGGACTTTGGTCATATCATCAAAATCCAATACTGGCTGGCTAATCTCTAAACGCATTGGAGGGTTGATATTGTTAGTGTCTAATAAATTTGGCTTAGGGCCAACAAAGGACACCAGCGACATGACCAAGTTTTCCCGAATTGGGTCAATCGGTGGATTTGTAACTTGTGCAAACAACTGCTTGAAGTAGTTATATAAGGATTTGTTACGATCCGATAAGACGGCCAATGGGCTGTCGTTACCCATCGAACCAATTGCCTCTTCGCCATTTTGTGCCATCGGAGCCATCAAATACTTAAGATCTTCTTGGCTGTAACCAAATGCTTGCTGACGATCTAGCAACTTTGCTGCCGGACGTATGTGCTTCTCTTCGGCTTGCAAATCTTTTTTACTAACATCAAGCTCATCGAGCTTGACTCGTACTGCATCGATCCAGCTCTTATAAGGTTTAGCTTTCGATACGGAATTCTTAAGCTCAATATCATCAATAATGCGCCCCTGTTCCATATCAATCATGAACATCTTGCCAGGCTGTAAGCGCCACTTTTGCACAATTTTATTTTCTGGGATTGGTAAAACACCTGCCTCTGAGGCCATGATAACGAGATCATCATCGGTCACGTAGTAGCGAGCTGGTCGCAAACCATTGCGGTCTAGGGTTGCACCAATCTGCCGGCCATCGGTAAATGCAATTGCTGCGGGGCCATCCCAGGGCTCCATCATGGCAGCATGGTATTCGTAGAAAGCACGTCGGTTTTCATCCATGAGGGTATGCTGCTCCCACGCCTCTGGAATCATCATCATCATGGCTTGCGCTAGTGGATAACCTGACATCACTAAAAGTTCTAAGCAGTTATCAAACGAAGCGGTATCGGATTGACCGGGGTAAATCAGTGGCCACAGTTTTTGCAGATCGTCGCCTAAAACTGGGGAACTGATCGCGCCTGTTCGAGCATTGATCCAGTTCACATTGCCCTTCACGGTATTAATTTCTCCGTTGTGTGCAATTAAACGATAGGGGTGAGCCAACTCCCAGGCAGGGAAAGTATTTGTTGAAAAGCGTTGGTGTACTAATGCCAGTGCGGATACTGCATTGCGATCTTGTAAGTCACAGTAATATGCGCCGACTTGACTTGCTAAGAGCAGGCCTTTGTATACGATAGTTCGAGCAGACATCGATGTAACAAAATATTCTTTGCCATGCTTTAAATGTAAATCCTGAATTGCGTGGCTTCCTGTTTTACGAATAACATATAGTTTGCGCTCTAGTGCATCGGTAGTCATGATGTCGCGTCCGCGTCCAATGAAAATTTGGCGAATCACTGGTTCAGTCTTTTTGACTGTGGGAGACATCGGCATCTTCGTATCGATAGGTACATCGCGCCATCCGAGTACGATTTGGCCTTCTTGTCTTACTGTTCGTTCAAGTTCTTGCTCACATGCGAGACGTGATGCGCTCTCTTTAGGCAAAAAGATCATGCCAACGCCGTACTCTCCAACTGGCGGTAGATTAACTTCCTTTTTTTTCATTTCAGTACGATAGAGTTCGTCTGGAATCTGAATTAAGATGCCGGCCCCATCTCCCATGAGTGGATCCGCTCCCACTGCGCCGCGATGATCCAAGTTCTCGAGGATCTTCAATCCTTGAACAATAATTTCGTGTGTTTTTTTACCCTTGATATGTGCAACAAAGCCAACGCCACACGCGTCATGCTCATTGCTTGGGTTATATAGTCCTTGCGCACTTGGGCGGAGTTCTAAATGATTCATGGGTTTTGCATCCAGGTTTATTTAAAGCGACGCCCAATCCGCACGGTTTGGGCTAATTATTAAGTTGGATATGTAAATATAGGGGAATCTACTTAGGGATGCAATAAAAATTAATTGACTCTGTCACGATTTAATAATCGAAGTAATATAAATCCATTAAAAAAGGGGACAGATTCAGATCTTCTTAGGTCTACCGCGAGGCTTTATAAGCTCGTGATCAAGTCCGAATTTGTAATTTTGAGCCCTAAATTCTGGGCTTACCCAAGGCTTTGACCTTAAGATATGAGCTGTTATGGTCTGATCCTCCTGATGTGAAGCGCCATCTTGGACAAAATTAGCCCAAGCCAGCTGCCGTTCAAAGGGGGTATTGCCTAAACCCCAAAAGGAAGGGTGGTCTATCAGCCATGTTTCCCCTTTGCCACCAATATGCGTTACGTAGCTTGTATTTTTGGCATCCTCAGGCCTACTCTCTAATCCCGAACGTACGGGGTTGAGCTCAATGTATCGCTGACACCTCAAGACATAGCAAGGATCAATCAAGGACGAACAAAACCGTCCTGCCCACATTGTTCCTGAACGCGCATGGCTTTGATTAAAGTACTGTGCGTAGCGGCGCCCAAGAGACTGCATCGCCCGCGCCAGGGATTCTTCCTTTTGGGGCGTTAATAGGATGTGGGCATGGTTTGGCATTAATGCAAAAGCATGCACTGCGCATTCAAAAGCCTTTGCAGCCTGACGTAACCAATCTAAATAATGCTTGTAATCCAGTTCCTTAGCAAAAATAGTTTGCTGATTATGGCCGCGAACTAAAACATGCATAGCCTGTCCTGGAATCACAAAGCGTGCTTTGCGAGCCATACTGTAATTAGTTCACCTGCCGAATACCGCCTAATGGAGCGTAATCAGGTATTGCCCAGTCACCCTCTAATTCAACAACTCCAGGCGGTGGAGTACGCGGTAATTCTGGAACCCCTCGAAGAGCAACTGACATAAAGTTAATCCAAATTGGCAAAGCAAGGCCACCACCTGTCTCTCGATCTCCTAAGCTCTTGGGCTTATCAAAACCAATCCAAGCCACTGCTGCAACCCTAGGGTTATATCCCGCAAACCACACATCATTGGAGTCATTGGTAGTTCCGGTCTTTCCAGCAATATCATTGCGGCCTAAACGAGGACGGGCACTCGCTGCCGTTCCAGTCTTGATTACCTCTTGCAATAGACTATCCATCACAAAAGTGGTGCGCGCATCTAAGACTCGATTTGCATTTTTACCAACCCTGACAGGATCCGCTTGAAATAAAACCTGGCCCTTCGCATTCGTAATCTTTTCAATTAAATAAGGGTTTACGAAATATCCCCCGTTTGCAAATACGCTATAAGCATTCACCATTTGCAAAGGGGTCGTCGAGCCAGCGCCTAATGCCATTGTTAAATAGGGTGGATGTTTTTCTGGTTCAAACCCAAAACGTTGAATAAATTCTTGTGCATAAGAGGGTCCTATTTTTCGAATGATTCGTACAGAAACTAAATTTTTTGACTTTGCTAAAGCTGCACGTAAGCGCATCATTCCGTCATACTTACCATCATAGTTTTTAGGCTCCCATGCTTGACTTCCTGTTTCTGAGCCGCCGATAGAAATGGGGGCATCATTCACGAGGGTGGTGGGGCTAAACCCCTTCTCAAGCGCGGCAGCATAAATAAAAGGCTTAAATGCAGAACCGGGTTGTCGCAATGCTTGTGTTACGCGATTAAATTTATTTCGTCTGAAGTCAAATCCTCCAACTAAAGCCAAAATAGCGCCATCGCTTGGATCCATTGCCACAAATGCGGCCTCAACTTGAGGAAGTTGTGCAATTTTCCACATCCCCTCGTCTCTTAAAAGTCGGACAATTGCTCCGGGCCTTATGCGCTGTTTGGGCTGCGCATTTTCAGAAAGCGACGAACGTGCCAGTCTGAGAGCATCGCCTGATATGGTAATTTGCTCTCCAGTAGCAATCATTACTTTAAGTTCTTTAGGGCTGGATTCAAGAACAACGCCCGATTGCAGCTCATCGAGTGCCGGATAATCAAGCAATGCAGTATCAATTGCTCGTTGCCGTCTAATGCTGTCGGCAGGAAGCTCAATAAACCCCTCTGGGCCTCGATAAGCGTGCCGCAAATCGTAATCAAAAATTCCTTTACGTACAGCGCTATATGCCGCATCCTGATCGGCTTTTAGGATTGTGGTGTAAACACTAATTCCTTGAGAGTAAATAATATCGCCATACTCAGAATATAAAAGTTGTCTAGCCATCTCGGCAACATAATCGGCGCGCGTGTCAAACTCTTTCCCCAGGCCCCTAACATTAATAGTCTCTGCCATCGCTTTTTCGTAGTCACTTGGCGTGATATAAGATAAATCACGCATACGTTGCAAAATATATTCTTGCCGAATCTTGGCGCGCTTAAAGTTGGCTACAGGGTTGTAAGCAGAAGGCGCCTTTGGTAAACCAGCCAACATCGCCGCCTCTGCAATGGTGATTTCTCTAAGCTCTTTTCCAAAGTAGATTTGTGAGGCGCTCGCAAATCCATAGGCACGTTGGCCCAAATAAATCTGGTTCATATAGATTTCCAAGATCTTATCTTTGGTTAATTGCGCCTCAATTTCCCAGGCAAGTAATACCTCGTAGAGCTTTCGACTAAATGTTTTTTCATTACTTAAGAAAAAATTACGGGCCACCTGCATGGTGATCGTTGATGCCCCTTGCGATAAGCCGCCTCGAAGATTTGCTAGACTCGCTCGTAATACGCCCCAGTAATCAACTCCACCATGACTATAAAAACGGTCGTCCTCGATCGCAATAACTGCGTACTTTAAATGAACCGGTATCTCATTCAAGGGCACAACGTTACGCCGCTCTTCACCAAACTCTCCGATTAAAACCTTGTCGGCTGTATAAATTCTGAGGGGTTCTTTTGGGTTGTAATCAAGCAATGCTGAGATAGCTGGCAAATTAGGCTTAGCAATAACAAAGGCGTAAGCAACTAGCATTGTAAAAAGTAAACCGCTAATCGCAATCAATATCAATACAGCCTTTATCAAGGGTCGCGAACTTGGTTTTTTAATAAATTGCATACCAGGCCCCTGCTGTACGGGTGGTTTTTTACTGGATTGATTAGCCATATTGAAATTATATGGCCCTACAGTAAATCTCAGTCTATCTGACACATAAATAATCTTTGTCTAGTTGGCAATCCTCAATTAAAGAGCAACAATTGTTAATGGCCTATCGAAACATTACCCGTGACGATTTCAATCACGTTCTGCAAAGTCTTGGTAACGATCCCGCCATCTTGATGGATGAAAATAGTCCCAATCATCTCTGTACTACCAATACTACCCCGTGGTATATCAACCTATATAGGAACTGGATGGAATCAACTTCACCAAAGCAGAGGTTTAATCAGGCATCCTCCTCGCCTCTATTGCTCATATTCATTAGTTTATTGGGACTAGCGGGCGGTCTTGTCTATATCGCCCACCAATTACAAGGGCTTGAAGCGGGCGAAACACGGATTAAGAACTATTCCTCTATTCAAAACAAATTAGAGCAAATCCAAGCAGAACTCCATGAGCTTGACGAGCGCATAGATGATCAACACGAATCTTTTTTACTACATCTTGAAGCCTTACATTCTAAATACAGAGGTTCGGTCAAGTTGGCATCAAATGTGGCACCACCCCAATCTGACACGCATGAAATTGAACTAAAGAAATGGCGTCATCTTGGTATCGGGCAAAACAAACATGGTTCGTATGCATTACTGCACGATGGGCAACAGACCATCATGCCTAACAAAAACTAAGCTGTTAAGGGGGCTTGGCGCCTTGCTGACTTTAATTCTTCTGAAGCAGTCTTACTGGGTCCAAATGAAAAACGAATTGTGTTGCTCATTCAATGAAACGCTCACGGTTAACCCACGTCCTTGGCCTTCTGGTACTTTTAAGCAGTCCCCTCTGCTTCGCTAGCCATTTCAACCAACATACAGTTCAACTCCGGGAGTATCTCCAAACCCCAATTAGTATTTCCGTCATAGAAATGCCTCTCATTGATTTATTGCACACCATGGCGCGCCTTGGTCATACCCATTTCGTTTTAAGCCCCAATATTCAAGGCAATATTAGCCTACGGCTTGAGAATGTTCCTTGGCAAACTGCCCTGTCTACGGTCCTAGCAAGCCGTGGCTTGCGCTTTGTGCGTAATGATGGTCTTTACTGGATTGGCAGTCATAGTGAAATTAGTAATTTTCAGAAACAACGGCGTGATGAGTCTGCTTTACCGTTCGGGGGGGAACATCATAGTGCGCCACGCCAAATTTTGATTGAGGCTCGTATTGTTGAGGCGGACCATCGGTTTGCCAGAAACCTGGGGGTCAAATTAGGAATGCGCCCACGCTTAAGCGCTTTAGAACAATCTCACTTGCAGATGAGCGTACCACTGAATGCAGGGGGACTGGGAGGTTTTGAACCTGCTAGTGCTGCTGCCACTTTATTAAGCAAGCACGCAAGCCGCTTGCTCGATATTGAACTGACTGCCCTAGAGAGCGATGGCCAGGGAAAGATTTTGTCGAACCCACGGATCATGACCGCTGATATGGTCAAAGCAACGATTGAACAAGGGACGGAGCTGCCTTACCAAACCTCCTCTTCGAGTGGCGGTAACAAGATTCAGTTTCGTAAGGCTAATTTAAGGTTGGAGGTTATTCCAAAAATTCATCATGATGGCAAGGTGTCTTTATTGGTCGCAATTAATAAAGATAGTGTGGGGATGAAAACTGAACAGGGTTACGCGATTGATACCAAAAATTTGAGCTCAGAGGTGACCGTTGAAAATGGTGGCACCGTTATTCTTGGTGGAATCTACCAAACTACTGAACGTGAGGATTTGGTCAAAGTTCCCTTCTTGGGTGATATTCCTTTAATTGGTCACCTGTTCAAACATCAATCCAAGCTTCGCGATAAAACAGAATTATTGGTCTTTCTAACCCCCACCATTTTGGACAAACCCGAATAGAATTGATAGGGTGAACCCTAAAAATTCAAATATTTTCCTAATCGGCCTAATGGGTGCCGGTAAATCCACTGTTGGTCGGATGCTGAGCCGTAAGCTCAATCGTCGCTTTATTGATTCTGACCATGCCCTAGAGGAACGCTGCGGAGTAAAGATTCCGACTATCTTTGAAATGGAAGGGGAGGCAGGTTTTCGTAAGCGCGAGGCTCAAATCATTGAGGAGCTCACTCAAAAAAAAGATGTGATTCTTGCAACCGGTGGCGGCAGTGTATTGCTTCTCGAAAACCGTCAGGTCTTAAAGGGGCGCGGCACGGTAATCTACTTGCATGCCGATCCCATTGAGCTTTGGCATCGAACCAAAGGAGGGGAAGGTCGCCCTTTGCTGCAAAATGGGGATCCAAAGACTATCTTAGGAAATCTTTATGCACTTCGCGACCCCCTCTATCGAGAAATTGCTGATCATATTATTGAAACTGGTAAACCGAGCGTTACCCAATTAGTTAATACTCTCTTAATGCAACTTGAGCTCGCCCCATGAAAACATTAGAAGTCTCCTTAGGGGATCGTAGTTATCCTATTTATATTGGCTCTGGTCTTATTAGCAAGTCCGAGCTCTTTCGACCCTTCATTACAGGTCAATCGGTTTACATCGTCAGTAATACGACTGTTGCACCACTTTACAGTAAAAGGCTTGTTGAAACGATTTCAGGGGATGCTAAATCGGTTCATGAGATCATTCTGCCTGATGGCGAGTCATATAAAGACTGGGCCACCATCCAGAAAATCTTTGACGCACTGCTTGCCAATGGAGCAGATCGTAAGACCGTCATTATTGCCCTCGGTGGTGGAGTAATTGGCGATATGGCTGGTTTTGCAGCGGCTAGCTTTATGCGGGGTATCCGCTTTATTCAAGTACCGACGACTCTCTTGGCCCAAGTAGATTCTTCGGTTGGTGGCAAAACTGGTATTAACCATCCCTTGGGTAAAAATATGATTGGGGCCTTTCATCAGCCCATTGCTGTGATCGCTGACCTTGATACGCTCAAAACTCTACCGCCTCGAGAGTTATCAGCAGGTCTTGCCGAAGTTATTAAACATGGGGCGATTGCCGATGCTACTTTTTTTGATTGGATTGAGTCTCATACCAAGGAGTTACTAAATTGTGATCTCAATACAATGAGCCATGCTGTAGTACGCTCGTGCGAAATTAAATCTGCCGTTGTGGCGGCCGATGAAAAAGAATCGGGTATTCGAGCCATTCTTAATTATGGGCACACATTTGGACATGCCATTGAGTCTGGCTTAGGCTACGGAGAGTGGTTACATGGTGAAGCGGTCGCTTGCGGCATGGTAATGGCAGCAGATCTATCCGCTCGTTTAGGTCATATTTCTGCGAGTGATGTAAATCGTATTAAGCAGTTGGTGGATGCCCTTGCTTTACCGAGTTGTGCGCCCAAGCTTGGTAATCAACGTTTTTTTGAACTGATGCAAATCGATAAAAAATCAGAGGGCGGCACAATTCGGTACATCACCCTAGAAAAAATTGGGCAGGCTAAAATTGAAAAGGCTGATCAAATCCTGGTTCATCAAACTCTTAATGCGTATCAAGCAAGCTGACCTTAATATCCTTCCCCGCCTGAGAACTAACAAAAGCAGATAAATCAGCGAGTAACTCATTACCGGTTTTGGTATCTAACCAAAGTGGCTTTGATACGCTTCCAGCCCATCGATAATGAAAACCGCCCGCCTTTGCTGCAACCCAAATCTCATGAAGAGGTGCTTGCGTATTTACAACGATGACACTGCGATCACGAAATACAATATTGATCACATTACCCCCCTGCCTTGCTATATCTAAGTCCAGATCCATAGCTTCATCGGCCTGCTCAAGTGAGAGCTCAATTGACTGTAAAAGTTGACTAGCAATCTGATGAAACTGCTTGTCGTCAATTTTTTCAGTCAGGGGTAAGTTAGTGTTCTGCATGCTATATTCAAATACCTTTTACAAAGCTAATGATGATGTCGATTGTAGTAAGAATTCCGGTACTGGCGCTTTTTATATCCCTATGTGCCTGTGGGGTAAGAGGGCCTTTATTTATTCCAAATCCCCCTCCTGCCCCCCCTGCCCCTAGTCAAGCAGAGCCGAAGGGCACTCTATATCCACCTAGCGGTACGCCCACAAAACCAGTTGATGGTAGCAGTAAAGCAAAATGAAAAAGCCACTTCCCTCTCTTGTCGGCTTCTCTGAAAAAAACCACCAATGGTTTGCTGAGGGCATAAGCCTGGCAAAACTTGCACACGATTTTTCCACACCGCTCTATGTTTATAGCAAAGAGGCTATTTGTAGCGCCTACCGTGCCTACGACGCAGCCTGCATTCGGCCCAATGGTACACGACGAGCTCGGATTCATTACGCCATGAAGGCTAATAGCAATTTGGCTGTTTTGGATGAGCTCAAACAATTAGGGGCCGGCTTTGACCTGGTCAGTGGCGGGGAGTTAGCACGTGCACTTCAGATTGGGGCCGATCCAAAAAGTCTGGTTTTTGCAGGCGTTGGTAAATCATCTGCTGAGATCGAGAATGCACTGCGGGCGGGCGTTAAATGTATCAATGTCGAGTCCATATCCGAATTACAGCGTATTAATATAATTGCCAAAACTCTGGGATTACGCGCGCCTATTTCATTACGTGTCAATCCTGATGTCAATGCCAATACACATCCCTATATTTCAACCGGTCTCAAAGATAATAAATTTGGGATTGCTTTCCACGACGTTCTCAAGACCTATCGTGAGGCTGCCCGCTTGCCTCACATTGATGTATTGGGTATTGACTGTCATATTGGCTCACAAATTACTAGCGCCTCACCCTATCTAGATGCGCTTGATAAAGTGCTTGGCCTCATCACCCAACTACAACTCGAGGGGATCACGATTCATCACCTAGATTTAGGGGGTGGATTGGGAATCGATTATGGCGGAGAGTCGCCTCCAAATATCACCGAATTTACTAATACACTGCTGAATCGAATCGAAGAGCAGGGCTTTAATCACCTTGAAGTTTTGCTGGAGCCTGGTCGCTCCTTGGTGGGCAATGCGGGAGTTTTATTGACTCAAGTGGAATACTTAAAAACAGGTGTTGATAAAAACTTTTGTATTGTGAATGCGGCCATGAATGACCTGATGCGACCAGCCCTTTATGAGGCCTACCATGCCATTGTCCCCGTCCAAATGAGTTCCGCCAAACCAAATCAATACGATGTGGTTGGCCCCGTTTGCGAGTCTGGCGATTGGTTAGGCAAAGATCGAACTCTCGCGGTGTACGAGGGAGATATTCTTGGGATCTTATCGGCCGGTGCGTATGGCTTTGTAATGTCCTCCAACTACAACACGCGGGGACGCGCCGCTGAAGTAATGGTGGATGGTAATCAAGCTTATCTAGTTAGGGAGCGAGAAACGCCGGAAAGTCTCTTTAACAATGAGCGCACCCTAAATCAGGCGAGCACGCTCAAGCAAAAATAGAAATTAGCGCAGACCTGCCATATAGTCTGAGACCGCTTTCATTTCTACATCGGATAATTTAGTTGCAATCGTAGTCATCTGCGCGCTATTTTTACGAGTACCTTCTCTAAACGCTACTAACTGAGAAGTAGAGTAATCTGCCCACTGTCCACTTAAGCGTGGATACTGTGCAGGGATACCGGCGCCATTGGGGCTATGACAACCAGCGCACGCTGGAATTCCTTTTTCAGCAATGCCGCCACGATAGATCTTTTGGCCCAAGGCAATACTATCTTTGTTTTGAGCAACGCCTAGAGTGGGCTGTTGTTTGCTTAAGTACGCGGATAAATTCAGCATATCCTGTTCAGTCAAAGTGGCCACCATTCCCATCATGACCGGGTTTGCTCGAGACCCATCTTTATAGTTTTTAAGTTGCTTTACGGTATAGGCGGTATGTTGTGCTGCTAATTTTGGCCAACTAGCAACTCCGCTATTGCCATTGGCACCATGACAACCAACGCACGCTACTACCCCGCGCTTAGGATCGCCATTGTTATATAGTCCGTCACCAGCCGCCAAATCCGCCTTCATTGGAGCAGGGGCCGCTGGAGCAGGCGCAGAAGCCATTGCAGGAGTTGCTGGTTTAGCAGGTTCCGCCGCAATGGCAAGAGGCATGATGAGCGCCACCAAGGCAATAAAAAACGAGAAGAAGTTTAATTTGGAGAATTTGCTGCTTTGACGCATCATGGTTACCTTGCTTACTTTGAGATGGGTGCTTAAGTTATCTTATTTTATTGAGATTTTACAATAGCTTCCATACTTTCATTTATGTCTAAACTTTACCAAGCTCGCTTCTTTACTACTGTAAATGAGCTCCATACCCTGCCCCAAGGCAATATCCCGGAAATTGCCTTTGCCGGTCGCTCAAATGCCGGAAAATCCAGTGCAATCAATGTGTTATGCAATCAAAAGCGGCTTGCTTTTGCTAGCAAAACCCCAGGGCGGACCCAGCACATAAACTATTTTGGGGTTTACGCCAAAGAAGTGCTGTTAGCCTATCTCGTGGATCTGCCAGGATATGGCTACGCGGCCGTGGGGGAGAGCACTCGATCTCATTGGAACGATATCCTTAGTAACTACCTTCAGAATCGCGAATCACTGGTTGGTATGATTTTGATTGTGGATGCTCGTCGTGGCCTAACCGAGCTAGATGAACAAATGATTCGGTGGTTTAGTGTGACAAAAAAACCGATCCATATTCTTTTGAGTAAGTCTGACAAACAAACCTATTCAGAAAATCGTGATCTTTTATATAACATTACTGAACAAGTAAAACAGTTTGCGCCAGCACAAATTACTGCCCAGTTATTTTCCAGCACAAAACGAGTGGGTCTTGAAGAAAGCGATACACTTATCCAAAGATGGCTTTTTAAAGAATCCTTTGTTAGTGAAAATACCCCTAATTAGTCTATTTCTTCTTTACGAACACTAATCATGTCTCAATACCCTGCCTATAGACCTCGTCGGATGCGTCGTGACGATTGGTCGCGTCGTTTATTTCAAGAAAATCGCCTTAGCCCAGACAACCTTATCTATCCAGTCTTCCTGCTACCCGGTAAGAACCAAACGCAAACCGTTGCCTCAATGCCTGGGATTGAACGAATGTCAATCGATCGTTTGTTTTCAGTTGCCGAGGAGTGTGTCGCTCTAGGAGTCCCGGTCATGGCCTTATTTCCGGTAATTGATGCCTCCCTTAAAACCATCGATGGTTCTGAAGCTTTTAACCCCAACGGCTTAGTGCCCACTGCAGTTGCTGAACTTAAAACACGCTTTCCCAATCTTGGGATCATGACCGATGTGGCATTAGACCCTTATACAAGTCATGGGCAAGATGGGATCTTGGATGAAAATCATCGCATCATTAATGATGAAACTGTTGCTGTTTTAGTCAAACAAGCCTTATGTCATGCACATGCAGGCGTCGATATTGTGGCCCCCTCCGACATGATGGATGGTCGAATTGGAGAGATTCGTACTGCACTTGAGAGTAATCGGTTCATTCATACGCGCATCATGGCTTACTCTGCTAAATATGCGTCTGCGTTCTATGGTCCATTTCGGGATGCGGTCGGCTCTGCTGCTAATTTAGGTAAGGCGGATAAAAAGAATTACCAGATGGATCCAGCCAATGGCGATGAGGCTATTCGTGAAGTCGGTCTTGATATTAGCGAAGGTGCTGATATGGTCATGATTAAACCAGGTATGCCTTATTTGGATATCGTCCATCGCATTAAAGAAGCATTTGGCTACCCCACTTATGTATACCAAGTGAGTGGTGAATATGCGATGCTAAAAGCCGCCGCCAATCATGGTTGGCTAGATCATGATGCTGTGATGATGGAATCCCTGATTGGATTTAAACGCGCTGGCGCAGATGGCATCCTCAGTTATTTTGCTCTCGAAGCAAGCCGTCTGCTAAAGAAATAATCAACAGCTCTTCGAACTATTTTGTATTGAGTTCTTGCAAACGTTGGCTAAAACGTCCAGGCGGCATAAACCCAACGACCCGTAATCCTTTTTGTTCATCACCCAAGCCATTAAATAAGAGAATTGCGGGTGGCCCAAAAAGACCATATTGTTTTAATAGGGCCTGAGTGGAGGAATTATTCACAGTGACATCGGCCTGAACCAATACAAAACGACTCATCTCTTTTGCAACTTCAGGGTTAGTAAAGGTAATGGCTTCCATTTCTTTACAGCTAATACACCAATCCGCATAGAAGTCTAACAAGACTGACTTTTTATTCTCTTGTGCTTTTTGTAAGATGCTTTGTAATTCTTCGGGGGAGCGCACTACCTGAAAAACTAAATTAGGCGCAATGCTTTTTTCTAAGCGACTACCTTTTTGTGGGTCAGCCTCACCATGAAGCATCGAAAAAGCTGGCCATACAATCCATATTGCTAACAATACAAGTATTACTCCAAGGGCTCGTTGTAACCAAACCATCCAGGCACCAGCGCTAGGAATCACGCTTCTAGCCCCAAGAGCAATGAGCAATAGTGGTAAGCCCATACCCAGCGCCATTACAAATAATAATGCTCCGCCCAGCACCATGGAACCGGTTTGTGCCACAAAACCCAAAACGCTTGCCAGTGGGGCAGTAATGCAAGGGCTTGCCACCAAGGTTGAAATTGCACCCAGTGCAAATGCTCCAAAAAGACTGCCGCCCTTCTGTCTACCGGCCATTTTGTCTACTTTATTTTGCCAAGCTTGCGGCATTCTCAGATCATAAAATCCAAATAAGCTTCCTGCTAAAAAAAGCAAAAGTCCTGAAAATACCACTAGCGCAATTGGACTTTGTAGCACCCGCTGCACACCACTCCCTAAGGCTGCAGTCAATATACCTGCCAAGGCATACAGTAAAGCCATGCCAAGGATATATGCCAAGGCTAAATATGCCGAGCGAACTTTGCTAATCGGCAGATCGCCCTGTTTACCTAAGACGATGCTACTTAAGATGGGCAGCATGGGTAACACGCAAGGAGTAAATGCCAGCGCCACTCCTAAAAGAAAAAAACCTAGAAGTAAGTAAGCTAAATCTGCATTTTCTAAATATGACTTAATTGAACCAATGTCATCTCGCTCACTCCAAAGCCCAGCTAAACTCATACTCTGGGTATTGGCACTCCTAGAAATTGGCCTTAAATCCGCATCAGGTATTGGAGCTACCTTTACTCCTGGAGCGGCAAGGAAATACTGGTAGGTCATCGGTGGATAGCAAATACCCCCATCGGCGCATCCCTGTAAATCAAGTTCAAGACGAATACCTTGTTCGGCCTTTTGTAAAAAAGGGATTGTGACTGAAAATGGGTTTGGATAAATCTCCATTTTTTTACCAAAGGTCTCATCAAACTTCTCAATACCACGGGGTAACTGAATATTCTTTGTATTAATTTGTCGATCATTGATAAAAAGTCGATATTGAAGAGACTCTTGATAGATGTAATAGCCTTTGACAGGACGATAATCAATCAATAACTCAGTAGTATTGGCTGACCATGTTGCCTCAACAACAAATGCCTGTTCGGGCGGCAAAAACTCTTTAGCTGAAATACCACCAACAAATATCCCGATACCAATAATCTGAATGAAAAGGTTCCAAAAGATTTTTTTGCTTAGACGCACTTGGTTTCCTTAGATAACCAAGTGCCGTATGCTTCTGAATACTGGCTTGGGCTCAGGGCAATAATTTCTGGGAGATCGTATGGGTGATACTTCGTAATGTAACTTTCTATAGCTGACCAGTTTGATTTGCTTGTCTTAGCGCTCAAAAGCACTTCAGTTTCCTCACAGATTTTATCATTCCATCGATAAATTGAATGTATGCCTTCCTGGATTTGTACACAAGCTACTAAACCATTATCAAGCAAGCTATGGCCTAATGTCTTGGCCTCTTGGATATTTGGGAGGGTGGTGATCACGATCAAAATGGAATTCATATTGATTTAGTTGCTTAAGCTAATTTTTAGATCCAATAAAAAAGCCAGGCAAAAGCCTGGCTTTACTATACCCGATGCATACTTATGCTGCAGCTGTCTCTTGGGCAGTCTCTTCCACTGCTGGACGATCAACTAATTCAACCAAGGCCATTGGCGCATTATCACCATGACGGAATCCAAACTTCAGGATTCGCAAATAACCGCCTGGGCGAGCTGCGTACCGCGGGCCTAATTCTGAAAATAATTTAGCCACCATCTCACGATCGCGCAAGCGATCAAATGCAAGGCGACGATTAGCCAAATTATCTTTCTTACCCAAGGTGATTAAGGGCTCAACCACCATCCGCAGCTCTTTGGCTTTTGGCAGGGTTGTTTTAATCACTTCATGCTCGATTAAAGAGTTTGACATATTGCGCAACATCGCCAATCGATGGGATGAAGTGCGGTTTAGTTTGCGTAAGCCATTACCATGACGCATGATGCTTCCTTTCTAATTATTGCCCGATCGTAGCTGGAGGCCAGCTATCGAGTTTCATACCAAGGCTTAAGCCACGGGCTGCTAAAACATCTTTAATCTCATTAAGAGACTTGCGACCTAAATTAGGCGTCTTTAAAAGTTCATTTTCAGTACGCTGGATTAAATCACCAATGTAATAAATATTTTCTGCTTTTAAGCAATTTGCAGAACGAACCGTTAATTCAAGGTCATCGACTGGTCTCATTAACAATGGATCAACCATCGCTGAGCGACTTGGTGCTAGATCACCAGCAACTTGGCTGCTTTCCAAAGCAGCAAATACGACCAACTGGTCTACCAAGATGCTGGCTGCTTGGCGAATGGACTCCTCTGGAGAAATCACGCCATTGGTTTCAATCGTCATGACCAAACGATCTAAATCGGTACGTTGTTCAACACGTGCAGATTCAACAGCATAGCTAACGCGGCTAACAGGACTAAACGAGGCATCCAATACGATGCGGCCAATTAGTTTAGTCGCTTCGTCTTGATATTGGCGCATATTGCCCGGAACATAACCGCGACCCTTTTCAACCTTGATCTGCATATCTAGCTTGCCACCGGCTGAGAGATGTGCAATCACATGCTCAGGATTAATGATTTCTACATCATGGGGCAAATCAATATCCTTGGCACAAACAACGCCTGGGCCTTCTTTACGAAGATTGATAGTTACCTCATCGCGGGATTGAAGCTTGAATACCACACCCTTGAGATTTAACAAAAGATTAACGACATCTTCTTGAACGCCATCCAAGGTGGAGTACTCATGCACAACGCCACCGATCGCTACTTCGGTCGGCGCAAAGCCAACCATAGACGACAACAATACGCGACGCAATGCATTACCTAAAGTATGGCCATAGCCACGCTCAAACGGCTCCATGACAACTTTAGCCTGATTAGCAGCAAGTGCTTCAACAGAAATGATTTTTGGTTTAAGCAAATTTGTTTGCATAGATATCTTTTCCTTAAGAGGTGCTGAATTATCGTGAATACAATTCGACGATTAAACTTTCGTTAATATCGCCGCTAATTTCATCGCGATCTGGAACTTGTTTAAAGGTTCCTTCTAGTTTTGCAGCATCAACACTTACCCAATTGATAGCGCCCACTTGTTGTGCAAGGTTGAGAGACTCTTGGATACGAGTCTGCTTTTTAGCCTTTTCACGAATAGCAATTACATCACCTGCACGCACTTGCATAGAAGGGATATTGACGACGCTACCATTCACAGTAATTGCTGCGTGCGAAACCAACTGACGTGCCTCAGCACGGGTAGAACCAAATCCCATCCGATAAACAACGTTATCAAGACGAGACTCGAGTAATTGCAATAAGGTTTCACCGGTATTCCCTTTACGACGCTCTGCTTCTGCAAAATAACGACGGAACTGGCGCTCAAGAACACCATAAATACGCTTTACTTTTTGCTTTTCACGCAACTGGTTACCAAAATCAGAAGTACGCGAACCTGAAGTGCGTCCATGCTGACCTGGTTTGCTGTCTAATTTGCACTTGTCTGACAAGGCACGACGAGCGCTCTTTAAAAATAAGTCGGTACCTTCCCGACGGGATAATTTAGCCTTAGGGCCTAAGTAACGTGCCACGATTCCTTCCTTTCTATGCCACAGTCTTGCAACCGTGGTGAGTTCGCTTTTACTTCAAACGAACGGTGGGCTTATTAAACAATGACTGGGACATCCAGCCGCTTTGTACTTCTAAAACTTATTAAATACGACGGCGCTTTGGTGGGCGGCAACCGTTATGAGGAACAGGAGTCACATCCTGAATCTCCACAATCTTGATGCCCAATGAGTTTAGGGCCCGCACTGCAGATTCGCGTCCTGGGCCTGGGCCTTTAATCTGCACTTCTAAATTTTTAATACCGCACTCGATCGCTGCCTTACCAGCAACCTCGGCGGCAACCTGAGCCGCAAAAGGAGTGGATTTACGTGATCCTTTAAACCCTTGACCGCCTGAAGTCGCCCATGACAGTGCATTTCCTTGACGATCCGTGATAGTAATGATGGTGTTATTAAAGGATGCATGAACGTGAGCGATACCATCAGCTACATTCTTTTTAACCTTCTTGCGAGCACGCTGTGCGCTTGTGTTAGCAGTTGTTTGTTGTTGTGCTTTTGCCATTTTTTATCCCTTCTTCAATGCTACGCCGGCCTTACGTGGGCCTTTACGAGTACGCGCATTTGTTTTAGTGCGTTGGCCACGAACTGGCAAACCCTTGCGATGACGAATACCACGATAGCAGGCCAAATCCATCAGACGTTTGATGTTCATGGTTACTTCGCGGCGTAAATCACCCTCGGTGGTCCGTTTACCGACCTCATCACGCAACTTTTCTAACTCTGCGTCCGTTAGATCTTTTACTTTTTTATCAATAGCAACACCTGCGCTATCGCAGATTTTCAATGCTTGCGTTTTACCAATACCAAAAATCGCCGTTAAGCCGATTACGGTATGTTGATGATTTGGGATATTGACCCCAGCGATACGTGCCATATAAATTCCTCTACTTAACCGAATTAACCTTGACGCTGCTTATGACGTGGATCAGACGAGCAAATCACACGCACTACGCGCTTGCGTTTAATAATTTTGCAATTTCTGCAAATTGTTTTAACGGATGCCAATACTTTCATCATTCACCTCTTTAATAATTACTTTGCACGGAAGATAATTCTTGCGCGCGTTAAATCATATGGGGTCATTTCCACGGTTACCTTATCTCCTGGCAAAATCCGTATGTAATGCATGCGCATCTTCCCAGAAATATGACCTAAAACTACATGCCCATTCTCTAACTTCACCCTAAACATGGCATTCGGTAAGTTTTCAACAATCTCACCCGCCATCTGAATTACATCGTCTTTAGGCATAGTTAAAGTGTGGGCCCCATCTTAAAGTTAGCCTTCTTCATCAGAGAGCCGTACTGTTGCTGCATCACAAACGATTGCACCTGAGCCATAAAGTCCATTGCAACCACCACAATAATTAATAAGGATGTACCACCAAAGTAAAACGGTACGTTGTACTTCAATACCAAGAATTCAGGTAACAAGCACACCAAAACCATATAAATAGCGCCAGCCAAGGTGAGACGCACTAATATTTTATCGATGTAGCGCCCTGTTTGATCGCCGGGACGAATACCAGGCACAAAGGCGCCACTCTTTTTTAGATTATCTGCTGTATCACGACTATTAAAGACTAAGGCGGTATAAAAAAAACAGAAGAAAATAATTGCTGCTGCATACAAAATAATATAAACAGGCTGTCCGGGTGCAAGAGTCGCTGCTAGGTCTTTCACAACTCGACTGACCATATTGGTGGGCTCGCCGGCTGTAAACCAGCCAGCAATGGTGGCGGGGAACAAAATTATTGAGGATGCAAAAATGGGGGGGATCACACCGGCCATATTTAACTTTAGTGGCAGATGTGAAGATTGCCCACCGTAGATCTTATTACCTACTTGGCGTTTGGCATAGTTCACCAATATACGGCGCTGACCGCGCTCAACAAAAACTACAAAGTAAGTTACAGCAATCACAATTAAGACAATCAAAATTGCTGAGAGGATATTCATGGAGCCGGTGCGAACTAGTTCTAATAAACTTGCCAATGCACTGGGTAAGCCAGAAACGATTCCACCAAAAATAATGATGGAAATACCATTTCCCAAGCCGCGTTCCGTAATTTGCTCACCAAGCCACATTAAGAACATGGTGCCAGTTACCAAGGTAACAACGGTATTAAATTGGAACATTGCGCCGGGATTAACTACAAGACCTGGCTGAGACTCAAGCGCTATAGAAATACCAATTGCCTGAAAGGTTGCTAAAAATACGGTTGCATAGCGCGTGTACTGTGTAATCTTACGCTGCCCTGCTTGCCCCTCTTTTTTCATAGCCTCTAACGAAGGGAGAACAATCGTCATCAACTGCATAATGATCGACGCGGAAATATAAGGCATGATGCCAAGCGCAAAAACAGTGAAGCGAGATAAGGCTCCGCCCGAGAACAAATTAAACATTCCTAAAATGCCATCTTTTTGCTCAGTAAAGAGCTTGGCTAATTGATCAGGATCAATTCCGGGAACAGGAATGTGTGCGCCGATTCGAAAGACGACCAGGGCTAACAACAAGAAAATAAGACGGCGACGTAAGTCACCGAATTTATTTCCGGATGGTGTCAGGCTAGATGCGTTAGAAGAACCGAGGGCCATAAATCCTTAAACTTGCTCGAGAACCTTGCCGCCAGCTGCTTCAATGGCAGCTCTTGCGCCGGCACTTGCAGTGAGCCCCTTAAGGGTAACTGCTCGTTTAATTTCGCCAGTCTTAATGACTTTCACAGCATTAATCTGCTCACCAGCAAGGCCATGCTGTTTTAATGCAGGCAGATCAACCTCTGCTAAGCCAATACGCTCTAGATCTGCAAGCGTTACTTGCCCAACATGACGGCGGGTTAATGAGATAAAACCGCGCTTTGGAAGGCGGCGATACATTGGCATCTGTCCACCCTCAAAACCAACTTTATGAAATCCGCCGGAACGTGACTTTTGACCCTTATGTCCACGACCAGCAGTTTTGCCCAGTCCAGAACCAATGCCCCGTCCAACACGACGACGTGGGCGCTTTGAACCAGCAGCAGGTTTAATAGTATTTAATTGCATCGATTTACCCGATCACTTTCACAAGGTAAGAGACTTTATTAATCATTCCCCGAACTGCAGGACTATCCTGCAACTCAGATACGGAGTTAAGACGGCCAAGGCCTAAACCACGAACCGTTGCACGATGGCTTTCACGAGTACCGATTAAGCTACGAACTAGTTGAACCTTGACTATTGAATTGGATTGCGTATTTGCCATGATTTACTTTCTATTACTCATTAGCCCAAAATTTCTTCAACGGATTTACCACGCTTGGCGGCAATTTCTGCTGGTGTGCTCATCTTGCTAAGACCATCTAAGGTTGCCCGAACCATGTTGTAAGGATTGGTAGACCCAATCGACTTTGCAACTACATTGGTTACGCCCATCACATCAAAAATAGCGCGCATCGGACCACCAGCGATCACTCCAGTACCCTCTTTTGCTGGGGAGATTAATACGCGGGATGCACCATGTTGGCCGATGACAGAATGTTGCAAGGTTCCTTTGCGCAATGACACCTTAATCATTTTGCGACGCGCCTCATCCATTGCTTTTTGCACGGCGACAGGGACTTCTTTGGACTTGCCCTTACCCATGCCAATACGGCCATCGCCATCGCCAACCACTGTTAAAGCCGCGAAGCCAAGAATGCGGCCGCCTTTAACAACCTTAGTAACACGATTGACTGCAATCATCTTCTCGCGAAGACCATCATCGCGCTCTTCTGACTGTATTTTGGTTTGCATTTTTGCCATGATTTTTCCTAAACCGTTTTCTTAGAACTTCAGGCCGGCTTCACGCGCGGCTTCAGCAAGAGCTTTAATACGACCGTGATAACGATGACCTGCTCGATCAAAGGCAACACTCTCAATTCCTGCCTTCTTAGCGCGCTCAGCAATGAGCTTGCCAACTTCTTGAGCCGCTTGGCTATTTCCACCATTCTTAACAGATGTGCGCAGATCTTTTTCCATAGTGGACGCTGCTGCAATCACTTTGTTTCCACACGGGCTATAGACCTGAGCAGAAATATGGCAATTACTACGAATCACGGTTAAGCGATGAGCCAATAACTCAGCAATCTTGATGCGAGTCTGGCGAGCACGTCTTTGTCTTGTTTTATTTTTATTCATATCGAATCTCGGCTTTACTTAATTACTTCTTCTTGGTTTCTTTAAGGTGGACCACTTCGTCAACATAACGAACACCTTTGCCCTTATAGGGCTCTGGTGAACGATATGCACGCACTTCCGCGGCAACCTGGCCAACTTGTTGCTTATTGGCTCCCTTAATAATGATTTCAGTTTGCGATGGGGTTTCTGCTTTTACACCGGCAGGCAAAGCATGATTAATTTCGTGTGAGAACCCTAGTTGCAATTTCAAGGTATCGCCTTGAGCTTGAGCGCGATATCCCACGCCCACTAAACTTAATTTACGCTCAAATCCCTTGGTTACACCAACGACCATGTTATTTACTAGGGCACGTGTTGTTCCAGAAAGAGCATCGGATTCTGGTGTGATCTCTTTGATAGCAACTGTAATTACGCCGTCTTTATGTTCAAGGCCAATGCTAGGATGTAGGTTATGAGTCAAGGTGCCCAAAGGCCCTTTGACCGTTAATAATGCGTTCACAATGCTGATCTCAGCACCTTTTGGAACAGCAATCGGAGACTTACCAACTCGTGACATCGCTCTCTCCTTAAGCTACGTAGCAGATAACTTCACCGCCCACGCCAGAAGCGCGTGCTTTGCGATCAGTCATCAAACCTTGTGGTGTAGAAATAATGGCAACGCCCAAGCCATTCATCACTTCTGGAATGTCAT
>Ga0214921_10001570_pt1 | contig 38659 bp, 28 predicted proteins | sample LL1505_MetaG_FD_177992 | JGI IMG/M metagenome (GOLD analysis project Ga0214921, IMG submission 177992) | Freshwater microbial communities from Lake Lanier, Atlanta, Georgia, United States - LL-1505 | ecosystem: Environmental > Aquatic > Freshwater > Lake | place: USA: Georgia | collected...
GTCTATAAGATATTACGAACGATTAATATTAAAAAAATATAAAAATAAAAAAATCGATGGAAAAAGTGGTGATGAAATATTGGAGGAAATATGGACAAAAATAGAAGGTTCTCAAGAATTTAAAGATTACATATTCCAAAATGAAGAAACAATTAATAAAACTTTACAAAATCCAGAAGTAAAAGAGGAAGTGAAAAAAGATATCCAAGATACCGTCCAAATACCAACAAACGAAGATGGTATACCATTATCACAAACATCCACTGAAGGCATATCACAAACACCCACTGAAAATAGAATAGGTGGTCGTATGAAATACTTGAAAATAAGAAACAAAAAACGCACAAAACGTACCTTAAAAAAGAAAAATAAAAAACGAAACAATACTAAAAAATACAAGTTATAAAAATAATATACAAATCATTATTTTTATAACGAATGATACATGATACATAACTTTTTCAAGTTTTGAATATACTTCATTGTCTTTGCCTGTTCATCTGGAGTCATCATTTTCACTGGATTTCTCAATCTATTAATCGCGTCAATAATTTGCGCCGAATTTTGCGCATTTGTCAAATCCTCTCCATAGTCCTTATCCAAGAAAAAACTAATATCACTAGAGTCTATTTGTGAAGTATATTTATCCACCACATAACTCTTCCATATTCGTATAATTAATTTAGGATTTGCTTTTCGTATTAATATAAAAGAATTTTTTGCCGATAATATGTCAACATCATTTGGAAAGATTCGAATAATATCTTCAACAAATTCCATAAAATGATTGTTAAACCCATTCAAAATTGTCGACGACGCCATTATAGTATACAAGAATTATATTTTTAAGTAAATTAAACATATAATTTATATTTTCATATTTTTCAGTTTTTAAATTTTTCTTTGTTGCTGTTGTGGACCATAATTGGATAATTCTTGTTCCCGCTGTTTTTGTAATTGTTCAACAGTTAAATCTCCAGATATTTTTTCCTTTTTATAATCAAAATCATCTTTTGGCGTACTAATTAAATCCGAATGATTTAAAGGCACATAATTATGCATTTGTCTCATACCACCACTTCCCTTTGTATTCAATTCCTCATGGTCCATGTCTAAAAAACTATAATTATCAGAAACAATCCCTCCAAAACCACCGCCTCCACCCAACGAAAACGCCATAGGTTCCATATTATTACTGGTTGCCTGCCGAGTGACTACCTCTTGACGCGGTTTTAAATGATTATAAATATTATCACCATACAACACCTGGTAATTCTGGTTCAATAATAATAATGCCGGAACTTTCGTAACATTTTCAGGCATGACTATTTTTTGACCATTTTCTAAAATAATTTGGATTTTACCAGCCTGATCTTTCACACGCTTATCTATACAAATAAAATGTATATCTTTACTTACTTGAGTCTTTGAAAGTGTCTGTAATAATTTTTTTGAGTGTTCGCAAAAATTGGAATAATATAAAATAGAACTCATTAATGTATAATTAGGTATTCAAATTGTTTTTTTAACTCATTTTTTCTAAAATTCAAATATAATTCAAATATTCAATGAAATATTGTAAAATAAAAGAATATCTAAAAAAATTGATTAAATATTTATACAAAGGTTTAAATATATTATTATAATAGTTTATACTAGACAACAGAAAAAGATGAATCCACAAATCGACAAAATCGTAGAAAAAGAAGGCGTCCTTACATTTACTTTAAGTGGCGTGAACGTCAGTTTAGCAAATGCCATCCGCAGAACTATATTATCCGATATTCCAACGGTTGTATTTAAAACATCACCAAATGAAGAGAACAAATCAAAAATATTGGTAAATACGAGTCGTTTTAATAACGAAATTATCAAACAACGCTTAAGTTGTATTCCAATACATATTGACGACCTTGAAATCCCTCTTAAAAATTATTTATTAGAAGTAAATATGGAAAACACAAGTGATACCATTATGTACATTACCACTGAACATTTCAAAATTAAAAATACATTGACAAACGAATATTTATCGTCTAAAGACACCCATAATATATTTCCACCCAATGATATGGGATATTATATTGATTTTGTAAGATTACGCCCAAAAATATCAGATGATATTCCAGGAGAAAAACTACAAATGACGTGTGAGTTTTCAATCGACAATGCGAAAACCGACGGCATGTTTAATGTGGTTTCTTGTTGTTCTTATGGTTTTACCGTCGACGATGTTTATATGGAAAAAGAATTAGACAAGAAAAAACAACAATGGAAGGACAAAGGGTTAAGTAAAGATGACATTGAATTTGAAGCAGATAACTGGAAATTATTAGAAGGAAAACGTATTGTCAAAAAAGACTGTTTTGATTTTACGATACAAACAATCGGCGTTTTTTCGAATCGCGATTTGATAAAAAAAGCATGTAAAATTATTATGACTCGTCTAGAAAATTTAAAGACGGTCATTGAAACCGACGCAATCAAAATAAGCGAATCAGAAAATACTATGAAAAACTCGTATGATGTTATTTTGGAAAATGAGGATTATACAATTGGTAAAATTATTGAATACATGTTGTATTCAAAATTCTTTGAAGAAGCAAAAACAATGACATTTTGTGGATTTAAGAAAATGCATCCTCATGATATCGATAGTGTTATTCGCGTTGCTTATAAAGAATCCGCCGATATAGCAATGGTAAAACAGAATTTGTTAAACAGTATTTCTTTAGCAACAAAAGTATATGAAACAATCACCGGGAAATTTTAGATTTTTATATTATCTATTATAATATTTTACTTTCGTATAAATGATGAAAATAATATAAAAACAAATTATTATAATATATTATGATTTTGAATTTTACAAAAAAATTTATTATTGATAGTACGGCTGATTTTTTAAGAGACAATCAAAAAATTACGGTATATCCGGATATTTGTGAAGGACCGGGCGTTGAACATTACTTTTTTTTAGCATCACTAGGATTACAATTAGAAAATAAAAAAATAATAGAATTTGGAACACATTATGGAAGGTCAGCATATATACTCGAATATGGTAATCGAAAAAAAAACAATAATAATAATATAATAACTTATGATATTAAAAATCTTTTAATAGACGGCATATTTGAAAATACTGGTATTGATTACAGAATAGAAGATTTATTTGACCCAATCAATCGGGAAAATAATAAAGAACATATTTTGTCAAGTGATATATTGTTTATTGATATTGACCCACATGAAGGTGTAATGGAATATGATATGTATGTATGGTTAAAACAAAATGATTATAAAGGTATTATAATATTTGATGATATACATCTAGGACCAGGACATATGGGTGTAACAACTGGAAATAGTATGACACAATTTTGGGATAAAGTAGACGACAATTATAAAATAGATTTAACACATGTCGGTCACTGGTCTGGGACTGGTTTAGTATGTTTTCATTTGGAAAACCATGAAATCATTTTATAAAGATAATACATTAGAATCAAAGTATTGATAATTCAATAAATACATTAACATTTCTGGACTTAATGTGTTTACATAATCAATAACCGTTTTTTTCTTGATATTTTCCTTTGATGGTTTCAATTCACTTATATATATTTGATGAATTAATTTCAAATGTAACTGATAAATATCACTGTATTCGCTTAGTTTGAATGCTTTTTTAACATAACAATAAATATAATTCAAATACAATGTATGTGTAAATAAATACAAGTGTTTTTTAAAAAATAAAAAATGTTTTCGACTCAAATAATGGTTGATTAAATAATCCACGACTTTTCCCTCTTCTTTACGAAGGGACAAATAAATATATTGCTCCCGAAATATATCTATATCAAACATATTACTATCTTTGATATATTTGACATATTCATAATTTGGATTAATCAATTTACACTGTCTACCATTTTTATCTGTAAAATGTATTCCCATAGTAGTATATGGAATACTGGTAAAATCATCATTTAATTGCTGATATGACGATAAACTATATTTTTTTGGAAATTTCAAATGTGTAAAATTCGGGTTTTCTTTCATACTGGAGGTATCTATATCAACCGTAAAAACATTCACCGTACGGTCCCCAGTATTAACAATCTCAAATATATTGATTAAAAATACTTCTGGTTCTTCCATATGTTTAATTAAACCAAACACCGGATGTTGAATAATGAAATGATAACAATACCTTTTTTCAAGTAAATCAATATCTACATTTTTCGCATTTATGACATCAATGAAAATATCTCGTAGACTTTTATTTTCTTCTACAGAATACAATACATGACACCCCACATCGTCTAATGATGCGATTTCCCAGCCGCCAGTAAAACCAATAGACGGGTCCCAAAACAAATTGATTGAAATACCCTCCACAAATTCTTGAATATAAAGTTGTGAAAAATCTGGATTTCTTTTATGAAAATCGGTAAATTTCATTTTTTTGGGAGGAAAAAAGGAAACCACCTCATTCATACTATTTATAACAACACTTCTAAATACACCAAATGTTAATATATATTCATGAATTAAATATGCGGAATCATAAGAAATTATTTTGTATTCTTGATTATTTTTAGTTTTAGTTTCTGTAATATTTATTATTTTTTTAAAAAGATTATTCGGGTTTTTATTCAAAATGACATCATGAAACCCTGGGATTTCATTTAATTTATAAACATATTGTGACATATTTCATTTATTCTCAATAAATATTTATATCCTTTGTTAAAGTATTTTAATAATAAAATAATATAAATATTATATTTTATAAAATTATAAATAACATGCATTATTTATCGGTAATCGCTATATTTAAAAACGAAACGATGAATTTAAGGGTATGGTTAGAACATTATTTGTGGCAAGGTGTCGACCATTTTTATTTAATAGATAATGGAAGTACCGATAATCCTATGTCAATTTTACAAGAATATATTGACAAGGGTTTAGTAACTTATTTTTATGGTCCACGAAAACATTGGCAACAGCAATATTATAAAGACATGTTTGACCGTGAAAAACTAAGAGACAATACTTACTGGTTAGTGGTATGCGATATTGACGAATTTTATTTTGGAATGAAACATAAATTACGTACAGAATTAAAATCCCTTGAGGAGTATAATTTAATATATTCATGTTGGTACATGTTTGGTAGTGATGGGCTTTTAAAACAACCACCAGATATTAGAACTGACATCACACATCGTGAAGAAATTATTGTAAATAAAGATTCAAAATATATATTTAAAACAAAGGCAATTCCCAATAGTTCTCACATATGGATTCATGGTTTAGTAAAATTTCATGACGATAAACGAACATTACGAGATGACAACATCATCCGTTTGAATCATTATGTGATTCAATCATTAGAATTTTTTCAAAAAATAAAAATGACTCGCGGAGCGGCTGATTTTGCTGAAGGCGAATATGTAAGGAATATGAATTATTTTTTTGAAGCAGATAAAAACGCAACATTTGAGGATTTAACACTAAAAAATTTAATTACAAATCCACCAGAAGATTACTAAAAATCTTCAAATCTTTAGACAGTTATAGATAATTTCAGTTTATTCATTCATAAAATTATCTATTATAAATATAGGACAATGTCAACCAATTCAACAAAACAAAATACAGAAATAACACAAAATGATACGTCTCAAAAAAAACCAATTGATTTTAGTAAACCTATCGATTTTGGTTCATCCTCGTCCTCTAATAAAGAAAGTTCGTCGTCAAACCTTGAAGAAGTCGATGTTACACCAGGTCCAGATACAGAAGACGCGGATTCTACTGAAAAAACGAATGAAGAAAATGAACAAAATAAAGATGAGGATGATGAAGATGAGGAAAAAGAATCTACAGAAGAAGAACAAGAAGATAGCGACGAAAATGATGGTGTAACACTTGATTTAAAATTAGGCGATGTTATTAAAATAAAAGACCCCACAAATGAAATACTAAACAATCATAAATTTATTATTGATTATATTGACGAACATTTGATTAGACTAATTAATATTGAAGATTTTACTTTAACAACAATCAAAATTAATGATGACGGATTATTAGGCGATGGTAATATCGAATCCGTTTCTCTCATCTATAGAAATGATAAAAAGGGTTATTCAAGACAAAATAACCTTTTACCAGGAACTTGGATTAATATCTATTTTGGTGGAGATATTCCTGCTATATTAACCGGCGAAATCACCAATTTAGAACAAGATATGATTGAAATTAAAACCTACCCTGACAAGGAAATCATCTACATCAACTTTGATTACAAAGGAATTCCATTGAATATTCCAATTGAAAAAATAGAGATTAGAGAGAAACCCAGTGACGAAAGTATTCGTACTCAAAAAACTGAAGATGAAGAAAAGGCCTCGAGTTCTTCTCAAATAGACAGTGTTGTCGACTCTTATGACCAAGAATCAGTTGATATACAAACGGAATTTAATATTCCAACAAACGTAGAGGTCCGCGATAATATTCGCGAATTCATTTTGAAAGCAGATGAAATCAAATTTGGCGAAGAATTTGGGGCGATTCAACAATATGTAAATGTCGACCCGGAACAAAGACGTTTCAATATTGAATTACAGACAAATGATTTACTGGATGAATTATTGAGCGATATACCAGATAGACAACGCACCACTATGGTATTGACCAATATTCATACCATGATTGAACGTTTTAAACAATTGCGTGAAGAATTTTCTACTTTTGACGGACACGGGAATGTTACCGGAACAATCATCAAGGACGCCTCTTGGAAACCATTGATTCATAGTTTAAAGAGTTTCAAAAAATCGCTTTACTGGATATTACCAGTTGCGAAAAATGTGAAAAAAATATATGAAAGAGTCGGTTTTGACAAGGAAGGGGAAGGATACGAATTTGAAGAAATCGAAAACAATATTGTTTATAAAGGTTCTACTCGGGGTGACATGTATCTATTAGATGATATTATTTATGATTATAAATCAAATAATTTACCAGATGGTGGAGAGAATAAATATGCGGCGTTATACAAAACCATTAACCCTTTTTTTACACCTTTTGAAGATGTCAATCCAGAAATGAAAAAGGATGTTATTATTGAGGAAGAAGTCATGGATAATTTCAATGTCATCATTGACACCTTGGGTGATTTGTATTCAAATGTCATTCACGATAGAAATTTAGTAAGTAACCGTTTTGTGATTGATAAATACAATCTAGGATTAACTCGTTTGAAAACAACGCAAATATCCAGAAACAAAAATGTATATCATGTCGAAGATATGACACCACCCGATACAATCGCATTGACCTCCCTGGTAACTTTGCCCGAACCAGTCATTCGTTTCTCTCATATATCATTACCTGGAACAAGTATTTATACCAAGGCAAATTTAAATACCATGTTTGTCAATTATTGGAAATTTTTGAATAATAACACAAGTGTCAATAAAATATTGGTTGATATTTACAATAATGAGGAAACCGTAGAACAAGATAAGAACACCTTTTTCAGTAAAGTAACGAATTTCACCATGAATAAAACTGAACAAACACGAGATATGACCGACCGCGAATTATACTTGAAATTTTTAGAAAAAGTTGTACCTAGAACACGAGTATTGTTTGACAAAATCAAAAAATATATTAATGGAAAATTATCTCTCAAAGAAGTCGTTGAAATTATGGAGCCTTTTCTTGTTTACAATTCTGATTTGACATTTATGCAATACAAAAGTATCAGTATCTTTTTACAAGAAAAAATATCAGAGTTTAATAAAAAAATAATCGAAAGAAGTAAATACTTTTCAAACTTGAAAAGAGTCGGTAAAGGGATTACAAATGAACCCAATGCTAATTCTCTCAAAATGTTGATTTATGAAAGTAAAAACAAGCAAGAAGTAACAGATATATACAATAAATCTATTTATAGAAGTGATATCAATACTGATATTAAAATGACCAATTCCGAATTATTGAAGAAAATGGTAATTGAAGATTTCGGTAATGTTTACAACTACTGCGTCGCCCTAGAAAATACGTTTTTAATGCTTCCAGAGAATATCAATCAAATCATTGAAAATAAAGAAACCCAAATCGAAGAACAGCTGAAAAAAGGCTCTGCCGCGGATGAAAAATGCGAAAACATAATCATCGCAAAACAATACGCAAATATTGAAGAATTGGAAGATGATAATGATAAAACAATCTTTTTTGACCGCAAATACGACAGTACCATTTATAGTATTTTGGACGATTACTTGAATGACCAAATGCGCATGTTACCCGCGGATTTTCACGAATTTTTAACCAAGAAATTAAAAGAAAAAATAAAATTAGACGAAAAGGGAGCAAGTTACCTGGCAGAGACATTAATCAATGGCGCCAAACGGGTGAAAACCGGTGATTACGCCATTTACTTTGATAATGCGCAAAACAAGTTGAATTATTATATAAGAGACCATAATAAATGGGTATTGAAAGAAAACGTGGATGAAAAATTCGTTGGACAAAAACAAGACATGATATGTAATTTTCAACAAAACTGTATTACTATACAGGACAAATATGATGCGAAATGTCAGTCCATGGATACAAACAGGCGAGACCTCACCAAAGACGCATATTTGGAAATCATGAATGAATTCGACTATAAATACCAAATGTCCAAAGAAGATATGCAAATACGTATTCAAATGAAATATGATTATTATGCAGGTATTATTGACAAATTGGACAAATTAAAACAACATCGTATGTTGAAATACAATGACGCCCAGTATAAACTCGGGGCAAAAACAGGTGATGAAGATGTGGATGAAATCATTGTTTCCCCATACATGAAACTACTCAACATTATACTGGGACAAAACGATTTCGTCAAAAGACAAAACGATATTATTACTTTTAAAACCAAATTCACGAGAGAACCCGACACACTTGGCGGCGAAAATGAATACTGGTTTTACTGTATCAAGACCAACACGCAATTATTGCCAACCTTTTTGTATACCATTGCTTCCGTTTTTGTACAAAATCCGGATAATTATACAATGACGGTTGACAGAATCATCAAAGATATTGGTGGTTTGAGTGACGACGGTGAATCATGGGTGGATAAAAAAGGACAAAGTGGTCGCGTGATTCGTAAAATCGATTTTGATATTGATGAAGGCTACGAAGATGGTTTCCGTGTGATTAGTCGCGAACTCCTAGAAAGAGACGCTGGCGATATTGTCGTGGAAAATATTGAAGCCGAACAAGAGAAACGCGTCGATGCTGATAAAATCAAAAGCAAAATTGTAAATGCGGAAACCAAACTAATGTTGAATATTATTCATGCCATGAGCGATTTTATGGGAATCAATCTGGACGACCAATTGGAATTCATATTGAAAATCACGACTGCCGCATTGGCTGATGCGTTACCTTCAGAAAGCGAACACAACAAAGATGCCGAAGAAAAAGCGAAAAAGGGTCAAACCACAAAACCATACAAAAGTTTCTATAACTTTAATATTTTGTACTTGACATTGGCATCCATCATGATCGGCATTCAAACCAGTATTCCAAGTGTAAAAACCAGAAGAACTTTTCCTGGATGTGTCAGGTCTTTTGCTGGTTATCCTATAGATGGCAGCGGGGATACCAGTGGTCTACAATACATGGCTTGTATTATCTCTCAAATACCCAAAGCAAAATCGATTGACCCTTGGTCTGCATTGGGAACCTCTAAACAAGATAAAATAATGACAAATATTAAATTTTTTATTGACAATCATCTTTTAAAAAATATAGATGTAGAGAGAAAAATCAAGGAAAAAATAGAATACTTACTATTGAGCCCCGCTGAAATTATTCCAGTAGAACACGATTTGAATAAATGGCGTCAATTTTTGCCACCTCTTGTTCCTATTAAAATGAAGACGGTAGAAAATATTTCAAGTGATTTTAAAGCATCTTTATTGAGCGATATCAAGGGAGCATCACCTAGACAAAGAGAGAAGATATTAGTTATTCAATCCAAAATCATATTGTTTTCTCTCGCGTTACAAGAAAAAATACAAGAAATCGTAGAAAAGAAAAAACTATTATTAAATAATTCTTCCAATGAGCCCTATATTGAAAACGCTTGTTGTAATGAAAAAGGTGAAAATATAACGATTGACTATTTTTTCAAAGAAAACAGCGAAATCGGTCTCTACAATAGTAATGTCGCTGAACTCGCATATATCTTGGACGATGTTCGGGCCATCAGCAAAGCATGCTTTTTGTTTTGTAGAGAAAATTCCAAAAATATATATCCTGGTCTAACCGATAAATACAGTGAAGAAACCATTTATAAAGCCTTCATTACCTTTTGTAAATTCAAATCTTTAATCCCTATTCCAGATGCCTTGATGGGATTATGTGGAGAGAAACCAGTATTTTCACTTGGTGATTCAATTGGTGAACAAATTCGAAAATTAAAAAATGACGGACACAATTATACGAATGAACAATTCTTGAGATTATTACAGGTGGTGAATAGACATAATATTATAAAAGTATCCATGATTGACCGTTTGAAAACACGAGTTAGTAGAATGCGTGATATCATTGAAAAAATTTCGTCTTTAAATATTGGTGATGCCAAATTAGTGCCAATCGATTTGAGAAATCATTTAGATGATGTATTGGATACATTTGACCTTGGTGTAGAAGAAGACACCAAAGAAATGCGGAAACTAAAGAATTACTTGAGCGAAACCAATAGTAAAATGAAAAATGAGCTGATTGCGTTTATTAAACAATATTCGAGCGTCAGTAAAAATAGTTTGAAGAAAATGGTGGAAAATATCACCAATATCATGGTGTGGAGTGAAAATGCGAAAAATGATAATATATATGATGATACCACGTATAATTCAATCAATTACATCAAAGAATACATTACCAATATTTCAAATGTATATCCAAATAAGATTTTGAATAAACCAGAATTCGTTGCGGGTCCAGGTGAGGTTCGTATTCCAAATCATTGGGATTTATCTCTGACACATCGTTTTGATATTGGCAAAATCATTTTTGATAATTACACCAAACTAAATCGTTTTTATGACGATAAGAAACTAACCAATGTTTTGAATTCGGTGATTCAACATACCAAACAATTCTTGTTGTTGGTCAATGAAACACCTTATATCAATGAAATCAATTACAAAAATATACATACTCATTCTATTTTTGATAAACGCACTTGTAAATTATTGTTTGAAAATTATTTATTATCTGTGTTTACCTCATACATTCGTTATACCGAAGACGATACTTTATTGATTGTTGGCGATTCAAGTGCGGAACAATTGGAAGAACCTGTATCTACTTTGTTGTTGGGTGATAAAAAAGAGTTGAAAATGAAAATAGCGGAATTATTGTCTGTCTATATCAACACGATGGTTGAACATAAACATCTAATCAATATGAATTATGATGAGATTATGGATGTCGTTTATAAAATCAAAGAAAAGGAGAAGGACACCTTTACTGACCGATTAAAAGCAATGACGGATGAACAGCGAGAAACCGATACTGTCTTGAAAATCAATAAACTCGGGGTTTGGTCCAAAGGACTACAAAAGGGATTGGTTGCGTATGACATGGATGCTTATGATGAAGAACGCGAATACATGGAACAATTTGCGGAAATTGAAAACGTTGTGAAAAAGAAGAATCGTAATAATATCAATGATATGAATATTCAACAATATATGGATGATTATATGGAAGAACAACAAAACGGTGAAGACATTGAACGCGAAGAATACAATATGGCAAACATGACAGAGGATTACATGGACGGCTATATTGATGGTGACGAAGACCAAGATGTCGGTTTAGATGATTAAATTTGTATATTTTAGATTTTTAGATTTATTTCCAAAATAGATGCGTATTCATTTGGAAATAAATTGCCCAGACTACCCTATTTATCCACTAGGATTTCCTTTGCGACAGTTCGAATAATTTTGTTGTAATTTTTCAGGGCTTTTTCTTTATCTGTTTCACCCAAGCTCTGGTCAATTAACTTCGTGTAGAGGTCACTTTTTTTATGATTCGGGTCTTTGTACTCGGGGTTTGCTTTTGCCCAAAGATTCATTTGCTTTACATTTTTGTGTTCAATTGCCTTTATGGCTTTTATCATTTGCTGTTTATCATCGTCTTTATGCCAGGTATCATTGTTTTTAATGTGAATCACTTCCCTCTTTAAATCGCTACAGTGAATCGGTCGTTTACTTATATCTAATTGGCTTAATCCCTTGATTAAAATATTGCTAATACCCCCGCAATATCCAAGTGGTCCAAAATTTTCAAAATCTGTTAGGGTTAGAATTAATGATTCCAAGAAATCGCTGAGATTCAATGCGTCTTTACATGTCTCATTCAAAAATACATTCAAGTTGAATTTATTGTTATTTTGGGTGATGTTATTATTCGTAATATTGGTTGTATTTCCAATATTTTCCTTCATCAATTCAATAATTTGTTTTTGAAATTCCTGGTTTTGTTTCAGTAATTCAACAATGGTTGACTGCATATCCATTTCGTTTGTTGTTGCCATTTCAGTGTCTTCCTTGTTTTCCTTGTTTTCCATATCGTATTCATCAACGAATTCATTGTTTTCTTCATGTAAAACCTCCGCATTACACTTTTTTTCATGATACCATAAACTATTGCGTGCCTTGTATTCTTTATTACATTTTTTACACTTGAATAAAAGTTGGGGATTTTCCGGCATCAAGCTGTTCAAAGTGTTCAATTTTACTTTTTTTAGGTGCTTTGCTGTGCGCGTATGTTTTGAATAATCTTTTTTATTAGCAGTTATGTATTGACATATTTCACAGTTATAACTTGTTATATTTGGGGGACAACATTGGGGATTTTTCATTCTAAAGTTCTATAAAATATTCTAAGAAATTATTTTTAGATTCTTTTTCTTTGAAAATGTAAAAATTATGCTCACAAAATTATGCTCTCATGGAAAAATTCAGGAAAATTCCAATAGAGCTTTATGCTGTAAAATGACCAAAAAAACCCTGTTTTTCATGAGAATCTCTCCATATTTGAAAAATGGACATTCAAAAATGTCCATTTTTGATTTTTCCATTTACTTTTGTTTGAAAATTAGAAATTTTAGTAACCAGATTCTTCGAAAATACTAGTAATATTTGTATATTTTATATAATTTTTATATCGTAGATATTTTTGGTTATTGTATAGTAAAATATATTCTGTTTAAAACAAGTTATAGAAATATTTTGAATTTATAATATATATTTATATATAGTATAATGAGTAAAAAAATAGATATAGTAGATACAAATAACCCAACTCACAATAACATTAATTCACCATTGGTTCCATATGATTATACGGCTGTAGTGGATGACTTACAAGATGTTAGAGGTGAAGGTAATTGTTTCTATCATGCGGTAGCTTTAGGTTTAAGAACGTTAGGTTATCCTGATATGAATTCAAACAAATTAAGAAAGCTGATTAAAGAAAAATTAGAAGAATTACTGGAATACAATAAAACAACCGGAAAATTTAATTTGAATGTTGTCTTTAACGAGGCATTTAATATATATGAATATATTAAATCTTCGGACCCGAATGACATATTTCGTAACAAGATAAAAAAAAATGAAAATGTAGACCTAAGAAAAGAGGTGAATGAATATTTAAAAAACTATATTCGTGAAGTCGAAACTGATACAGCATGGGGTTTACCCAATGATTTATTTACTTGGGCATTCTATAAAACCTTTCCAAATATTTGTATTGAGACATATAGTGCCCCTCGGGGTAATGATAAAAAATTATCAATGGCCGGATTGGGTAATTGTCAAGATGTTTATTATGACCTGGAAGATATTTATAGCAATCCACATGGCGAAGTTAAAGATATAATTAAAAACGTTAGAAAAAATATAATACGGATATATAACGCGGGTGCTGTTGAAAATGGGAAAGGTTGTCATTATCAGTCTTTACCCACTACAAAGAATTTAAAATCAAACGGACAGTATATCACCTTTACAGATGATGAAGTTGAAAAAATTAAAACTAATGCTATGACAGAACAACAAAAAAATGAATATTATTTACAAAAGACAATGAAAGAATCCAACAAAGAATCCAACAAAGAATCCAACAAAGAATCCAATAAAGAATCCAATAAAGAATACAATAAAGAATACAATAAAGAATCCAACAAAGAAGATGAAATAAGAAATGTGAATCCACGAATTGTTACACCGGAAGTAGGTGCCGCAGGTGTGAACCTATCAAATGATGAAAATATAGAAAAACCACCGGGTGTACAAGAAGTGACCGAAAATAATACGCAAATCGTAAACGACCCAGATGAAAAAACAAAACCATTACCTAGACCTGAAATCGAACCTGTATCTGGTTCTGGCAGTGGTTCTGGTTCTTCTGCTTCAACTCCGGGTTCTTCTTCAAGTCCGGGTCTAAGTCCGGGTTCGACTTCAACTCCGGGTTCGACTTCAAGCACGGGTTCGAGTCCAATCCCACAACCAAAAAAAACGATACTAAAAGAGGTTTCCAAATTAAATTACCCGATTGACAAGACGCCAATAACCGTACCCAATTCATTGGTCATATATTTAACCACGAATGTACCGGGATTTCAAAAAATAAAATTTGTTCCAAACATGGTACAACCAAATATAAATAAATATATAAATACTGTATTTTTTGACCCAATTGTTCCATTGGACAGTGATGTGATTCATAAAACCCCCAAACAATTGTTAAAAACCCAATTTTTTGATAAGGGATTATTTTTTACATTGAAAAATAGAACCTTAACAAAGTCAAGCAGTAGTTACGATATTTACACAAATTTTTTTGAAAAAGACCCATTTAAAAACCCGTATTCATTATTAAAAAAAAATGATAACCCCATAGAAAAACAAATGGAAAAATCAGAAAATATTGGAATCATTAATAATAATATTCGTACTACAATAAATACTTTGTTTAAAAAAGATTCCGTTATTTTCTTGGATAATAAACCATACACTATATATGCATATAGTTGGACTCCGGGAGATTGGAAAATCGATACAAATACAAATTTGCCGGATTTTTTATCAACTGGAGAATATTATGGCGCCTATTCTAAATACCAAGGAGGACCCGTATCTCCGGGTGCGTTAGATGTGCATCCAAGTGAGCGTGTTCGCCAACCAACGATTTATATTACCAATTCACCATCAAACAATCAATCAACACCATTACAAATACAAAACGCCGAAAAACAATTAAATAGTATTCCTCGTAAATTGATTAGTGGTCCCACCTATAATGAAAAAGAATTTTCAAATATTAGTACGATTCACCCCAAGGAATGGAGATTATTAACAAGTGGAAATAAAACGCCAGAATTAACATTTCCCGTGGATAATAAAAAATTAAAATTAGAGGATTTAGAGAGAAACCGATATAATCCAAATTTGCCTCAAATATTACCAGCAGCCCCTCAAAATAATCCATTATTATTAGAGGATTCTACGTATAATCAGCCAAAAGTATTACCTGCGCAAATCGAAAATTCACCATATCAAAACCAACCACTACAATCAACAAATAATCTTCAATTAACAAATGGTAATGATTCGTCAATACCTAAAAGAATTACCAATGGTGAGAATGATAAAACACAAAATAATCTACGCATTGAAAACAATATGGGTGTAATTCCGGTAAATCCTCACTATAATAATTCACAATTATTTATACAAAATGGAGGGGATGATGGTGTAGAAGAGAGAAAAAGAATAGCTAAACAAACCGATATTCGAAATTTTTTCTTTAATTTTTACAGCGATATTAATCAATATTATAAAAACATGAATGATGAACAAAAGCATTTTTTTGAATATATATTGAACAACAAAAAGGAAATTGTCGAGAAAGGTAAAGGTAAATTACCAGATGAATTGAGGAAAAAAGATTATTGTTGTAATCCAGATGAACGTAATTTACTAAATATATTTGTACAAGAGGCTACACGAGAAAACAGTTTTTTTGATTGTATTGTAGCAGGAATTAAAGACTATTACCTGAAAAACACAGAGGATGACGAAATTGCTTGTTGTTATAAAAAATCACCAGATAATAAAGAGGGTGACAATATAGAAGATAGAATATTGAATTGTATTGATATAGATGGTATGAAACTTGCGATATATTATTATTTCATGGACCATCCACTTGAATATGATGAATATTTAGAGAATTATAGAGATTCCAACAATAAAAATATTCAACAAATTTGTGATGAAATGAATACGTTATTTGAAAATATGATAATAGATACAGAAAATGAAGATGCTCAAAAAATACCAAATAGTGAAAAGGCTTATGATAATATAATACAAAATATATACAAAGAACTTTCTATAAAAAATCCAGTGCTTGGAATAAAGATACCAAGATTTGAGAAAGAATATAACAAAAATACAGATAAACAAACAAGACCTTTTGAAATTGTGAAAATCATAAATGAAGACAACTCAAACAAATTCAAGGACTACATACAATATGCTGACTTTTTGGTGGATGATAAAATCGTTGAAATTATTCGAAAAAAATACGGAATTAAAGTAGTCATTATTGAAAAAAATAATGGAAACAATAGTTATCGCATAAAAAATCCGGATATTATATCAATTCCTGAGAATAATGACAATTATCCGCCTTGGAATAAATACATGTTTCTCTTATTAGATAACGATGGACATTATGATTTATTGACATTTGTCACAAGAAAAACATATTGGTGTAAAGAGAAAACAACAACATCACTATTTTTAAAAGAAGACCAAAACTATATTTGGAATGTACCTCCTATTTATATCATTTATTTAATGTTTCTTACATGTTTCCTTCCCAAATCATTTGATGTAGTGGATAAAACGAGATTTATACAAAATATAGATTTATTCAAAGATGATTATATCATTTTTAATAATATTTTTGAAAAAATATTCATTTACGTAAATGACCCAAAGAATAAGAAAAATTTGGAAGGAATATCACTCCAATTAAAGAATGCAATTGATAAAGTAAATGAAACTAATAAAATTATCCAAGATTCAGAAAAACACGCGGAAATAAGAAAGGCTGAAATTATAGAACAAGAAAAGAAAAATTATCGAATAAAAGCATTGGAAAAAATAAAAAATATATATAACAATACAATAGAATCATTAACAAAATTATTAGAAGGTTTTAAACAACCTGGCGACAAGGACAAAATAAAAGAAACTGCCAAAGAAATTAAAAATTTAAAAACAAGTTTTCAAACAGTGACTGATAAACCAGACAATGATATTAATATAAATAAGTTTATAAATTTGTATGAAGTAAAAGATGATAAAGATATAGATAAATATATAGTTGGTTTAAAAGAAGAAATCGTAAAAAAAAATAATGAAACGGAACTAACGGAATATATGGATGATACACTCGATGATAAAAGTACCTCTGAAAAAATTAGGTATAAAACAGCAAAACTTGAAAATGAAACCTATAAAAAAGTAGTACAAGAAAATGACCTGAAAAAGAGTAATAAAAGTTTTATTGAAAAATTTTCTAAAATATTTAATTGGTTGAATGGGACAACATTAGACACGAATCAAATAAGTAAAAAAGTAAATGAAATTAACAATGAAACACCTGAAATAGAGAAGGAAGAAGTCGGTATTCCACCTGAAGAAATTTTAGGCCGTGGTTCAGGAGATAGTCCTAGTTTTATTCCAACTACAGATTCGGGTACAGGTTTTGGTGTAAGTAGTCGTCCAGATAGTGGTACTAGTTTTGGTCCTGGTCCTATTCCGGGTCCTATTTCAGGTACTACAAGTATTCCAATGAAAGGTGTCAAAAAACAAGCGCCTCCTCCAAATGGACCTCCACCTCCATTGGATGAACTAGATATACTAAATGATAAATTAAAAAAGGAGATTATTTCTTCTTGGAAACAAGTGAATTACGACAAGGACCCAAGTAAAAAATACTGGTGGAACGAAATCACTAATGAAACAACAAGTATTGGCGCACCCAAACCAACCGGGTTAACGGCAACAACACCCCGACCAGGATTTATGAGTTATGACAATCCACTCAAAGAAAATTCAAAAACGAGTTATATTGTTTTTGTAAATTTAATCCTCTATCCAGGAACAAGTATTCCAGATAAAGAAAAGAAAAAACTAGCATGTTATTTGAATTATGAGGAAATACGCAGAAGTTATGCTGAATTGATGGGATATGAATATATACCTATTCCAATGAATGATGATAAATATTATAAATTAGATAATAATGATAAAAACACAAATACCAATACTATTACCAATACCAATTCTAAAGAAGAAAATCCTGAAATTTCTAAAAAGAATACGACAAATAAACAAGTAACGTTTGATGTAAATTCTCCTCAAAGAATCAACGGCGGAAAAAATAGAACAAAACGTAACCGAAAAATATGAAATAAGTAAGAATGTCTCTCCATCCATAATAAATAAAAACTAATATGTCATATTTGTTTTTATTTTATCGAATTTTGAAAAGTCATTAACGCATCTTTTTGCTGCTGCAGTTGTTTCTCTTTACTCGCTTTAGCTAAAATCGCCATGGCGTTATCTAATTCTTCCTTACTAACAATACCATCTTTATTTGTATCAATTACGTCTTTTAACAAACGGTATTCGTGTGGAACAATACATAAACTACTTTCTTCATTAAATAAATGGTCGGTTAATACAATTAAAACGGCAGTTAAACCAAGCGCCACATAGATGTTACGACTACCCATCCATGCCAACACAAAAATCATGATTTGTCGTGTCACAGATAATTTTAAATATTCAGCCGAAGATTTACTTAATTCAATAGTTACATATTTTGAACCTAAATTCATCATGATAATCATAATACCAGAAAAAACTTGACTACTATTTACCAACATGATATTGTTGTGTAAAAAATTCGTAATCCGTTGAAATATCGTAGCATTTTTTGGTAAAGGAGTGGATTGCGCGGCAGCGGAAGTCGGCATAAAGGGATTTCCGGGTGGCGGTGCAACTCCTGCTGCCGGAGGTGTAACACTCGCAATGGGAAGAATATTTTTAATTGATGATTTATTTTTTCTACTTGTTTTTGTCTTAATTGTCATATATTTAGTAAACAAAATATTTTTTAGACAAATTGTAAACCAAGCATTTTTAAACCCTTATTTGTTTTATCTGTAAAATATTCTCTATATTCATCTGTAGCTAATTCAGCATTTCTTAAATGTGGTCGAACAAATTTACGAATACCAGGTGTGAAATTTTCTACATTTGATTGTTTTGAGCTAGATAAATTATTAAGAAAAATACGATTTACTAAATATACAGTTAAAATCAAGAAAAGAATCGTTAATCCAGTGGATAATATATATGATTGTTTACGCATTATATATATTAATCCAATATTATTTTGTTTAGTATAATAAATAATTATTCTTGTATCAATTCGTAACCAGACATTGTACCATCATTACCTACTGAAATTGGTTCCTTATATGGTCCAACCATTCCGGAAATAGGTAATGTATTTGATTCCTTTGACCTCAGTGTTGTTTCTGCTGCTATCCGGTCAATTCCAGTGTTTCTTTTTTTATTAGACATACCTTCAAGGACAGGAGATTCAAATTCAGTATTAATATAGCTATATTCGATTTCATCACCTCTATAGTCATATTCATGTTCTAAATTATCAGGTTCTTTAATAATATTATATTTTTGTCCATTTTTCTCCTTCTCTTTATTTTGTCTTTCTTTAGGAAAAAATCTGGTATACAAAAACAAGGCTAGTATTATAAAAAAGGCAATAAATCCTAATTTAACATTATAATAAAAAATTAATCCAAGAATAATGGTACTCAATATGAAACCAAATCCTAAATGAAATGAATATAATGAGGCGATTGTTAAAAGTATAATAAATACAATCATAAAGGGAAAAATCATTTTTTTTATGGACATTTATATTTATATTATATAATTATTTTTTTTTAATTTAAGATTGTTTTCCAAATTATTATCTTATTTTTTATTAGGAATGTCTTTAGCAATGTATGCAGCACCATTTAATAATAATGATTATATGGATAAAATAAATGATACCGATACACCTATTGGAAGAAAAAAAAATTCAAACAATAAAACCCAAAAGAGATATTATACACCCCCTTCTCCTAAAGACAATAATACTGATAAAATAAACAATATTTTACGAACAATCCATAACTTACCGGATGACAATGATGAAGAATTATCAGATTTTAATGAATTATTGCCACCACCGATTTCCGCAGGTGTAGAGCAAACCAAAGCCAAGGAAGGTTTTGGAAACACCAATCAGTTATCATCTTTTGTCAGTCCTGTAAATCCACCTGAAATAGATGAGAATATTAAATCAATATATTCAAACTTGAATGCTCCAACAAATGACATGTCTTTTGCCTCGGCAACTGATTATGGACGTTTTATACCCGATTACACTAAAATGTATGGAACAAATGGACAAAAACCTCAACAACAAATGACTGGTTTTACAGGTGGAGCCAAAGGTCAAAACGATGCCCTTATGGAAAAATTGAATTATATGATTACCCTTTTGGAACAACAAGAAAGCGACAAGACAAACAATGTTACCGAAGAAGTCATATTATACTCCTTTTTAGGAATCTTTATTATTTTCATTGTTGATTCCTTTGCGCGGGTTGGAAAATATGTAAGGTAATGTAACCTCGGGGTTACAATATAATACCTGGTAAACAAAACCATGTACATTTAATTCAAAATAAATACTTTATTTGAAGGAACAGTTGGATAAATATAATTATATAAAAAATATGCCGTCGGGCTCACCATCATCGGGGCAGTTTTCATTTTAATATTTTTAATGATAACTCCATTATCAGATAGGTCTTCAATAAACGCATAACCGAATTTGTTATCTTGTTTTACTCGCGACAAGGTGATTTTTGAAAGCGCCACTTTAAAACCGTGAATAAAAATATCGGTGTCTTTACAACAATTTACGGAAGCGAAAGAGACGAGTGCCATAGTGCCTTTTTTTATGCTTACTGTTGCGTCACGGAAATAATAACAAGCCAATACTTGATTCTCTTGAATAATCATATAGACATAAATGTTTTTTGTTTTGATTAATTCTAGTATATTGGATAATTCGGGGGTAATGCATACTTCGTATTTATTTTCAAGATTGAGTTTCAAAAAATCGACTAAATAGTGAATATTAGTGGGACCACATTCAATGAGTTCTAGATTACCGCCAGGTAAATCACTAGGGACGCACCATTTTTTCATGGAGAATCCATACGTATTATATACACAAAGCGGTACTATACCAGTGAGTTCGTTTTCTCTCTTGAACAAAGAAACAGAAATGGATTTATTGAAATATCTTTGATTATATTCATGTGTTTGTATCATTTGGGGTGCTATTCCCTTTTTCCGGTAATTTGAATCAACGCATAAATGGTCGACATAATATAGGTCAAAATTGGTTTTGTGACTTGGTTTATTGAAATAAATATGGAGGGGGCGGGTGGTCATGACTGAAATGATTTTATCATCCACCAAGGTTGTCGCCTGTTTGGCGTCATATAAATAATTGGGTTCTTCATAATAGCTCAAAAAACAGGTAGCATTGTGACCAATAAGATAGGGCACAATATTTTCCTTAGTCGGGATATACTCGTTTTCCCCATTTTTCAAAAAATGATTCCGGATTAGATTTACAAAACAGTTCATCGTGTATTCGTTTATTTTTGAAAATTCTTTGGTTTTTATTTGATAAAAATTACAATATTTGTTCTTTTCGGGGAGTTCTCTCATGATGACCCCATTTGGATAAAAAAAATAATGAAAATCATACACATGATATACTGGTTGTATAGACCAGAAACGGTATTTAATTTTAATATATGCGGCAATTATAAGTAATACTAAACATAAAACCAGAAATAGATAAGGAATCATGGGTGTCAAGTACAAATACCACATAAGTGAAATAATTTATTATAATAATATTTATTTTTATAAAAAATCTACTTATAAAACGTAGTTGAAGAGAGAAAACCATATTTGTAATCCCTAATCCCTTCCGCTGCTTTAATTAGGTTTCACAAAGACGAATAAATATTGGTATTCATAACCAGCACGAATCAAGTCAATTTTACTTTGTACAATGAAACCCGCTTCTTTCGCGATTTCTAAAATATCTTGGTAAGGCTCCATATACAATTGATGCTCTTGTTTACGGAAGACCTTATCATCACTCTTGTTTTTGAAAGTTTCGACGAATTTAGCAGTATTATTTTGGTCATTTAATTGGAATTCAGACTGGTATTTGAAATCGTCAAACGTGACTTTACTATTGGTAATGCGTTTTTCCGCATATCTTTGTGGTGTAAGTAATAAAAGTGGATTCGCCGCAGGAATAATGGTATCAAACATGTATTTATCTACTAAATGAACCACTAAATATCCGCCACCTATTAACCATTTCATACAATTCCTAAAAAACTGTAATTTGTCGGGAATGTAGTAGATTGTGAAATATAGGCATAAAATGTGAGTAAAGGATTGCGGATTGAAAATCATGGCATTGTTCACATCACCCTGTAAAAAATTTAAATTAGGATACATTTCTTTTGCTTTCTTTACCATAGTATCAGACTGGTCAACGCCGACGACTTTGAAATTCTTTTCTGCTAAAGCAGCCACGTGGTGACCGGTTGCGGAGCCAATATCCAAGATTACACTTTTTTCGTCGGGTTTCGTATTATTAATGATTTTGTCAATTTCAAATTCATTTTTAACATCACTGTATAATAACTGGTCATATATGTTTACATAAAAATCGTCATAAATTTCACTTGTTCCGTCTTTAAAGGTGAATTCTTGACGGGTCACAGTAAATCCTTCCGTACGATTATTTTTATACATCATGTAAAGAATAATAATGATGGAAAAAATGACTAAAACCTTTCCCCAATTGGAAAGTTTTTCATAAGTATTTGAAATGGAACTAACGCCTTTACTTAATGTTTTCAATATTTTCATTTTCTCTTATATGTATTATTGTTATTTTTTTTTGTGTAAATACAATATTATAATTAAAATTTAGGATTACGTCTTGTTTTTCTTTTCTTTTTATTTGTTTTCCGGGTTTTCATGGTTTTACAGGGTTTTCTTTTTTTGTGTGATATTTTACCACCTTTTTTTTCACGTTCTGTAAGTTCATCTATAGCATTTAGAATTTTGTATTTTGTTTTATCATCTTGGTATTTAAAATTATCCATTGTTATATCTACTTTACGAAGGTCAGTGTTTTTGCTTTTTACTTTTCCAACAGCAAGGTAAAACAGTTTTATTTGTGTATCATTCGCAATATCCATATTATTTTCATTTTTTTCTTTATTTTCTTCCCTTATCTTATTTTTTTCGAGTAATATCGCATTTTTTGATACGTCAATTTTATCTTGTAATTTACGTTGCATGTCATTATTTATATAATCTTCATAACTCACTTTATTTATGTCTAATCCTGCGCGTTTAACCGCATCATTAAATAATTTTCGGTCATTTTCATGTTGAATATTTCGTCTTTCAGTTAATTCTTCTCTTTTACTCTGATTAGATAGATGAGGCTGTTGTAAAATGATATCTTTGTTAGAATATCCAAAAACAGTTTTTCCGATTAATTCTGGATAATCTGTTTTTAAATATCCTTTTAATTCATCTTTACTATTAGGTATATATTCAGTATCTGTAAGACTTTGCCTTTTTTTATTAAGGTCATTATAGTGTTTACCATAGTTATAATATATTGGATTTAATTCTTCTTCATTTGATTTTCTAACCTTTTTATGATGCTCTTTTTTTGCTTTATCATATATATAATAAAATTCGCTAGGGTCTACATTTCCAGGAAGAGGGTCATGAATGATATGTTCTGTTCCAGAATCGCTACGTACTAAATTCCCTACGATAGAAACTCTTTTTCTTTTATCACCTGATTTTTCAACAGGCTTTTCATCTGTAATCATAATTTTATGTATTATATATTATACAAAGAAAATTTACACTCGTTATTTTTTTGTTTAAATATACAAAATATACAATATAAATTATAAAACTAAAATGACGGATTATTCAGAAATTAATGATTTAAGAGAACAAAAAGAATTCAAAGGGATTACTTTTTCTGGTTATAAGAAAACCGAGGCGCGCAAAGAATTATTAAACAATTTAATTAATACTAAAATAGAACAAGCATGTTATTGGTCGGCGGAGTTCGTGTGCGCAGGTCATTTTAGCGATTTATGGGAGCTAATTCTCTTTTTTTATAGTAAATATATTCATTTAGGAAATCCTAAACTTGCCATATATTTAGAATTACGAATCAACAATTTTAAGGAGATTATGGTTGCCGGATATTTAGGCAATGAAATCAAATTACGCAACAATGAAAAAATCCGTAAATTATTTTGCGAAATTGTTTGTATGCTCTGTAATGCGAAACGAAAGCATAGTTTTGACGAAATCAAAATAAAAAAAGCGGATTTTGACATGACCCAAATGACAGACCGTTTCAAAGCACCCAATATCAATTACGCACAGGAAATTATTCAAAAGGAAGACCCTAAAGAGTTATATATCGCAATCAATGAATTAGCTTATAATTTATCTAAAGATGGTAAAAATATAATAAATGCTTGTTACTGGTTCGAATGGATTACTGAATATGAGACGATTTGTATAAATAAAAAGGAAAAGTGTAAATGTGAAAGACGAAGTCAAATGCCAGTAGATGCCAAGTCTCAATTAGATATTGTATGGATTATATGGGATATTATATTAAAGGAGTCAACAAATCATAACAAGATGATACAAAAAATCATAAAATCTTTATTGTCACTCTTTTCATTGAAATATACTCATTCTTGTAATAAAAGGCGAAAAAACATTATTTATTTTGCCATGTCACTATTGAGCGAGACTGTGAATGTAGAGGAAGATTTGGTGAAAGACAAGGACCAAGTGGCGGCAATTGTATCAAAAATAGACAATATATATAAACAAATTAAGAAAAATGAACAAGCCCCTAAAACAGATTATTTATTTACCAACTTGAACAAGTCAAATTTAGACAAAACTATCGAAAAATTAGAAAAAATGAATGCATTTGGCGAGACATTTGTTCCGCGTTTATAAAATTCTCAGGAAATTACTAGAATCCTAAGAATTAAAATATTGTTATAATATATGACGCGTACTCGTCGTAATCGTAATCGTAAACAAAAATCATGTAAAAATATAAATCTCAAGTTTGAAGAAAATATTGTGACGAAATTTTTAGAAGTGTTAAACACTGTCAAATTATATCATTGGAAGACTCATAGTTATGCAGTACATAAAGCAACGGATGAATTGTATTCAAAACTAAATGAAAATATTGACCATTTTATTGAGGTACTTTTAGGAAAATGTGGCAATCGCATAAGTTTAGAACATGTAAAACATATTTCTTTAAAAGATTTTAATCATGATAATCAAATAATGAGAGAAATGACGGATTTCAAATCCTTTTTAATTGGGTTGGATTACCAGTTGAAACAAATGGGTGGTATGACGAATAGTGATTTGTTGAATATAAGGGATGAAATGCTTTCAAGTGTGAATCAGTTTTTGTATTTAATGACATTCAAATAATACAGGTGAATATAAGTCGTGTTAAAATAAAAATGTGTATATAATAAAAATTTAATATATTTATTTTTATTATAGCTAAACATGAATAGCGGAGCAGAAAAATCAATCATGACAAACCCGATTTCAGAAATGTTGAATAAAAATAGTTTAGGAACAGATGATGTATTTCCAACTGATAATTCTAGTGAAATGAATTGGTCCTTGGTTATTTTAGGAATAATTATTTTAGGTTTTGTTGTATTTATGGTGTATAAAAATTATACCGGAGATGAAAATATTTTTGAGAATATATATTCAAAAATAAAAGATTTAGTCGAATCAATTAAAAATCGTATTTATTCTACTGAGTCATCATCTACAAATATAGAAAAACATATGGAAAATGACCACGGTATTCAACCAAAAGATGAAACTCCTGTAAGCGGTTCTTCTACACCTGATGCAAGATTACCTCAACACGATGAAAATAATAAACAACATTTGAACGATGCTCTTAATAAAGCTACACCTAATTATACACCTGAACCAGGTTATAGTGCGGATGATTCCTACAGTAGTATACAAAAAAGCAAATCATCCAACAAATCTGGATGGTGCTATATAGGTGAAGACCGCGGATTTAGAGCATGTATAAATGTTGGTGAAAATGATAAATGCATGTCCGGAGATATTTTTCCAACTAGTGAAATATGCGTAAATCCAAATTTACGATTATAATTACGCAGGAAAAATCAGTTTTGCTCCTTGAGGCCACTTATCTCCGGCAGTCGCATAAGTACGCTTTACTTTAGGATAATACGTAGGTAATGCTGTATTGTAACAAAAATAGGATGTAGTTGGTCCAGGAACATCAGACGCAGAAAGTGGATTACAATTTGAATTACTTTTTGTTACCTCATATACTTTTCCGGTTGAATTTTCGGCATAAACATTACAAAGCATATTTCCTTCGTCGGGTATAACTATTGTTGGAATTAATATTGGTTTTCTACCACTATTTGGCACTAAAGGGTTTCGTGATTTTTTTTTGGGGTCAATTGGCGGTGGCATTGTTGGATTATTTCCGCTCGCACCAGTGCTTGGTGGAACAAAACTATATTCTTGTGGTACAGGCGGTAAAGGATTAATAATTCCATCATTATCTATAGTTTCTTCACTCTGTGCTGTTACCGGATTTATAATTTTTTTTTTATAATTGACTCTTTTATTATTTGTCGTATCTGGATTTGTATATGTTTGACTTTGTGTTGCCCATGTTTTTTTTCTATTCGTCCACATGCCTCGCGCAATTTGAGAATACCGTTGGTTTTGAGTAAGATTCGAACTATTTTTTTTGTATTGAAGTATATTTCCCTTATTTAAAACCGCAAGTTCATATATTGTATTATTATTAAAGATAACTTCGCCAATGGGTGTTGTATTATAAACACATTGATTTTCAAAACGATACCATTCTTTTGTTGGAACTGGATTATAATTTTTTCCTAAACACGACATATTTATATTTATTTGATACAATAAATATAGATTCTTTCTTATAAACGTTTTCTGGTAAAATTTAATTCGAGCCATAAAAATACCATCGTAATGATAAATAGTCGGCAGACCTTAACAAAAATGACGCGGAATTGGAAGAACTAATATTTAAGTTAGGACCACTTGTACTTAAACCACTGATTTCGTTTAATCCAACCGCGTAATCATAATAACGCAGGTCGGAAATATTGCCATCAAATCCACCATTCATGGCAACAAATACATCACCATAATTTTGTTTTGGAACACCATTTAGATTTATACTTTTGGTAATGACTCCGTTAATATATACGTCTAAAGTTTTGTTACGACAGCGAATAATTACATTCACCCATTTTCCAATAGGAATATTATTAATGGTGATTTCCTCCTGTATACTATCATACGTATTCATGATGACTAATAAATCATTTGTATTTGGATAAATATACATTCCTGGAGCATTATTTGGAAAATTTAATCCCTTTGTATCAAGGGATGATATTCCTACATTATTTCCCTTGCTGAATATATGTTTATACTTTCCTTCATTGTATTTTAAATCATTAATAAAAATCCATACAGACCAGGTGAATTCAATTCCATTGGGGGTATTAATAGAACGATTAATCGTGATTGAACCGTTTGATGAAGGATTTTGTGGAATAATAATTAATTGTTTTGCATCAATCAAGCCGTCTATTAATTTTGGATTATTATTTATATTTGTTAATATGCGTTTTAATATAGTCATTGATATTTTTAATACAATTATAAAAACAAGAATTGCCAACATTACAAATGAAAATCTAGCAATTAAACTACTTGAATTTAAAAAATCTTTTATTCCACTACCTCTTCCAGCAGTACTATTTGAAAATGGATTCCATATTGATGATGATGCTGATGATGCTTGTGATTTTGCTGAATTGTTCATTTTATCTTATATATATATTATAAAAGAAAAAGCTATTATTACTAAATAATTTATTTATCTATAATCAAAAAATTTATGCGGATATTGTGTAACTGTTTGTTTCTGTTCCACCACTATCAACCGTTGAAAACTTAATTTTAACATTTGTACCAAAGATACTATCAAATATACTATTATTATAACCACCTTCATATTTATTCCATGCGGTTTGAGGGTCGCTTGCTTTTGGTAAATATTCAAATTTAGAGGTCCATCCTGAAAATCCGCCTGCGGGTGTTATATAAACATTTGAATCTCCATTTACCTTTGCGGTTCCTGGTAATACGCAAGTATTGACTAATTTTCCATCTAAATAAATATCTAAAGTTCGTCCATAAACACTAATTAATAAATTACACCAAGATTGTATTGGTACATTAAAAATATTACATGTGTGTGTACTCGTTTTATTTCCATCACCGAATACAGCTAACGCAACTTGTAAATTATTTTCGATTTCACCGAAAGTTACAATTGGACATGGATTTACGATTCCATCCTTAGAATTATCACCTCTTCCAAATAATATCTTTTGTTCTCCATAATGATAGTTCCAATCATTTATGTAAAACCATATAGAATATGTAAAGTTAGAACTATTGGATAATTTTGAGGCTTCAATTGTCTGCATAGTTGTTCCAGAAACGATGCTTGTTGTAACTCCTGTATAAGAATATACATAATTTAAAATAAAATATAAAAATATAATCAATATGACTATGAAAAGAATTGATTTAATATCCATAATATATATACTATAATAGAAATTAATTATATTTTATATTGATATTTTTCAATATAAAATTATTAAAATCGTAAAAATACTAAAATAGTAAAAAAATACTAAAATAGTAAAAATACTAAATAAATGTCAACAAATTTTACACGTTTTGATTATCTTTATTTGCCGCAAAATACCATTTTAATGACAAATAATCTGGATTAAAATCAGTGATATTTGTAGGGTCTAGTTTTTGTTCAGGTACCGTTTCATCCTGGGTGCTAGGTAAATTTGGCGAATAGTCGGGGTCACTTACATTAAATGAGGATATTGGTTTTACTGTGTATTCCCCAATATTCATAATTGTTTTGTTGATATGTGAAATAACTGGCGGAGTTTTATCTTTCACCGAGTTGTATAAATGATTAATTTGTGAAATGGTTAATGGTGTCTTGAAATAATTTACATTACATACTCGTCCAAAAATTCCTCTATCACTTCCAACATCTAAAGTATCATATTCCATAAATGGGATAATTTGTAATTTCGATTTTTCCAATAATCCATTGTAAAATATATCTAAAGCTCCGCTATCGTAATTAATAATAATATGATTCCACTTTTGAAGTAAAATATCGGGTTTTTCAAATAATATTGTATTTCCATTTTCATCTAATATGTTATTTTTGTTCCCATTGTTTTTCGTAACTAAACGCATTTTATTTAGTTTTACATTATATTCCAAGTGAAATTTATCACCATAATTAATAACAGATGTGTATTTTTGACTTGCTATATTTATACTAGGGTTTTCTGAATCTAAGTATAACCAGAAAGAAAGACCATATTTATAATCGAACTCTTCAGTTCCTTGAAGTGTTTGATAACTCGCTATGGTGGTTTTATCGCGTATACTAATTGGTAGATTTATTAACAATAAACCATTTTGGAGTTGATTCATATACATCAAATATGGGTAAAATACAAAATATATTAAATACATGATTACTACAACAATTAATAATATTAAATTACTTTTTGTCGCTTCATTTTGAATGGTTTGACTTGTGATTGCTCCCGAAAATGATTTGCCTTTAAATAGTTTCAATAAAAAATTATAAACGACATCAAAAATGGAATAAAATAAACATGGAATATAAAAAATGCTATTTATAATTAATCTTAAAGCTGGACTTTTATTATAAAAATCAGTAGATGTTAATAATTTAAACATGACCCCAAGAATAATAACAATAAAAAAGGCATTTATTACAAAATTCGCAACTCCACTACCTGTATTTGAATATGATACAATAGTATTTATAATCCACGCAAACATTAATATAGAAACAATCGCGCCAAATGAATATATTAAAACAGACTTATCAAAAAATTTTTGTAAAGTTCCTAGACTTTTATTTGATTCAAGTAAATTTAATACTAAAAAAATAAATCCAAAAATCAAAATAAAAATGAGAAACATTATTATTAATCCCATATTGATTTTTAGATGAGTGCCGAATAACTCGTTATACGAATCTAACGCATATTTACCAATACCAGAATTGTAAAGGGTAAATAAAAAGACACAAAGACATATGTAAATAATGATTCCACTGATTTGTTTTTCCAACATAAAATGACTACTGTAAGAAAGTTTTGTTATTAAATCAGTATAATCAATTGTATTGTATATGTTAAAATATAACAACGCGCATCCAATTATTAAAATAAATGGAAACAAATAGGAGGCGTTATTTTTTAAATCTTTATTTGTCAATTCATTAAATATATAAATCATTATACAAATAAATACAATCAAGAGTTGTAATTTTATATCTTTATATATTGTTTTCGTAATCTTAAAAAATGAAAAAAAGAAACTTAATGATAAGATACTAATTAAAAAAGCCAATACAAGATAAAAAGTTTTATTATTTTTTAATTCGGCACCTATGTTATTACTTATGCTAGTGTATGAGTCATAAATGTCTTTATCAACTGGATTTCCATATATCGATAAAAGAATAAATATAATGATGAATACAATGACGATTACTAAAAATATCTTTGTTATTGATGGTCCCATTACATCGTTCAACCAACATAAACGATTGTTAAATGTATTTTTCTCGAAATTATTACTTTTATTTATTTTATCCATGTTATATTATTGTTATATTATTATATTATAAATATTTACATTTATAAATTAAATATTTATTTAAAGTTATCATTATAAGTATCATATATTGATACCTAAATATATTCAAGAATGAACAATGACCCATTTATATATACAATCATGACCTATATGGTAGTATACTTGGGAATTTATATATTATATAATTTATTTTCGAATGATGATAACATGACTCATTCAAAAAGTACAGAAAATATGAAAGACGACGATTAAAATTTATCGTCCGGCGTTTTACATATTTTCCATGGCGGTTTTTTGTCCATGACATTCTCTACACAAGGCAATCAAATTTTGAACTTCATTGCTACCTCCGTGTTCAAGACGAACTACATGATCTACTTCAAACCAGGCACTTAATTGTTGTTTACAGTTTCCACATTTCCAATTTTGACAAGAGGCTACATATTTTTTCTTGGTCTCACTGACGGAGCGTTTGGTTGCCTTACCAGGAGTACCAGTTGCGCCACCGGATTGTAGTATTTTTCGTTCATAAGGGTTGCTAGGATTGGTCGCATTTAAATTTCCCATGAATGACCCCCCTATACCCCCGTCGTTATTATCAATATTTGTGAAATCAATAATAGGCGAAATCATATCCATAGATGATTTATCAATTGGCATGTATTTAATCATATTATTTGCGTGTAAAAGAATATTTTTACATTTGGACGGATTTCGTTTCATCAGTAAATAAAAAGAAATGCCTAGTACAGCGATAAATGCCATGGTATAATATTTTTTGTATGACAAGATAAGTTTGAGATATTTTCCGTTATGATACGTATTGAATATAAGAAATGCGGTTATTCCAAATATCACTAATTCTAGTTTCATGATTATACTTATATATTTATTATAAAAAAATATAAGTATATCCGTTTTAATTTTTAAATTTCATTTTTCATTTTATTTGACCCTATTTTCTTTGTGATATTTTTTTTACTAGATACACCATTTGGTTTGTTTTTCTTTTCAACTATTACCTCCGAATGATTCATTTTTTTAACACTAATATAATCAAATAATTTGAAAATACTTTTTTGTTTGGGTTTAAATTCTTCTCTCAACGATTCATTAAACAAAGGGTTTAATTGGTTTAAAATTTCAACTAAAGAATTAACATCGATAGGTTTCTCTGCTGAATCTAACAATAATGAATAGGCATCTTTTACTTTATTTACTATGTTTAATTGTTGCGGTTTAAAATGTTTTATTCCATATTTTATATTTTTGTTTTTTATATAATCAATAAAATAGGTATATATGGAAACAAATCCCCAAACATCCAGATTTTTTAAATAGACTTGTTTGAAATATTCCATCACATGAAATTTACCATTCTTAATATATTTTTCCAATATTTTGAATAAATAATTAGATATGTATTCATACGCATATTTTATGTCTAATGAGTCGCCTGAATGTTTATCAACGAATTCATTCTTGAATAAAACTTGAATGGTTCGGTGAATAAGAATCAAATGTTTTGAAAAATGACGTTTCGTTTTCAAATAACTATGAATAAAATCTTTCAATTCACTTTGTGACGGATTAGGGTTCGTCTTTAAAAATTCATCGCACGTTTGTCTAAAAAATCTGGATAATAAAATACACGAAAATGGAAGATTATATTGAAATGGACGATTCACAAATGCATCTGGTATGTTTTCTTCATCCTTGTATATTTTCGATAATCCCCAATCAATTAAACGTGTGCGTATACTATTACCTTTTTTACTTACCAGGACATTACTGTCTTTTATATCTCCGTGATAGACGTGTAATTCATTCATTTTAATAATACCATTTTTCAAAAAATCTATTAATGTTTTATTTAATTCTATCATTTTTGAATTACTGAAATTTATTTTATATACATAATCAAAAATATCAATACCGCCAAAAGGCATTTGTATGCCTTCTAAATCATCTATTTTTTGATTTATATTTTTTTCATCAAAACCTTCATCTGTAAGAGCATCACAATTCGCATTAAAATTTGTCAAATCTTCTTTGGTTAATTTTTCAGGAATACATAATTCAAAATTTTTTACAAGAAAATAATCATCATAATTTGGAATCTTCTTGAGTATTTTTTCAAATTTCAAGATTTCGTCGTATTCCCTTTTTGCGTATTTTGACTTCATTAGCTTTGTCACATATACTCCGTCAGGTTGATTTATATTTTTACATTTCAATGGAGGATTAAATAAACAACCATAACCCCCAGTTTCAAACACTTTTCCACCGTATTTTTTCTTCCTTGTTGCGTTTATTCTTTTTCTCTCCTTAATCTTTTTTCTATATTTTTTTGTTGTCATTTAATTTAAATGAATTGTTCTTATAATACAAAGATATAATATTTATTATTTATTATACAAATACATAATGATTGCTACAAAAAAGATGACTAAAAATAAATAAATCAGTTTATTTTTTAATCTATTCATTTCTCTATTTTTAATGTCTTTTGGTTTGTATTCTTCGTAATATAATTCATAAAATTTATTCAAGGAAATTTTGTTTTTTTCTAGTTTTTCATTTATTTTGTTATGTATAAACCAGACCCAGCGAATAAACGCATCACGGGAATCTAAATATGGAGTAATCGGGTATTGGTCAATTAATTTACTAAACTCTCCGGCAATGTTTTCAACCGGTATAAATAATGGAAGATTTTGTATGAATTCATAATATTTTTTTTTAGTCACACTATTGGGTCTTAATGGGTAAGACATGGATATTGTATGGAGGAAAAACCAGTAATGAGGACCCCATACTTTTGGATCTAATACCATAGTTAAAATAAATTAATATAATAAGATAATTGTTTAAACATATTTTTTTATGAATAGTAATAATATTAATAATATATGAATAGTAATAACATTTGTAATAATTGTGGAAAACCCGGTCATTCTTTTCATCATTGTAAATTGCCCATTACGAGTTATGGTATGGTTGTATTTAGACATAGTCCCAAAGGGTTACAGTTTTTAATGATACGACGGAAAGATAGTTTTGGATATATTGATTTTGTGAGAGGAAAATACGTGTGTTATAATATTCATCAAATCCAACAAATCGTTAATGAGATGTCGGTTAGTGAAAAAGAACGAATTTCAAAAGAAACGTTTGAACATTTGTGGAAATTGATGTGGGGCGAATGTGGTAAGAATCAATATAAGAATGAAGAAATCATGTCCAAGAAAAAATTTGAAATTATAAAAACCGGAATATTGCTGGATGATAAAAGAATCACCTTGAATGAAATCATTGAAAATAGTCACACTGAATGGTTGGAAACGGAATGGGAATTTCCTAAAGGACGTCGAAATATTCAAGAAAAGGATTTGGATTGTGCGTTACGAGAATTTGAAGAAGAAACTGGATATTTAAGTAAAAATTTACTGGTCATTGAAAATTTATTGCCTTTTGAGGAGACTTTTATTGGTTCAAATCATAAATGTTATAAACACAAGTATTATTTAGCTTATATGAATGATAATGATGATATATGTCATGAAAATTATCAACGGTCAGAGGTAAGTAAACTTGAATGGAAAACAATCGACGAATGTTTAGAATCGATTCGACCGTATAATTTAGAAAAAAAAAGGTTAATTACAAATATAAATAAGGTATTACAAGAATATAGATTATATTCATAATATATAAGATATATAAGAAATGATTAATAATTCTGTAAGTAATAATAGTGAAAACACCGACCCGAGTAGTTCCAACATGTTGTCCACGCCACTGAAAGAAAAGATTAGATTAGATTTGAAGGATGAATATAATGAAAGTTGTATTGACAATCCTTATGATAAAGAATGTAATAAATTTTTATTGAAAAAAGAATTAATCGAAAGTGAGGTGTTGAGAGAAAATCCGGAACAACATCCCAATTTATACCCAAGTTTGGATGACCCGAATTTTATTATCAAGATTGCGGAAAAGAAGGAATTTAGAGATAATAGTTACAATGGAGAAATATATGATGTTAAAAAACATTCCGAAATATTGAATAATGCGGATTTTGAATTAGCCCCTCATCAAATATTTATAAAAAATTTCATGTCTTTCAATACACCATATAACAGTTTACTATTGTACCAGGGTTTAGGTACTGGAAAAACTTGCACTGCCATTGGGGTTGGCGAAGAAATGCGAGATTATTTAAATCAAATGGGTATTACCAAAAAAATAATCATTGTTGCGTCACCAAACGTTCAGGATAATTTCAGGTTACAATTGTTCGATGAGAGAAAAATGAAATTGGTTGATGGATTATGGAATATCCGTTCTTGTACAGGGAATAAGTTATTAAGGGAAATTAATCCCATGAATATGAAAGGACTAAGCAAGGAAAAAGTAGTGAGTCAAATCAAAGTGTTGATAAATTCGGCGTATTCATTTATGGGGTATATTGAATTTGCGAATTATATTGAAAAGGTACAACAACTTCAGGTGGATGTGAAAAGTGAAAAGGAACGAGCGCGGAGAAAAAGACGGAATTTACGAAATGAATTTGACGGGCGATTGATTATTATAGATGAAATTCACAATGTGCGCATGTCGAGCGATTGTGAGAATAAAATAGTGGCGGAGAAATTGTTACAGTTAGTTTCATCCGCGGAAAACATGCGTTTGTTGTTATTGTCGGCTACACCCATGTATAATACTTACAAGGAAATCATTTGGTTATTGAATTTGATGAATATGAATGACCGTAGGGCAGTGATAGAAATTCGCGATGTTTTTGACGCGGATGGAGACTTTAGAAAAAATGAGGCGGGGGAAGAAATTGGAAAAGAATTATTGATAAGAAAAGCGACGGGTTACATCTCTTTTGTGCGAGGAAATAATCCATATACATTTCCATATCGAATTTATCCGTCGACATTTTCACCCAAACATTCTTTTTGGAATAAAAGTGAAATGAAATTGGATGTCATGAAATATCCCAAATATCAAATGAATGGTAAATTAATACAACCTGACAAAATGATGAAATTTTTGGATGTTTATTTGACCAAAATCGGTTCATACCAGTCATACGGGTATCGCTATATTATAAATCATTTGCGCAATAAAAAGATTTCAATTACGACGAAAACGGGTCAGGTTCGTAATATGCCAACATTTGATGAGTTGGAAAGTTTTGGATATAATTTATTAATGTTACCGTTGGATGCGCTTAATATTATATACCCGATTGAGGGTTTAGAAGAGCTTGCTAACGAAGTAATGTCTATCAGTGATTATTCGTCGGTGAGTGACGAAAGTAGCGAAGAACCGCCGCTCACTGAATATAAAAGAACTGAAAAAGCAAAATCATCGTCTTCGGCAGTATTGTCATCATCTTCAAATAGTGATGACGACGAAGAAGACGACGACGAAGAAGACGAAGATGTCGATGAATTAATAGAGTCTTTGAACAATATAGAAATTGTTAAAAAACCATCAGATGAACCGAGTGTAACACCTTTTGATTATAAACCAGTAGAAAAACCGGTGTCATTATCCAGTGAAGCGTCGTCTGTATCGTCACAAAAAAAATCTGGAGAGATTATTCCAACAAACCAGGAATCGTCTTTTTCGTTAAGTAAGAATAATGAGAATTTCACAACGAAATTTAAAATACCGAGTAGTAGTAGCGCAAGTAGCATGTCCTCATCAAGTATGAGTGGAGGATTGAGTGAATCATCATATTCGTCGAGTGACTCTTCTTCAAAATCAAAAAATATATTTATAAATACAACTGATATAACTGGTGCTGCCGGATTGAGACGTGTTATGAATTTTGTCGATAGTAAAAAGCCATTCGAAAAAGGTTCTTTTGAATACAAACCACATATATTATCCAAGTATGGTGCCATTTTTTCAGCTGACCAAATAGGTAAGTATAGTTCAAAAATAAAGAATATTTGCGAAAGCATAAAAAACGGTGATGGTATTATTTTGGTATATTCGGCAATGTTGGACGGTTCATTGATACCTCTTGCGTTAGCATTGGAAGAAATGGGATTTTCGCGATTCAGTAAAACCGGTAAATCCTTGTTTAAAAATCGTCCAAGTGAATTGATAGATTCGCGCACTATGAAACCTCGAAGTGGTGAGGATTTTCAACCTGCGCGTTATTCTATGATTACTGGTGACCCTAGATTATCGCCGGATAATGATTACGAGGTAAAGGCGCTTACAAACAGTGATAATATTAATGGATATCGAGTAAAAGTCGTTTTGATTTCTCGCGCTGGGTCAGAAGGTATTGATTTGAAATGTATAAGACAGGCTCACATCATGGACCCTTGGTATAATATGAATCGCATAGAACAAATTATTGGGCGTGCTGTGCGTAATTCAAGTCATAAAGAGTTGGAATTCGAAAAAAGAAATGTAGAAATATTCATGTATGGTACAATTTTGGATGATGAAGAGGAAGAATCCGCGGATTTGTATGTATATCGCGCGGCAGAATATAAGGCAGTACAAATGGGTAAAGTTAGCAGGGTTTTAAAAGAAACCGCGGTTGATTGTATTATTCATCATGACCAGACGAATTTTATACAAGAGAATTTTGAAAAAATAGAGGAAAATCGTAATATTACACAAATATTATCGGATGGAAAAGTGCTGAAACATTTTAAAATAGGAGATATACCATATTCAGCGGAATGCGATTATATGGAAAGTTGTGATTACAAATGTTATCCGGACAAGGAAAATATTAATGTAAATATGAATTCATATAATGAATCTTTTATTGTTGTAAATTCTGACAAAATTATACAAAAGATTAAGATGTTGATGAGAGAAAGATTTTTTTACAAGAAACGTGAATTAATTCATTTAATAAATATTCCTAAACCGTACCCAATTGTACAGATTTACGCGGCGCTGACGCAACTTATTGAAGAAGATACAATTACGGATAAATACGGAAGAAATGGTTATTTAGTAAATATCGGTGATTATTATTTGTTTCAACCAAGTGAATTAAAAAATAAACATATTTCAATCGATGAACGTTCCATTCCAGTGGATTATAAACACCAAATGATTGAGTTTGATGTAAAACCATTTGTTACTGGTAATGTAGAAAAGGAAAAACTAAAAATAGATAATATTAAAGACCTCGATAGCGCCGTATCAAATAAACTAATTTATGAAATGCGGGATAATTATAATATGACTCTACATTTTATGCGGGGTGATGAAAAGGTGCCTCGCGGTGACGATAATTGGTATAAACACTGTGGTATTACTTTCAAGAAATTAATCAAGGAAAATATACTTGGCGAGGGAGAAGCTTTGGAGTTACTTAT